>Ga0206952_10124_pt1 | contig 23159 bp, 14 predicted proteins | sample Alteio_BWOrgHeat_39_FD_152966 | JGI IMG/M metagenome (GOLD analysis project Ga0206952, IMG submission 152966) | Enriched cells from forest soil in Barre Woods Harvard Forest LTER site, Petersham, Massachusetts, United States -... | ecosystem: Environmental > Terrestrial > Soil > Temperate forest >... | reverse complement strand
GATGGCGTTCGCGTTTTATCGCGAGCACATTGGCGAAGATCCGGAACTGATGCAGTACTTCGAGGCGGCCACGCCGGTGAATGAGTTGGAATATGCGCGGGCGGGATCGCGTCCGGCGCGACGTAGCGCGAGCCGGAGTTTGAATGACCTGCGGGCAATTCCGTGGGTGTTCGGCTGGATGCAGAGTCGGCATGCCGTGCCGGCGTGGTTCGGGATCGGGCGGGGTTTTGAGAGTTTTGGGCGAACTCCGGTGAAGGCTGCGCTATTGCGGGAGATGCTGTCGGATTTTCCGATTTTTCTCGATATGGTGCGCAACGTTGAGCTGGCGATGGCGAAGGCGGACTTTTCGATTGCACGGCTTTATTCAACGCTGGTGCCCGATGCCGGAGTTCGGGATCGTGTGTACGGGTTGCTGGCGGAGGAGTTTGAGCGGACGCGGCGGGAAATCCTTACGCTGAAGAATCAGGGAGAACTGCTGGAACGAAATCCGGTGCTCTTGCGTTCGATTCGATTGAGAAATCCGTACGTCGATCCACTGAGCCTGATACAGGTGGAACTTTTGCGGCGAAAACGCTCGGGTGAGGACGATGAGGAATTGAATTATGCGCTGGGATCGACGATGAACGGGATTGCGGCGGGGCTGCACAACACGGGGTGAGCGATGGGAAATCCGCACGGGTCAGTTCGCGGAATGCGATAAACTGATCGAACCACACGCCTTTTTCAGAGCGGAGGGATGTGTGAGCGGTTGAAACAGGCGGTCTTGAAAACCGCTTTACGGGAAACCGTAACGGGGGTTCGAATCCCTCTCCCTCCGCCAGCAAGTCATTCTTATCAAGTAACTTACAAGTGAGATGCGAACTGCTCGCCGTTCTGCGGGCTTTCGCGCGATGGCGAAAGCCAAAGGTTTCGAGCGGAATCCGCGCCAGAGAGCTTGAGCGATCGTGCGCTGGTCGAAAGACCGATGTGCGAACAATTCACGAAGCCGTCGGCCGAATCTCCGCTTCCAGATAATCTCCCGCACCCAGATCGAATGGTTGTCCCACCGTTAAATCTAGTTGCTTCCGATAAGCCGACTTACTGGGTCTTATCCAAAAACCCATAATTTCGGCAGATCAATACCGCCCTAAGTCACTGCAAATGCAATTGTTCAAGTTTGGAACTGCGGTTGCATTGCGTCTCAGCAGCAGTAGAGTTCGCAGCCAAGTGATACGACCTTCAATATCTTAAGCCCTGTCTCCTGGGGAGTCGGCAGGAAGGAAACGAAAAGGAGCATGATGCGATTTGCAAAGATCAAAAGGTCTGCGGCTAGAGTTGCAGTGGGAGCCCTTGCTCTCGTGGGTATGCTGAGCATGACGGTGAGCACTCGGGCACAGGAGGCAGAGAGGCCCTATCCAAAGATGCTGCCACTTTCGCAGTATTTAATGGACCGCGATGCGGCAATCGCGCTGGCGCGAAGCGCTGCTCCGGAGGGCGTTTCGAAGGATGCGTCGGTTTTGGTGCTGACGCCCAAAGGCTGGGAAACTGCGGTCAAAGGTACAAACGGTTTTGTATGCATGGCGGGGCCGTCATGGACGGCCAGCATTGACTTTTATGACGTCTGGAGTCCGAAGCAGAGAGGGGCGATTTGCCTCAATCCAGCGGCGGTGCGGTCGGTCCTGCCGATTTTTCGTAAGCTGACGGACATGACGCTCGCTGGAGTGACCTCCGTAAATGAGCGCATCTCGGGTATTCAAGAGGCCTATGCGAAGAAGGAGATTCCGCCGGTGGAGCCGGGGGCAATGAGCTACATGATGTCCAAGGATGCCTACCTTACTCATTTGGGCAAGTCCCACAATTTATGCCACGTGATGTTCTTCTTGCCGATGAAAGATCCTGCCGAACTGAACGCCGATGATCCGAACGCACCCGTTTTTTCGACATCTATGTGGTTCCCGGATCCTGACAAACCAGATAGTCCCCTGAACAAAGAGCTGCCGCCGCTGCGGACCGTGCCCATCGAAGTGCCGTATTGGTCCGATGGCACACTGGCGTTCCACTAAATATAGCCACATGGCAACCGGACCGATCCCAGGAACCGCCTCCGGGTCCCGAAGGCCGTCACACGCTACCGAATCGCACTCTTATCGAGGGGCACCCGTGTGAGACTCGATGGGTAAGGTGGTTGACTGCTGCGGACGCGGACGACTATTGGCAGGCGGGCGCATTGCCTTTTCTTCGACGGCGAAGCGCTCGGTTACGTCGTCGAGGCGCTGGGTTTCAAAGCCGCGGCGTTTGGCGACGATGCGGTAATCGAAGTTCAGCGACGAGGTGCCACCGGCGGATTCGCGCACTTCGAAGCTGGTGGCGGTTTTGCGGACCACGTAGAGGCCCTTGGAATCGCCGTTGGGAGTGAGGAAGACGTGGTAGTCAGCGGTTGTACTGACGGTTTTGGCGAAGATGGGGTCGAGGTTCACCACCGCGACACCTTGCTGGAGCGTACCTGAGCCGAAATCTTCCATCCAGTTTTCGGGTGATTGCATGGCGTAAGTTTCGATCTTGCGGGCGTCGTCGGTGGTGGTGAGGGTTTTCATCTGACCGGTGCAGGTGAGGTCACCTTGCGAACCAATGCCACAAGATCCGTTGGGAGTGGAAGCCACAAACGTGGAGAAGAGGCTGGGCGAGGCGGCGCCGGTGCCACCGCCGCCGGCGTTATAAAGGGAGAGAGTAGGGTATCCCTTGCTGTTGTTGAAGAGGTAGCCGGCAGGACTGTTATCAGCACTGCCGACTAGTCCGGCATAGATACCTATGTTGTTGCTGCTGGCGCTTCCGGTGTCGCCCCAAACTCCGCCTTCCACCGCATAGGTGCTAAAGCTGGCGCTCGGGTTGACATCCATTCCAAGAACGCCCGCGGTGCTGGCGAAGCGGCCTGAGGCATTCACTCCATATACCCCGTTTCCGGTATCGGAGATTCCGTCGACACCGTCCTTGCCTGAGGACCCGCCACCCCAGATGGCGGAGTTGCCAGAAGTTGCCTTGTAGCCGTAAGCGCTGAGCGAACCGTAAACGGTCGCGTTTCCGATGCCATCCAAGTCGAATACACGCTGAGAGGTTGGACCGGAGCGGGCGCTGATCACGGGGCCGCCCGCCTTATTCTGGATTAGAGCGGCGGTGCCGTCGGCACTGGAGACGGTAGCCTCAAGCCCGATGGTTTTGCCGCTGGTTGCGGATTCGTTGGCAGCAATGGCAATGCCGGAGGTACTGGCGGCCGATCCGAAGAGAGCGATCGAACTGCCGGTGGCGGAGGTAGCGGAGCCGAAGATGCCGACGCCGCTGCTGCTGGCGGATTGTCCGTAAACGCCGAAACTCGAGCCGGTGGCGGCGGTCGCGACGCCTTCGATGGCCATGCTGGAAGGCGACGTGGCGTAGAGCGCCTTGCCGGTGCCGAGTTGCGTGATGGCCACGACCTGGCCGGAGGTGGTGTCGGAGAAATCCGTCGCGGGATCGGTAAGGACGCCGTTGATGTGGTTTGCTTTGGTCGCGCTGGTGTTGAAGTGGGCCTGCTGGATTTCCCGCTGCACGGCGGTGCTTAAATTGCCGGCGGTGACGAACTCACTGGCGGCGTGGCCGGCGAGCGTGTCCGCTTCAGCCGCCTTCAGCGCATAGGGGACGCTGACGAGCAGGACGCGAGGCTGTTCGGGCTGGCCTTCGACATGGATGGCGAGCCATTGCGCTTCGCCGGAGGCGAAGAGATCCATCGGGATGCCCTCGGATTTTGTGGAACCGAGGAGGGCGGTGAATTTCCCGGTAGCATCGGCGGAGACATTTTGGGTTTCGATCCAGAGAGGAGAATTATCCTGCGGCGACTTGTGGAGGGTGAAGGTGACGCCGACGCGGCCGGTGGCGTTGACTTGTCCGGTAAAGCGGATGAGGCGGGGAACAACGACTTGGGTGGCGATCGGCGCCAAAGTGGATCCCTGTTGGGCGACGGCGGAGATGCAGGCGGCCAAGGAGAGGCAAAGGCATGCGAGGCGCGATTTCATGGGATGATCCCTCCGAAGATTTTCTGATAGCGAATGGGCCCGCAGCCACCTAAGGGAGAACTACAGGGTCAAGACACCTAAGGATTCCGTGACGTTTGGGGGACACGGTTTCGAACTCCTAACAACACAGGCGAAGTGCGGGAGGAAGTTTTGCGGCGCGGAGGGGAATTTTTTCGGCGTCTGGGAAGTTCTTAGTAGGGGAAGGGTTCGATTTTCCAGCGGTCGAAGACTTTGGCGTCGACGAACATGTTGAAGAGGGCGCCCCGACGCGAGGACGAATTGGGAAGGAAATTTGGTCGATTCGATTTAGCATCTACCACAAATTCCGGGAGACAGGAGGTTCTGATGCCGAGGTCTAGAACGTTGATCTGGTGCGTGATGGCTATTCTCGCCGAATGTCTGCTTCAGCCGCGAGCTTCGACCGCGCAGGCTGCCTCGCCTTCAGCGTCAACCGCCCCATCAAGTTCGCGAAGTAAAGTGATGCAAAGTCCGCAAGACTATCCAACGAAGACTGTGTGCATGATTGAGCCGTTCGGGAAAGGTGGCGGCCCAGATGTGATATCCCGCGCCATCAGCCCGAAACTCTCTGAGCTGTGGGGTCAGCCGGTGACGGTGGAGAACCATCCCGGCGCGGGAAGCACAGCGGCCCCGGCCTTGGTCGCGAAGTCGCCGCCCGACGGATACACATTGCTTGTGAACACCAGCGCTCATGCCTACAGCGCCGCGGTCCTGAAGAACCTGCCGTATAACCCATTGAAGGATTTCATCCCGGTTGCCCCACTCACCAGCCAGCCCTACGTGCTGGTCGCAGGTAAATCATCGGGCATCACCACTGTGAAGGAGCTTATCGCTGCGGCGAAAGCGAAACCCGGTGAGCTGAAGTTTGGCTCCACAGGCATGGGTACGGGCACACATTTGGGGCTCGAAAAATTCAATCTGGAGGCAGGCATTAAGGCAACACATGTGCCCGCGCGACCGGGCGAAGCGATCGCTGACGTGATCGCCAACACGGTCGCCGGACATACTACTTACATGATGGCGCCCATCCAACTCGCCCTGATTGAAATCCGTGCGGGCAACCTACGCACGCTAGGCGTGACCACCAAGAAGCGCTCGCCCTTGCTGCCGGAGGTCCCGACGATCGCGGAGGCTGGCGTCCCCGGCTTCGACTACCCGATTTGGTATGGAGTGTGGGTGCCCGCTGGTACTCCTGCCGGCGTGGTGGACAAACTAGCGAACGACATCGCACGCGTCCTGGCTGCGCCCGATTTGCGCGACCAACTTGCGAAGGATGGGGCCGATCCTATGAGCATGACACAGCCGGAGTTCGCGCGTTTTGTTCTGAGCGAGAGTGAAAGCGCAGCGCGTATCGTCGAAGCCGCTGGGATCAAACCTCAATAGGTCCGAGGTTTCCCACGGAGAGAAACTTAGGAAAAAGCGGGACAGTGGTTCGGATTCCGTTCGCTCCGCCGGCAAGTCCTTATCGAATCACTAACGAGTTAGGAGCGAAGTGCCCGCAACTCCGGCGGGATGTCAGCGAAGATCTTTGATGATCTCGCGTGCTGCGTTCTCTCCCGAACGGCCGGTCAATCCGGAGCCTGGGTGGGTGCCGGAGCCGCAGAGGTAAAGACCGGCGATGGGGGTACGGTATCGGGCGTATCCCAGCAGCGGACGCATGGTGAAGAATTGCTCGAGGGTCAACTCGCCATGATAGATGTGGCCGCCGGTTGCTCCGTAGGTCGACTCAATGTCGGCGGGCGTTATTACCTGTTGGTGAAGGATACGATTTGGCAGGTCGGGCGCGTATGCCGTTAATGTTTTGAGGGCGCAGCCCGCAAATTCGTCGACCCGGGTCTTCCAGTTTCCACTACGCAGCTCGTAGGGGGCGAACTGAACGTAAATCGACATGATGTGCTTTCCGGCAGGAGCGAGCGACGGATCAGCAACCGTTGGGACCATGAGGTCCATATACGGTTCTTGTGAAAACTCCCCATATTTCGAGTGATCGAAGGCCCGCTCGATGTAGTTCATGGAGGGTCCGATGTGAATGCGACCGGAGTAGAGGGCATCGCGATCGTCCCGGTTCTCCAAGGCCTGGAATTTCGGCAGGCCGTCGAGGGCGAGGTTGATCTTCGCCACCACGCCACTGGAGCGATACTGCTGAATGTACTGCAGGAAAGTTGGAGTGAGGTGAACCGGATCGACCAGGTTCAGCATGGTGCGGACAGGGTCGGCATTCGAAATGACCGCTGTCGCGGAAATCTCCTCTCCACTGGTGAGCCGAACCCCTGCGACTCGCCCATCTTTTATAGTGACTCCGGCGACCTCGGCATTGGTTCGAATGGTCGCGCCCGCGGCGGTGCTGGCTTGCGCCATCGCCTGGGTTAGCGCGCCAGCGCCGCCGATCGGAAAACTCGCTGGACCAACGACGTTCGAATCATCGGCGCAGCGCAGCAGGAGCAGGTTCGTCGTGCCGGGGGAACGCGGACCGACACCAGTTCCGAAAATTGCGCGGGCGGCGATTGCCGCCTTGAGCAAGGGGTTCTCGAACCATTCGTCCATCAGGTCGGCGATTGGCATCGGCGCCCATCGCAGCAGGCGATGTATATCGGCGCGGCCAAGCTTGCGAATCATTCGGCCGGTCGTGACTCCATGGAAGAGGTCGTGTTTCGACGGGCTATCAATATCGGGTGGCGTACTTCCCGCGAGATGCCGAAAGACCTTGCCCAGGCGGTCGATGATTTCCTGAAATTCCTTGAAGGCGGTGGCGTCGTGAGGCGACACGGCGGCAAGATGCTTGGCCGATTTAGCGGGGTCGTCATAGACAGTGATGGAGCCGCCGTCGGGTGAAAGAGCGGTGAGCCTCGCCTGCGGCTTGGTCATGCGCAGGCCGTGCCGCTCAAGGGCCATGTCACGCACGATTTCTGCTCGGATCGGGCCGCCAGTGTGAGCAAGAGTCGGGCATTTGAATCCTGGCCACAGCTCCTCAGTTACGGCCATGCCGCCGACCACGGGCCGAGCTTCCAGAACGATCGGCTTAAAGCCCGCACGCGCCAAATAAAAGGACGCGACCAGCCCGTTGTGTCCGCCACCGACGATGATTACGTTGCCGCGCGCGCCGCTCATGAATCAGGCTTTCCAATCTTTCAGGATTTCCAGGGCAGCAATCCGGCCGGGAGCGCCCATAATCCCGCCGCCCGGATGAGTCGCGCTTCCACACATATAAAGGTTCTTGATGGGAGTTCGGTATTGCGCCCATCCCGGCACCGGACGGAGAAAGAACAACTGTTCCAACGAGAGTTCGCCTTGAAAAATGTTTCCTTCGGTCAGGCCCCACTCCCGCTCGAGGTCAAGGGGAGTTACGACCTGCCGTCCGACGATGATGTTCTTGATGTTTGGCGCGTACTGACTGAGGGTGTCGATCACGGTGTCGCCGAAAGCTTCTTTCTTCTCATCCCAAGTGCCGCTGGCGAGGTGGTACGGCGCGTACTGCACGAAACACGACATGACGTGCTTGCCGGGCGGCGCAACTGAAGGATCGGTCAGGCTGGGAATTACGATGTCCATGTATGGGCGGCTGGAGTACTCACCATACTTGGCTTGGTCGTAGGCGCGCTCCATGTAATCGACGCTGGGTGAAATCGAGATCGCACCGCGGAGGTGGTCGCCGCGTCCCGGGAGACACGTGAATTCCGGAAGACCATCGAGCGCCAGGTTTACCTTGGCGGAGCAGCCGCGGTATTTATAGTGCTCCACGCTGGAACGGAATTCGTCCGGAAGCTGATTGCGGTCGAGCAGCTTGAGGAACGTCATATTGGGATCGACGCTCGATGAGACCACATTGCCGAAGATCTCGTCTCCGTTTTCGAGCACAACGCCGGTCGCCCTGCCGTTCTTGACCAGGATCTTGGCGATGCCTGATTTCGTGCGAATGTCCACCCCGGCTTCACGTGCTGCGTCGGCGATGGAATTGGAGATGGCGCCCGTTCCGCCCCGGGCGAATCCCCAGGATCGGAAGGCGCCGTCAATCTCACCCATGTAGTGGTGCAACAGTACGTAGGCCGTGCCCGGTGAACGGACGCCGAGGAATGTGCCAATGATGCCGGAGGCGGACATCGTCGCCTTGAGGACATCGGTCTCGAACCATTGATCCAGAAAATCAATGGCGCTCATCGTCATGAGCTGGACTTGGTTGTATTTGTCGTCGGCGGACAAAGATTGAAAACGCCGGCCGAGGAACAATAACTTCATCAACTCGCTCGGCTTGAGCGTTGTGGGATCTGGAGGCGTCATGGCCAGGATGGGCTTAACGAACTTGCACATCTGGAGCATGGCCTTGCCGAATTCGTCGTAGGCTTCAGCATCGACCCTTGAATGGCGGGCGATCTCACGGCGGGTCTTGGCGTGATCGTTCACGCGCCACAGATAGTCGCCATTGGGCATGGGCGAGAACGTTCCGTCGAGAGGGAGGATTTCGAGGCCGTGACGTGGGAGGTCGAGATCGCGAATGATTTCCGGCCGCAGAAGAGATACCACGTAGGAACAAACGGAAAACTTGAAGCCCGGGAAGATTTCTTCAGTAACGGCGGCGCCGCCGAGGACGTGCCGACGCTCCAGAACGACCGTCTTCTTGCCGGCGCGGGCAAGGTAGGCGGCGTTCACCAACCCGTTGTGCCCCCCGCCGATGACGATTACGTCGAATTTGTTATTGGTTTTCTGATTGGTCATTTAAGGGAGCGGTCGAGACGGACGTATTGTAACAAACGAATCAGGGAAGTCGCCGATTGTGCGCCGCGTTGCAGAACAGCGAGATGGCGTAATGAGAGCTGAGGTTATAATCGCGTGGTTATTCTCGTATCGATTTCGTAGGAGCCACCGTGCCCATCGGAACCGCATTTCATGAGCGCACCTTCGGATTGTGCCAAAGCCTGAGCTATCGCGAATGGTCGGGCTATTACACCGTCAGCACGTATGAGACACACCACGAACACGAGTACAACGCCATTCGGAACGCCGCCGCGCTGATCGACATCAGCCCTCTGTTCAAGTACATGATCACAGGCGAGGACGCGACTCAGTTTGTCAATCGCGTGATCACCCGCGACATCAATAAGGTCGCCATCGACCAGGTGATTTACTGCTGCTGGTGCGATCAGGACGGCAAGGTCATCGACGACGGCACGATCACGCGTCTTGGCGAAAACACCTACCGTTGGACGGCTGCGGATCCCAGTTTGCGGTGGTTTCGGCAGAACGCTATCGCCATGAGGGTGGAGATCGAAGATGTTTCGGAATCGATTTCCGCGTTAGCCCTCCAGGGGCCTACATCGGCCGCACTGCTGGCGTCAATTGCTGAGGCCGATGTTGCGAATTTGAAATACTTCAGGGTTACCCACGGCAAGATCAACGGGGTGGATGTCGATATTTCGAGGACCGGTTATACCGGAGATCTCGGATATGAGATTTGGATTCCGTGGGAGCACTCGTTGCGGGTGTGGGATGCACTCGTGACCGCTGGGCCGGCGTTTGATCTTCATCCTGTGGGCATGGTGGCTCTCGATGTAGCTCGCATCGAGGCGGGATTGCTTCTGATCGAGGTGGATTATTTCAGCAGCAAGAAAGCCATGATCGAGTCGCAGAAGTATTCCCCGTTTGAGCTCGGCTTCGACCGAATGGTGCATTTCAACAAAGAGGCGTTTGTTGGCCGCGATGCTTTGTTACGGGAGCAGCGCTCCAGTACCGGACGCAAACTCGTGGGACTGGAATTTGACTGGACTGCGGTGGAGAAACTGTACGACCGCATGGGTCTTCCGCCCCAAGCGCCTTCCGTGGCCTCGAGAGTGGCCGTCCCCGTGTATCGTGGAAACGCGCAGGTGGGAAGGGCAACATCAACGACATGGTCGCCGATTCTGAAGAAGATGATTGCGTTGGCGAGCGTCGAGGCGGCGCATTCCAAAGTTGGCACTGAGCTACAGGCTGAAATAACGATTGAAGCGGTACGCCACAAAACCGCAGCAAAGGTCGTTCAGATTCCTTTCTATAATCCTGCACGCAAGACACGGACGCCGGCTTTGTGACTCTAAAACAGTCAGGGGCGCGAACGTCTCCATTCGCGCTACGATGCCGGGATTCGGCGTGCGGAACGAATCAACAAGCTCTGAGACCATGAGGGTTTTGGCTTTACCGGTGCTATGATTTTTGAGACGTCTATGACATCGCTCACTCACGCAATTCCTTCTCCCTCCCAGCAACACCCTCTGACGCATGATCCGTTGCTCGACGACATCGGGTACATGACCTGCATGACCCTGGTGCTGCTCGGAAATTACGCACAGACCGGGCACCTCGGCGGGCCGCTCGCCTACACGCCATACAACGTTGCGGTGCATTTGGCCGGCCCCGAGCATGGCGGACTCCGTTTCGATTACCGTCGCCCGAAGCATCCTTACTCCGACAAATTCATGCTCGCGGCGGGCCACTCGATCCCCACCTGCTACGCGCTGTGGATGATCATGGGCCAGTCGCTGTATCGCAAGTATCAGCAGACCGGCGATCCGCGCTATCACGTCGACCCGCACGTCGCCATGCTGCCCATCGACGCCTTGGGATTCCGGCGCGGCGCCGGTGCGCTCAAGACGCTGCTGCACGAAACCGATTTGGAAGACCATCCGCTCTTCGCGCAAGCCAAAGGCCGCGGCATTCGTGCGCTTTCCGGTCACGCCGAAAGCGTTGACGTCACCAACGACGTAAACGGCGGCCCCTCGGGCATCGGCATCGCGACGGCCGCGGGCAAAGCGGCGTTCTGGGATTGGGCGGGCGCGCCGGCCTCGCCGAAAGTGATCGCCCTGGAAGGTGAGTTCGCGCTCACGGAAGGTCACGCGCAAGAATTCAAGACGCAAGCGCTCGCGCTGCAAGTGGGAAAGCGTTTGAGGGTGATGATCTCCGACAACAACGCGGGCATCGACGATCGCCTGATGGGCGGGGTCATCGCCGCGCAGTACGACGGCTACGATCTCGTCAATCAATGGACGTCGTATGGATGGAACGTCTTCACGCTGGCGCAAGGGAATGACTACGGCGAAGTTGTCGCAGCGTTGAAAGCCATGGACGCAGTGGACCCGCACGACCGCCGCCCCGTCGTCGTGATCGGCAAAACCACCAAGGGCTACTGGCCCGCGGCCGTCGACGGAAAAATCCCCGGCTACAGCGGTGATCAACTTGTGAGTTACTCCAGCCACCCCTATGCGCTGAAGATGAACTCCGAGTATTTCCTCGCGCTGGCGCAGACGTTCGAAAAGCACTACGGCGTGGAGTTTGAAGGAATTCGCAACGGCGCGGTCAGCAACAATCGCGATCGCTTGATCCAGTTCAAGACCAACATGGACGTCGTGATGTCGCTGCTCGACCGCAACGGATTGGGCGATCGCCTCGCCGATCGCCTCGTCGAAATCGGCGACACCGTGCGCGACGACGTGAAGCTGCGCATCTCCGTCGCCAGCGATCCCTTCCTTGACGATCGCCTGCGCGTCGCGGCCCTTCCGGAAGAGCCACAAAAGGTCTCGGTTCGCAATGCGATCTCCGGTGCCGAGAAGCAAGTTGGCATCGCGCTGTTCAAGAAACCCGGCGAGGTGGCCGGGGCGCGGCGCGCGATCTCCGAAATCATCAAGTGGATGAATTACGTTACCGACGGGCGTTTCTTCACGGTGGCCGCCGATCTTTCCGAGTCGATCAACGTGGAGCACGGCAGTTTGTGGGGACACTACAGTCCCACGGAAAACCCGCTGGGCACGCGGCTGAAAGCGCCCATTCAGGAGGCGGGCAACGTTTCCACCGCCATCGGATTGGTCAGTCAAAGCGCTTCCGTCGATCCCGCAAAATTCGCCGGCATTTGGGCTCTAAGTGGCACCTACGGCGCGTTCACGCCGCTCATGTACACTCCCGCGCGCGTCTGGAGCCAACAAAATCAGGACAGCAAATTCCGCGTCGGCGTCCTGCATATTCTCACCGCGCACTCGGGCCCTGAAACCGCCGCCGACGCCCGCACTCACTTCGGCATCTTTGCGCCGCAAGTGTGGAAGCTGTTCCCGCGCGACCAGGTCATCAATCTAAGCTTTTGGGATTACAACGACGTCGCCCCCGGCTACTTCGCGGCGGCGGAAATCGCGGCCCGCGATCCCCACGTGGGCATCATCACCTTGGAAGTGGCGCGTCCCGACTTCGCGGTCGCGGACCGCAGCCATTTCGCTGACTCCGACCTGCGCGCCGCCGCCAAAGGCCTCTACGTCATCCGCGATTTCGCCCCCGGCAAGCCGCGCCACGGTTACGTAGTTGTCCAGGGATCCAGCTCAACGGTGAATCTCGTGAAGGTGTTGCCGAAACTCGAAGCCGCCGGCGTGAACGTGAAGGTAGTCGCGGCGATCAGCGAGGAGTTGTTCGATCGCCAGCCGCAAGCCTATCGCGATTCCGTGCTGCCCCCCGAGGCCCGCTACGATTTGATGGTGGTCTCTACCGGCACGCGGCGCATGTGGCCGCTGCGCAACCTCGGTCCTCTGACGGACGAGTATTCGCTCACATCCGACTTCGATAATTCCTGGAGAACCGGTGGTCTCGAACTGGAAGTGATCGCGGAAGCGCACCTCGACCCCGATTCGATCTTCGCAGGCGTGGAGCGATTCGCAAACGAACGTGAGCGTCGCATCAGCGATCAACGCAAGATGATCGGTTAGTCGAGGGGGCTGTCTGCTCTCGTCGTTAGTGCGTTGTCCCTGGGGAGGACGGAAGCAGTGAACCCAGGGCTCAGACCTGCGGTCGCAGATTTGGGCGAAGTGTCAGTGTGCCGTCGCCATTCAGTCGCTGATGGCAGGCCCAGCGAACTGGGTAGCGCATGCCTTTGACCTCAATCTCGGCACGGAGTTTGAGACCCGGCCATTTTGTTCCCTTGGGTAGAACGAATTGGGCCTGGCGTACTTTGCCGGGGAGAGGATAGCCGGCATCAAGGCAGCCGCTTTGGAGAGGCTTGCCGTCGGCGGTTTCCACAGAAACGCGCAAGACACCCGGAACTCCGGCGATGCCGTCGTTGGCGAAGCCGATGATGAGGCCGACGTGACTGGAGTCCTCATAGCTCCAGATGAATGACGGCCGCACGCGATAGCCGATGCGGCGATTGATCTGGTCGAACCATGCCGGCGAGGCTTCGTAGTAGCTCATCAGTAATTTGGGATCGATCTGGTGGAAGTTCCAGAGCGACCAGTAGTTCGCGCCAATGTCGATGACGTGGGAAATCATATTGTCGACGGGCGAGATGCCCTCTTGCGCTGCACTCGGATCGTGCGGCTTGCCGGGGAGCGCCTGCTCGAGAACCGCGGCGGCCCATGGCGGACGGTTGCTGAGGGCTTCGATTTGTTCGTTCTCGATGAAGATGGTGTCGCTGCGGATCCAATTGTTGCTGCGCAGGGAGCGGTCGAGGACTTCGGAGTTGCCGACATGGCTGAAATCGGGCTGCGTGTTGGTGAGCAACGGAGTCTTGGTGAAGTGCTCGAGCTGTACTTCGAGCATCTGGATCCAGGTGCGCTCAGCGGTCGGGTAATCGGGGAAGGGATTGTTGGCGAAAGGCCAGGTGTGTCCTTCGCCCCAGAAGCCGTACATGAAGGTGTCGATGAACTCGATCTGGGGATTGCCGTTGAATTCTGCGGCCATGGCGGCGACCAGGTCTTTGAAGGCATGCTGGAAGAATGGATCGTCGAAGCGAGGTTGATAGCGCGCGTGAGGATTGCGGAGGTAGCGCTCGGCGGCGGCTTTGTCCTCGGGGCCGACGAGATCGACCTTCGGAACTTTTTCGAGAACAAAATCGGGTAACGCGGGTGCGTGGGTGTAGTCGGGGGCACTCATCTGGACGCGAAGGCCGACGCGCTTGTTGTGTTTTTTCGCGAGATCGAAGACGAGCTTAATGTAATCGGGCAGCTGGAGATTTCCGGGACGGGGCTGGACTTCGCGCCACGTGGGGCGGATGTAAAGCTGCTGGCCCAGCGGAAATCGGACTAGATCTTCGATGGCTTGGGGAATGTTGTCGGACTTGATTTCGTCGGTGCCCATGTCGGCGGTGATGTAAGTGATGAGACCCTTGCCGTAGTTGGGCACGACTTCGTCGGAGGGCGTGGTGGTCATGACGACGTCGTCGGTGGGGATGACGGCGTCGGGTGGATACTGAGGAAAGGGACCCTGATTGAGGCGATCGGAAACGGTTGGGCCGGGACCGAAATCGTGGTTCTCCCAGTTGTGGGCGGGAACAAACGCCTGCGCTTTTCCGGTGCCGAGCTTGGCGACTAAGGCTAGTGCGGCACTACTCTTCAGGAAGTCTCTGCGCTGCATGGAGAGGGTTTCTCCTTCGTCGAGTGCGAGTTTGAACTCAGAGTGTAATGGCGGGCAAACAGTCTTACCAAGTATCCCCGCCAAGAGGCGGCGGCCAGTTTCCTGCGAATTGGCGGAGTTGGACGATGCGTCCGAGATGATAGGCACTGTGCACAGCCCAACTTGCTATGAGTTCCAGCAGGGAGAGAGGACCAACCTCTGAGCCGGGTTCCTGGAGGGTGGAATGACATTCCGACAGATCTGGCCGTCCGGCGATGTTCACTGCTTCGGTCAAACCGGTCTCGAAGCGCGCTACGAGTTCCTGCCACTGGGAGTCGGTGTAGGAATCAATCCGATGCCAGCCTAGTTCTGCGTGCTGAGGATACGGTAGGTCTTCGCGCCGCGCCCATCGCAGAAAGTGATCTTGCCAATACACGATGTGCCAGAGTTCTTCAGCGATGGAGTGGGGAACGTTCGGGATGTGAATTGTGAGGACATCCGCCGGGATGCCGGAAACGATGCGGAGCGGTGGCGTAAAGGCAGCGTTCTGGAGCAGCAATCTCTGGAATTCGTTGGTCGCCATGGGTTCGTGACTCACATGAAACTATAGCGCGTTGATACGGCGCCGCTGAAGGATTGCGGGTGAGATTGGGTGTATCGGTCGATGTGCGTCCTAGCTGGTGGAGAAGAAGTGGTCGATCAACCAGTCACGTAGTTGTTCATTCAATTTGCGAGTATTTTGCGCCGGATCGAGCGCCTCTGTGTTGTAGTTCACGACATAGGATTTTCTCTGCGCCGGATCAAAGTAGATGTGCGCGATGAACCCGTTTTGCCAGCCCATGTGTCCGATCAACTGAATCGCTCGATCCTGGTGGACGAAGAAGCTGGAGGCCACGGAGTCATGCGCGCCGGCGCGCGACGGAAAGTCCTCGGTCACCGGCACTGGCAGGAGCGGCTTCCACATCTCTTGCAGCGACGAGCGCTTCAGAATCGCGTCGTACTCAGCCTGGCGCGCGGGATCTCCGGTCAGAAAATTCAGGTACTTGATCATGTCGGGAATCGGCGCATTGAGCCCACCGTTCGAGCGCGTGATGCCGGTGTCGAAATTGAATTCCAGCTCGCTGAGCTTGCCCTTTTCCAGTTGATAGCTGTGCGCACGATATTTGAGCAGATGGGTTGGGCTGCGATCGTAGTAGCTGCGGTCCATGCCGAGCGGCCGGAGAACGTTCTTCTCCATGTACACCTCGTACGGATCGCCCGATAGCCGCTCGATGATCTCGCCAAGGAACACCACCGCCAGGTTGGAGTAGCTGAACTTCGCTCCCGGCGCGAAATCAACACTGCTGTATGGCATCATGGCGACGAGTTGTGACCACTCTGTTGGTTCAAAGGGCTGCCACGGCTGGTCGCGCCACGGCCACGTCGCATCCCGAAAGCCGGTGCTGTGCGACATCGCCTCTCGAATCGTGATCGCCGAAATCGGCCCGTAGGGATCATGCGCCTTAGCAATCTCGGGTACATACTTCACGATCGGATCGTCTAACGACAGTAATCCGCGATCGCGCAATTGCATGATCGCGATACCGGTAAACGTCTTCGAGACCGATGCCCAGTGAAATGTCGTGTTCTCGTCGATCGGCTGTTTCGTCTCGAGGTTCTGAAATCCGACCATGTCGCGGAACACGACTTTGTTGTGATCTATCACCGCCAGCGAGCTGCCGACGATGCCGTTCTGTTTCAGTCCTGCTTCATAAAACGACTTGAGTTCATCCGCGGGTTTGCCAGGCATTTGAGCGATTGCAGCGGTTACGAGAAGAGCGAGCGCGAAAAGAGTCCGCATCCGCAAAGTGTAATCGCTGTCGTCAAGCCTAGGGCGTCGTACTCATCTTGCGTCCATATTCCGAACCGATGGCGACGGCCTCGAAATATCGGTAGGCGATCAACGAGATTCGGCTTATTGCCTCCGACGCTGCATGTTCATCGCGCGCATACGTCGTCATCACGCTGATCACATACGGCCGCTGCTTCAGGAACACAATCCCGGAATCGGTTCGCACGCCGTCGAGTTCACCCGGCTTGTTGGCGATGCGCGTGCCATCGGGCAGCAGCCGCGGAATAGGGCTGTCCTTGGTGGTGCACATCACCTTGAAGAACTCCTCGGTCGTCTGCGGATTCAGCACCTTGCCGCGATAAACCGTCTCCAGCAACGCTGCCATTTCGCGCGGCGTCGCAATGTTCTCGCGCCCCTCCTGCGCTGCCTTGATGTCCATCATCTTCCGCCGCAACCGCGTCTGGCGCAGTCCCAAAGAATCGAGCATGTGGTTCACATTCTCCATCCCCACGCGGTCGATCAATACGTTGGTCGCGGAATTGTCGCTCACTGCCACCACAAATCCTGCCAGGTCACGATTGGTCACTCGGCTCACTCCGGGGGTCAGGTTTTCCATGATGGCGCTATCCGGCACCAGGTCTTCGCTGCGAAATGTGTAGAGGTCCGTCAGTTTTGCGCCTGATCCGGTCTGCGACTGCCGGAAGAGTTCCACCAGCATCGGCAACTTGATCGAACTTGCCGTCGGGAAGACGTCGTCCGCATTCAGCGCGAATTCTTTGCCATCGGTGAGATCGCGAATCACGATTCCCATGGCGCCGTCAAAGTGCTTTTCCGCGTTCGCGACATCTGCCGTCATCTTCTGCCACAGTAAGTCGCGCGTGTGCAGCGCAGGCGTCGGCGGGGCGCCCTGGCCGAGCGCGAAGCAGGAACATACGCAGAGCAGGCAAAGCAGCATCTTCATCGAAGGGCCTCTCCAATCCATTTAGCGTCCGAGGATACACCGGCCGTCAAAGAACATCGCCCCAAGGCTGTAAACTGTTCCGGTAGAACAATCTATCGCAGCGAGAGCCTTCATCGTGGAATTTGGGTCCAACACCATTTTCGTGACCGGCGTCGCCAAAGTTGCCAAGGACGATCCCATAGCCAGCTCCTACGAAGTTTTTTTCGTCGGCTTGGTGGTCGACAAGAACACCTGCGTCATTGTGGACGCCACCTGTAACACCGCACGCGATCTCACCATGGACTTCATTCGCTCGATTGTGATCGGTCACAATCTTGAAACCGAGCTGGACACAATGACCACGGAGTTACGAAACCGTTTTTTTGGCCTCGTGCAAAAGCCGTTGCTGGTCGCGCTCAAGGACGCTCACAACCGCTTCATGGTTGTAAAACGGGCCGAGACTCGCAACAACGCGTGACGAATCGCTTGACTCCGCAATTCGCTACGTGATATTACCTAGCGCTAATTTAATAGCCCTTGTATCTATCGGTATGTGAAGCACTCCCTTCACTGACCAAAATAGATAAGGCCAGGATCCGTGAGCCCAGCTCACTGTTCTGGCCTTTTCCGCTTTATGGGAAGCGTGCAACGAGGGTGGGCTCGAAGCAAGAACACATTTCGATTCGATTGCGGGTTTTGCGGCGCCACCGTTGGCGACGAAGCAACGGGGTGAATGGCTTCAAACACTGAAGAGTCAGTTCTGGATTTGCCTGGAGGGTACATCATGACGGTCCGTCGTTTTCTCACCCTTTGCCTGATCGTGATCGCGTCGCTCACGCTGAGCCTCGCCGCCTTCGGTCAAGCCACCACTTCCTTACACGGAACAGTCACGGATGCCACCGGCGCAATCGTTGCCCAGGCGGACATCACCCTCACCAACCTGCAAACCAACCAGGTACGCAAAACCACCACCACATCGAGAGGCGTGTACGAACTCACCTCCATCCTGCCGGGCAAGTACAAGCTGACGGTCGAGTCGAAGGGCTTTCGCACCTATGTCGAGCCCGACGTGCTGTTACAGGTGAACCTGCCCGCCACTTCGAACATCATCTTACAGGTCGGCGCCGCCGCGCAAACGATGGAAGTCACCGGCGAAGCCCCGCTGCTCAATACCACTGATCCCAGCCTAGGGCACACTATGGGCGGTGAGGCAATCGAACAGCTACCGTTACACGCCGAACAAGTGCCCCTCCTGCTCAGCTTTCAGCCAGGCGTCGTTTACAACGGCGAGAACATGCTGGAAGACAGCTACGATACCCGGGCCGGGTCGGTCAACGGGGAGCATAGCGATCAGAACAACATCACGCTCGACGGCGTGAGCGTGAACGACGAGTTCGCGGGTTACGCTTTCACCGGCGTCCTGCCGACCACGCAATTCTCGGTGCAGGAATTTCGCGTCACAACGTCGAACTACGATGCCTCCGAAGGCCGCTCCGCCGGGGCCCAGATCACCATGGTTACCAAGGGTGGCAGCAACCAGTTCCATGGCAATCTCTACGAGTTCAACCGCAATACGGTTGGTGAAGCCAATGACTTTTTCCTGAAGAGCGAACAGCTCCTGAACGGCGAGGCCAACATCCCGGAAAAACTCGTGCACAACACTTTCGGGGGGACATTCGGAGGACCGCTCGTCAAAAACCGCCTGTTCTTCTTCTTTAACTACGAAGGCCATCGCCAGGCATTTTCGGCGACTCAACAGCGAACCGTACCCAGCGACACCCTTCGCGATGGCATCATTCAATACCAATGCGACGATCCCTCGCATTGTCCGGGCATGGATGTCGTTGGCCTGAGCGGAAAGAGCTACACCACGCAGCCCGGCTACTACGCGCTCGGCCCGACTCAACTAGCGCAAATGGACCCGTTGCACATCGGGCCAAACTCCGCAGCGCTGAAATATTTTAATTCCTACGCCGCGCCCAACAACGTCGGCCAGAATCTGGCGCCGAACTATGCTGGTTACACCTTCGCGGCCCCGACGTACCTGAAGGAGAACTGGTACATCGCTCGCCTCGACTACAACATCACGAGCGACGGCAACCATACCCTGTTCCTCCGTGGCGCAGCCCGCGATGACCACAACGAAGGCGCTCCCTTCCAACTCGGCAGCGCTCCGCAGTACAGCACCGTCGATCTCAGCAAGGGCATCGTCGGCGGATACACCGCCGCGTTCACTTCACGTGTGGTCAATAATTTCCGTTACGGCATCACGCATGAGAGCATCGGCACTCTCGGCGACTCCAACCAGGCATGGGTATTCATGCGCGGTTTGAGCCAGGACATCAACTACCCAAGCGGCTTCACCGCCCCCGTCCACAACGCCGCCGACACTCTTTCCTGGCAGAAGGGCTCGCACAACCTTCAGTTCGGCACCAATATGCTCTTCATCCGACGCGGCAGCTACAACCAGAACAGCTCGTTTAGCGATGCATTGACCAACGCTGATTGGCTCTCCTACGGAGGCCTTGCCAACAAGAACGATCCTCTCGATCCCGCATACGGTTGCAGCAACTCTGGCCCCTGCTATCCCGCCGTCAGTAGTTCCTACAACCACAGTTACGATTGGCCGCTCACGGCGATGATGGGCATCGCCAGCGAACTCGACGCAACCTACAACTACAAAGTCGCCAATAGCACCACTGCGGTGCCTCTTTCCCAAGGCGCCCCGATCGTCCGCAAGTGGGCAACCGACACTTACAGCTTCTTCGTCCAGGACACCTGGCAGGCGCGCCACAACCTCACGCTTAGTTACGGTTTGAACTACCAATTGATGACGCCGATTACCGAAACTGCCGGTCAGGAAGTTTCTCCGAACATCAACATGGGCACTTGGTTCAATCAGCGCGGCTCAGGTATGTTGCAGGGCCTCCCGGACAACCGACTGGCGCCGATCTCCTTCGCCCCTTCGGGTTCGTATTACAACCAGCCCGGCCTCTACTCCACGCAGAACAAGAACTTCGCTCCCCGCGTCGGAGTTTCATGGTCACCCGACCCGAGCTGGGGCTGGCTCAAGCGCCTCACCGGCCAAAACCAAACCGTGGTCCGCGCCGGCATGGGCATGTACTACGACAACTTCGGCCCCGCGCTGGCATTGAGCTATGACGCCACCGGCACCTTCGGACTCTCCACCCAGATCTCGAACCCAGCCAGCCAATTGACGCTCACTACCGCGCCGCGCATCGACAACATGAACGAGATTCCGACCACGAACTCGCTCGGTCAGGTGATCTTTCCCGGCGCTCCGCCTTCCAACTTCCCGGTCGAGTTTCCCGCGGGCATTGAAGCCATCGCTCACGGTATCGACCAGTCCATGAAGACGCCTTATTCGTATGCCGCCAACCTCTCGATTCAGCGCCAGCTTCCAGGCAGAATGGTTCTCGACGTCGCCTACGTCGGCCACTTCGGCCATCGCCTCCTCGGCCTGGAGGATATCGCCGCACCTCTGAACCTCGTCGATCCGAAATCTGGAATTAGCTACTACCAGGCTGCCACTCGGCTCTCGCAGTTGTGGCGCGCCAAAACTCCCGAAAGCTCTATCACTCCTGCCGTGATCGGTCCGACTGCAAAATATTGGCAGGACATGTTGAAATCCAATCCCTCCTACACCATGTGCAGCAACGGCGCGACGACCTCGAACCAGCTCGCAGCCGTATATGACGCTTTCGGTCCCGGTTGCGGCAGCCTCTACAACGAGACCTCGGGTCTCTACGACATCGATCTCGGCTATCTCCCGGGTCTCGAACCGATCGGAGGCTTCAATAGCTACTACAACGGTCAGTACTCCTCTCTTTGGGATTGGCGCTCCATCGGCCACTCCAGCTACAACGCGCTCCAGGTCGGCCTCCACAAAGACATGTCCAAGGGAGTGCTCTTCGGCTTCAACTACACTTACTCCAAGTCGCTCGATATCGCTTCGCAGGCCGAGCGTGGCGTTCACTACCTCACTGACAGCATCATGAACTCCTGGGACCCGAACCAGATGTACGCTCCCAGTGACTTTGATCTGCGTCACCAGATCAACGGCTATTGGGTGGCGGAATTGCCTTTCGGTCGCGGCAAGGCATTCGGCAACAACGCAGGCCGCTTGACTGACGCCACCATCGGCGGATGGCAACTCGGCGGCACGGTTCGCTGGACTTCCGGTTATCCCGTGAGCGCCTTCATGGGTTACGTCTGGCCCACCAACTGGGATGAAATGGGTTGGGCTAACCAGACCGGCGCCTCCATCCCCACGGGCACTACGATCACAAGCGGCGTTCCCAGTGTATTTACCAACCCGACGCAGGCCGCCAATGCTTTTGACTATGCTTACCCAGGCCAGAGCGGCATTCGTAACAACATTCGTGGCGATGGGTATTTCACCGTTGATATGAACCTCTCCAAAACATGGAAGATCCGCGAAAGCAAATCGTTCCAGTTCCGCTGGAACGTCTTCAACGTGACCAATAGCGTCCGCTTCGACGTCTATTCCATGCAGGACGAACTTGACTCCGGTGGTTTCGGCGACTACACGTCCACCCTTACGCAGCATCGACTCATGGAGTTCTCAGGCATCTTCACCTTTTAGCGACGCGGAAACGATTCGAGCGGCCGAGCTGTATTCCCCCGGACCGCTCGAATCGTCGAGGTCGAGCTGGCACCACTCGCGGGCGTAAACATCAAACGCTGGACCGCAAGAATCCAGCGGATACGACTAGCTCGCCTGACGCTAGGCTGAGGCACAAATGAGTTCGTTTCATAGAAAGAAATCCCTGATGGTCGCCATCCTGACGGTCGCCATGACATCACCCACTCTCGCTGCCGATCTCGCCCACCCCGACCACGTAGTGGCCGTGCCGGTGGCCAACATGTATTCCAAAAACAACGAGAATTCCGATGTCGTTTCCCAGGCCGTGATGGGCAGTAACGTGTCCACTCTCAAGAAAAAAGGCAAGTGGCTCCAGGTGCAGACCCCCGACAACTATTCAGGATGGGTCCGCCGCGAAACCCTTCGCTCCACCAACGGTCATCTCTACGCGTCTGAAGGCAAGGTAGCTCAAGTTAACAATCTCTTCGCCAACGTCTATCGCGAAACCGATGTCACCGCGCATGCTCCCGTCGTCACTCTTCCCTTCGAGGCCCGCCTTCAAGTGATCGACGAAGCCGACGGCGACAACGGACGCTGGTTGAAGGTGCAACTGCCCGACGGTCGCTCCGGATGGATCCAGCGTGGCGACATTACTCTCAGCCCCAAAATCTTGACCATCCCCGAATCCATCGAACTCGCCAAGCGCTTTCTCGGCATTCCTTATCTCTGGGGAGGCCGCTCGAGCTTCGGTTACGACTGTTCGGGATTCACCCAGATGCTCGTGCGCAGCCGTGGCATCAACATGCCGCGGGACGCTGATCTCCAGGCCGCATGGAGCGGCGTCGCTCCTATCGACCGCACCCAGCTCCAGGCCGGTGACTTGCTCTTCTTCGGAGAGTCCGCTCAGAAGATCACCCACACCGGCATGTATATCGGCAACGGCGAGTTCATTCACGACACCACGCACGTCCATCCCGTCGTGCAGATCAGCCGGCTCGACGACGATCCCTGGACGCACCTGCTGGTCGCGACCCGGAGGGTCAAATGAATCGACGCGAATGGCTCCTCTCCACGGCCTCGGCAAGCGCCGCCCTCATGATCCCAAGCGAAGGCATTGCCGACATCCTGCCGCAATCGAGCGCAGGTAACTGGGAGACGAGTATTGTCCGCCTGAGGCTCCGCCACACGTGGACCACGACGATGTCGTCCAGCGACTATCGCGACACTCTCCACGTGCACTATACGCGTGACGGCGTCACCGGCCACGGCGAAGGCGCGCCCATCGTCCGCTATCACGAGGACGCCAACGCGTGTCAAAAAGCTCTCGAGCCGCACCTTGCGTTCCTCAACTCCGCCAATCCCGCGGAGTTCGAGAAACTCATGGCCGACCTT
>Ga0206952_10123_pt1 | contig 23209 bp, 20 predicted proteins | sample Alteio_BWOrgHeat_39_FD_152966 | JGI IMG/M metagenome (GOLD analysis project Ga0206952, IMG submission 152966) | Enriched cells from forest soil in Barre Woods Harvard Forest LTER site, Petersham, Massachusetts, United States -... | ecosystem: Environmental > Terrestrial > Soil > Temperate forest >... | reverse complement strand
GTAATGCAAATGCGCTGACAGAAGGCAATATAATTGCTGCTGACAAAGATGATGAAATTGAAAAAGCAACTCCTGAAACAAACAATGCCGTTGCAAAACCTGTTTTAAAAATGAATAAGCCGAAGTCACCGGCAAAAAAAATCTGCCCCTAAAAAAATTAAAGAAGAAAATAAAAATTTGCCTGTTGCAAAAAAAGAAAAGAAAGCAAAACCGGCGGTTAAAAAAGTTTCAGGCGGTGCAACTACTAAGTTTATTTTTCAATTAAAGTTTCATACAAAATCCGGCGAATCTATATTTATAACCGGCAATCATGATGCATTTGGAAACAATAACCTGGCTGATGCTTTACCTATGCAATTTTTAAATGAAGAAAGTTGGGTTGTTTCAATTGATATGGATGCTTCTTCAATAACCAAAGAAGGAATTGAATATAATTTCTTATTAAAGCACCAGGATAATTATCCAGTGTATGATTGGGGAAAAGATAAAAAAATAACTCCTGATCTTTTCAAATATGACGAAGTGCTTATTGAGGATTCATGGAATCATGCAGGATATTTTAATAATGCATTTTATACAGAACCGTTCCAGAATGTATTGCTGAAAAATAATTTTACTGAAGTAAAAAACAAACAGCCAAAAATTGCCACACATATATTTAGAATAAAAGCACCTTTATTAAAAAAAGGGGAAACAGTTTGCATTATTGGTTCAGCAAAAGAAATTGGTGCGTGGAATGAAGCAGCGCCCGTTTTGTTAAGCAGGAAAGCAGACGAAGATTTTCACAGTGTTTCGCTTGATCTTTCTAAAACGGACCTTCCGTTAACTTATAAATATGGTGTGTTTAATACGATAAATAAAAAGTTTATTCGTTATGAAGATGGAAGCAATCGCATTTTATTTCATGCGCATGCGGCCGCTAAAAATAAAATTACTATTGCTAATGATGGCTTTATCAGGCTGCCCGATAATGCATGGAAAGGCGCCGGTATTTCTATTCCTGTTTTTAGTTTAAGAAGTAAAAACAGTTGGGGTGTTGGAGAATTTCCCGACATAAAATTATTAGTTGACTGGGCCAAAAAAACAGGCTTGCAGTTAATTCAGATTCTGCCGGTAAATGATACCAACGCAACTTCAACATGGGTTGATTCATATCCTTACGCAGCCATTTCTGCATTTGCCTTGCATCCAATGTATTTGAACCTGGATGAATTGATAAAAAACAAAAAGAAAAAATTATCAGAAGCAGTAAGAGAAAAAATAAAAGAACTCAACCAAAAAGATGCAGTAGATTATGAAGCAGTAAATAATTTAAAATGGAAGCTGCTGAAACAAATTTACGCCTCACATAAAAAAGAAACATTTTCTTCAGCAGCGTATAAAACTTTTTATAATAATAATAAGCATTGGCTGATGCCTTACACTGCTTTTTGTTATTACCGTGATTTATATAAAACATCAGATTTTAATTTTTGGCCATCAAACAAAACATTTGATGCAGATGAAGCTGCGGCATTATTTGAAAATAAAGAAACTGCAGATGCAATTTTAATTTACTGTTTTGTTCAGTTTCATTTACATGTACAGTTGCAGGATGCAGCGGCGTATGCACATGATAACGGTATAATTATTAAAGGTGATATTCCGATCGGTATTTACCGTTGTGGTGCCGATGCGTGGCAGCATTCTGAATTATTTCACATGGAATTACAGGCTGGTGCGCCTCCTGATGATTTTGCAATAAAAGGGCAGAACTGGGGCTTTCCTACATACAACTGGCAAAAAATGGAAGCAGATCATTTTGCCTGGTGGCGCCAGCGTTTTGAGCAAATGAGTTATTATTTTGATGCATTCCGCATTGATCATATCCTGGGTTTCTTTCGCATCTGGAGTATTCCGATGGATGCAGTAGAAGGTATCATGGGCCATTTTGAACCGTGCATTCCGGTTCATATAAATGAGTTTTATGAACGAAATATATGGTTCGATTATCATCGTTATACTAAACCATTTATTACAGATCAATTGTTGTATGATGTAGTGGGTAATGAAGCAAACTTTTTCAAACAAAATTACCTGCTGCCGGATGGTTACGGAAATTATACACTTCGTGAAGAGTTTTCAACGCAGCAAAAAACAGAGGATCATTTCTATGCGTCTGAGTTAAGTGAACATGATAGTTGGACAAAGCAAAAATTATTTGACCTTATTTCCAATGTTATTTTATTTGAAGTTGAAAATTCAAATGGCCAACAATTTCATTTTCGTTTTTCGGTTGAATCAACCAAATCTTTTCAATATTTAGATCAGCACTTACAATCACAATTAAAAGATTTATATGTTGATTATTTCTTTCGCAGGCAGGACGGTTTCTGGATGAAAGAAGCCATGAAAAAATTACCTGCATTAAAGCGCTCAACCAACATGCTTATCTGCGGAGAAGATCTTGGGCTTGTGCCCGGTTCAGTTCCTGAAGTGATGAAACAATTAGGTTTGCTTAGCCTTGAAATTCAGCGTATGCCTAAACAAACAAACCGTGAATTTTTTCATCCGAATGATGCTCCATATTTAAGTGTTGTTACACCATCAACACATGATATGAGCACTATTCGCGGCTGGTGGGAAGAAGACCGCAATAAAACACAACGCTTCTTTAATTTTGAATTGGGACAATGGGGTGATGCACCTTATTTCTGTGAGCCCTGGGTAAATAAATCTGTGTTTATTCAACATTTATATGCACCATCAATGTGGAGTATTTTTCAACTGCAGGATATTCTTGGCAACAGCAAAGAATTACGCCGCGAAAACCCGCATGAAGAACGCATTAATGTTCCGGCCATTCCAAAATATTACTGGCGTTATCGTATGCATTTATTTCTTGAAGACTTATTGAAAGCTGATGAATTCAACAATGAATTAAAAGGAAATATACAGGCTTGTGGCAGAGCACCATTAACCGATTTTTAGAATAATTGGTTTAATGTAAACTAAAACCAATAATGCTAAATGAATCAAAAGTGAACAAACTGCCGTTACTGTTTTTCCGTTTTGTATAGCCTTTTATTATGCCCACTTGCCTTGTAAAATAAAACTCCTCCTGTTTGTAATTATACCAAATACCATCATCACCTGTTATAATTATTTTGTAAGAAGTATAATTGGTGCTGTTAACTTCATCTGTATAAATTTTTGAATTAAGTGTGTTATCAAAATAAGAATTATTAATTAAAAATTGACCGGGAGAAAATGGCCATGTAAACAATAATGCTTCGCCTGCAGTTTCTAAAATAAAAACGGATGAATCATCAGACCGTACAGTGAATATTGGTTCATCAAACTGATCCGTTATTGGCGTATAAACAATATTATTTTGCGTTATCGGTTTTCCCGGCTTCAAATAAAATGTGTCTAATCCATAATAAGTACCGTCATAATCGAAAAAACTATCAATATAACTCCATTTGTTTCCCTGGGTAAGCGGGTACAACTGTGTAATTTTAGGATGCGAAGCCGGAGTGCTATCTTTTTTGCAAGCAGCAAATAATATCAAATAGGTAAAAGCTATCTGTAAAATGTTTTTCATACCCCAAATTATAAAAACCAGCTTGCAACTTATCTAAATATAATTTACCAGGAGTTAGATTAAGTATGAAAACTTATCAATGAAAAAGATTATCTATAACCTTTAAAATGTTTCTTAAATAGGTAGTATCATTTGAAGAAAATTTTGAAAGTAAATGCAACATTTTTTTCTTAATAACAAATGTATAATATGGTGGTTTTTCTATTTCTACAGGATTGAACAATTCTTTAAATCTTATTAAATTGTCACTTCCTCCAAAACTTATATTATAAAACTCTTTATGCTCTTTATAAAAACAATCCTGCATAATAAAATAATGCAATTTAGCAGGCGGCGATTCGCTGGCTTTAAACCCCTTTACAATTAAAGCACTGGTATAATGATAAAAAGAGCATGCATCTTTTACAATTAAAACCACGTTCACAAGATCGCCATTCAGATAAGCTGTATAAAAATCGCATAAATTATATTTTTTGCCTTCTTTATAAATGGCTTCATATATTTTAAATGGCAAAAAACCATAGCCCTTGGTTTTGGTTACGTTATTAAAAAGCCTGCGTATATCATTAAGCGTTTTTTCATCTTCTACTTTTTTAAATTCATACGGAACTCTTGCAGCTAAAACAATTTTACGCCTGCCCTGCAGTTTAAAGCCCGCTAATAATTCCTCTTCGGGTTTATTATAAATATTCAGATCAAACTCAACCTTAAGATGAAAGGGGAAATAGATCTGTTCGTCAAAAGAATCATCTGCTTTTAAAATTGAAATAAAAGATGACCCTACAGGCGGCCTCATCTGTAAATGCATATAGCTGCGGGCACGGGCAAACTCTTTAAGTTCAGTAATTATTTTAGCAACATCTGCATTGGGTTTTAGCAGCACCGGGCCACCGTCAATTATACCAACTTTAAAAGCAAAAAAACCTATTTGAATTATTGAGGCAAAAGCAATTTCTTCCTGTTGTTCTACATATTTTATAAAAACCGCTTTAGAAAAAAAAGAATTGTACTCACCGGATACATAATAAGGATATTGATTAAATGCTGCATCAGTGGCTTTTAGCTTTTCATTCCATTTATATGCTTCTTTTCTAGATAGACTTTGCCAAGGCATGAAATAAAATTACTATTATTTAGTTTATAAGCTTGCGAGCAAATTATATGCTTGTTTGCGGTGAAAATAAAATAACTTCATTTATTTGGCTGGAAAATTTTCAGATGTAGATTTTAATTGTTTTTTTTTATAAAAATAATAATTGCTATGAGTTTAGCCATTTTTGCTTATTATCTTCTTTTAGCTGTTATTGCCACAGGCATTATTTTTTATAACCGTACATACAATAATCTTACTGCAAGAAATAAAGAACTTTTATATGAGAAAAATTTAATTGAACTAAAAAACAAAGCCTTCAGCAGCCAAATGAATCCCCATTTTGTATATAATTCTTTAAGTGCTGCACAATATCTTGTAATGATAAACGAAAATAAAAAAGCATTTAATTATTTATCAGATTTTTCTTTACTGCTGAGGCAAATGTTTGAAAACGCTAAAAAGTCTCATGTTCCTTTAACTGATGAAATAAATTTTGTGAAAAGATACATTGAACTGGAACGATTAAGATTTAATGACAGCTTTACCTATTCGCTGGACTTAGGCAAAATTGACGAATCTAAAAACTACTACATCCCAACAATGATGATACAGCCGGTAGTTGAAAATGCAATAAGGCACGGCCTGTCGCCAAAAAAAATTAATGCAGAATTAAAAATGGATTTTTATGTTCAGCAGGATTTACTGATTGTGCGCATAGATGATAATGGCATTGGGCTTAAAAAAGACCTGCAGAGCTATCCTAAATACGAAAATTCAGCTTTAAAGATTATAAGTGAGCGCCTAAGGCTTATAAATGAAACTACTGAAAAAAAAGGTTATATAAATATAACCGACAAAAAAATAACCGGTGGGGACGGAGTTTTGGTTGAATTAGCGCTACCAATTCAAAATAATTAAGCATTTTTGCGTAAACTAATCCTAATATATGAAAAATGTAAGAGCTGCTATCCTTGACGACGAAATTTCGAACATTGAAATTTTGAAACGAATTTTACTTGACTGCGAAAGTGTAGAAGTTGTTTGGACTGCAGACAATCTTGATGACGCCCTCGCCAACATTGAAAGGGAAAGAGTAGATGTTGTATTTATGGACATTCAATTACCACCCTACACTTCTTTTGAATTGCTGCCAAAAATCTCAAACTTAAATTTTGAAATTGTTTTTGTAACTGCTTACCAGGAATATGCTGTGCGTGCTTTGAAGATGGCAGCTATGGATTATATTTTAAAGCCCTTTAAAGAATCTGATATAATCAGTGCAATAGAAAAAGTAAGAAACAAGCAAAACAAGTTTGGAGAAATTACCGGCCTGGTTAAAAATTACTTTAGTAATTCCCCTGAAAATTTTTCAAAGATCGTGGTACATGTGGCAGATGGTTATGATATAGTTGACATTAACAAGATAATGTACATTGAAGCTTTAGACAGTTATTCAAAGATAAAGTTAACCGGAAACCAAACATACGTTGCTTCACGTTCTTTAAAAGATTTTGAGGAGCTGCTTACAGAAAAAGGGTTTTATCGTGTGCACAAATCTTATCTTATAAATGTGCGTCACATGATTAAAATAGTAAAAGGCGTTGGCGCATCCATCATTATGACCGACGGAACATCCATACCAATTTCTGCACGTAAAAAAGATGTTTTCTTTGAAGAATTAAAAGGCGTGATTTCTTTTTAATTATAGAAGATTTTGTTATCAGCAATAGTACTTCGTGCACTACGGTGCAGCTTGTCTTCAAACTTGATTTGAAGGTCATTTCCTTGTAGTATATCTTTACCTTAAATGAAAAAAGCTTTTGTTTTATTTTTTATTTCTGTTTCATTTCTTTCCTTAAGTAGTTATTCACAAGACAACACTATTGATACATCAGGCATTTTTATAGGAACGCCTGATTTATTACCACATTTTAAAAACTACCAACAAGGCTGGAATTATTTTTTGATAAGAAATCTTGATGCGCAATTACCAGTAAATAATGGTGCAAAGCCAGGAAAATATGAGCCGGTAATATCATTTATTGTAAATGAAGATGGAAGTTTAAGCGACATAGAAATTAAAAAAGACGATAAATATAAAACAGGTGAAGAAGCTTTGCGGGTGATGAAATCAAGTCCAGCATGGCAGCCTGCCGTCTATCATGGACAACCAGTTAAATACAGGTTTGAACAAAAGTTTACTTTTCAGGTTTTGAAAGTTTTATAAACATATAGTATTTTGAAACTAGAGTCCTTGCGCCTTTGTAGTTAAAAATTTATACTAAAGACTTTAAATTATGGAACTGCACGTTTGCAAAAATTACGATGAACTGAGTGAACATATTGCCATCTGGATGGTGGAATACATCTGCAAAACACTTTCAACACACGAAAGATTTTCCATTGCATTAACCGGCGGCAACACACCAAAAAAATTGTACGAAATTCTTGCAAGTGATGAATACAAAAATAAAATTGACTGGAGCCGTGCCAACATCTTCATCGGCGACGAACGTTTTGTTCCTTTTAATGACGATCGCAGCAACGCAAAAATGATTCGCGAAACATTGCTTGATCATGTTGCAGTGGATGAAGCACATGTGCATTTCATGCAAACAGAAAATATGTCGCCCGAAACTGCTGCAAATGCTTATGAAGAAGTGTTGCAACATTACTTCAACAAAAACACTCAACAGTCAACGTTTGACCTTGTTCTTTTAGGAATGGGTGATGATGCACACACACTTTCACTTTTTCCCGGGCAAAAAGATGCGATCAACGAACAAAAAAGATGGTGTACTTATTTGTGGTTGGAACAACAAAACATGCATCGCATCACATTAACTGCGCCTGTTGTAAATGCAGCAAAACAAATTGCTTTTTTAATAAGTGGTGCGGGTAAATTCTCAGCATTGAACAATGTGTTGCATAAAAAATATGATCCACTGACATATCCTTCACAAATAATTAAACCAGTAAACGGTGAACTGCACTTTTTCGTTGATGAGGCAGCTATGAACGGTTAATTCTCAAGACCTTTTCTCTTTTCGTAAACTGGTTTTCTCAATTCGTAAGCCACCGCACAAATGCAGGACTACTTTTGCCGCGATGAAATTTTTATATACAGCAACCGGAATAATTGTCTTTTCTTTTTTAGTAACAAATCTAAAAGCCCAATACAAAACAAACGCACAAAATCTTGTAACCACTAACGAAGATTCTTTGTCTAACGGAAGTAATCAAAGTAAAACGGTTATATCAGGTTATGGAAGTGCTTTCTATCAAAGAGATTTTAATAAAGCAGTTTCGTCAGCCACACTCGAAAGAGCCGTACTTTTTGTTGGTCATCGGTTCAACGAAAAAATTTCTTTGTTCACAGAATTGGAAATTGAGAATGCAAAAGTTGAAGGTGGCGAAGGCGGCGAAGTTGCAATGGAACAGGCTTATTTAAAATTTAATCTTAAACCAAATCAATATTTGGTTGCAGGATTATTTGTGCCGCGTATTGGCATTTTAAATGAGAATCATTTGCCTGTAAATTTTAATGGTGTTGAAAGACCAATTGTTGAAACATTAGTTATTCCTGCAACATGGCGAGAACTTGGTGTTGCATTTTACGGAACATTAAATAATCTTCCGCTTACTTACGATGTTGCTTTAATGAATGGCCTCAACAGCGCAAACTTCGAACATGGTTCAGGTTTTCGTGAAGGTCGCGCAGAAGGCAGCAATGCATTGGCAAATAATCTTGCAGTAACTGCAGCTGTTCAATACAATGTTTCTTATTTCAAATTCCAGGTTTCAGGATATGCCGGCGGAACAGTTGGTTTAAATCAACATAGTGCAGATAGTTTGGGTTTGGATAACGGTGCATTTGGCACGCCACTATATCTTGGCGAAGCAGATATTCAGTTTGCAAAAAATGGTGTGAGTGCAAAAGCTTTGGGTACTTATGTTGCTTATCCGGATGCAGACAAAGTAAATGTTGCGTACGCAAAAAATATTGGCAGTGGCATGTATGGTGCGTATGCGGAAGTTGGTTACGATTGGTTATACAAAAAACAAAAAACAGTACAGTTCATAACATTTGTTCGCGGTGAAATGCTTGACTTGAATTCAAGTTTGCCGGCGGAACCGAAAGGTATTTATGATGGCACACAAAAGCAAACACACATTATTGCGGGCTTTAGTTATTTGCCCATTCCAAATGTTGTGATAAAAGCAGATGTGCGCATTTTGCATACAGGCCCGCAAAATCCGGAGCTTGTAATTAATCCTGCGCCAAATGCAATTCCATATAAACAGGATAACCAGTTTTTAAATATTGGAATTGGTTATTCATTTTAACACGATAAACAAATGAACATCAATAAGAATAATTTTTTGGTGACCAGCAATTGTATTTCATGGCATCGTTCCTTGCGTCGCAACACTTATGCAGACGATTCAGTATTCGGCTTTTGACTTATAATTTTTGACTTTTTAATTTTTATTGTGCAACGCAGAAACTTCCTCTCATCATCGTGTAAAATTTGTTTGCTTGGTGCAGCAGGTTTTTCATTAACGCAATTGATAAGTTGTGCACCAACATCATCTGTTTATAAAACAACTATCACAAACGGTGATTTGAATGTGCCGTTGAATTTGTTTGAAACATCATCCTTGCAAATTGTTCGTCCTGCAGGCTGGTATTATGATGTTGCCGTGCAAAAAAATGATGATAATTCTTATACGGCTTTGTTGTTGCAATGCACGCACCAGGAAAATCAATTAACACCAACAGGAACAGGTTATCACTGCAGTTTGCATGGTAGTGATTTTGACAAACAAGGCAATGTAAGAAAAGGGCCGGCGGAACAACCACTACATCATTTCGAAACTTCAATCAGTAGTGGTACATTAAATATTCACATCAATAGTTTCAAACCATGAAACATAGAATAACAACAATATTTATAGCAACAATATTTTTTGCAGATTGTCATAAAGCAGATACAACTACACCAGATACTTTTCCTGCAACAGAGCAAACCGTTTTAAATGATTTTACAGATCATGTGGCAATTGCTCAATATTCAAACTTAACTACTGCGGCACTTGATCTGAATGCAAAAATTAACGCACTAAATGTAGACGCAACAGATGCGAATCTTAATGCTGCACAAACTTCCTGGAAAAATTTACGCACTGTTTGGGAACAATGTGAAGGTTTTTTATTCGGTCCTGTTGAAGACAATGAGTACGATCCGCAGATGGATACATGGCCAACTGACGCTAATCAATTTGATTCTTTGTTAGCAAGCAATAATAATCTTGAGCTTGCCGATATACAATTGTTGCCTTATAATTTAAGAGGTTTTCATCCGGTTGAATATTTAATATTTGGCGAGAATGGAAGTAAAAAAGCAAGCGATTTAACAGCACGCCAGAAAAAATATATGGTAAGTGCAACAATGGATATTGTAAACATTTGCAATTCTCTTTATGCAAGCTGGACGGAGCCACCAACTGACTTTGAAGCGCAGGTAAAAACTGCAGCCAATGGAAGCACTGTTTATTCAACAAAGCAGGAAGTATTTATGGCAATTGTAGGTGCTATGCAAGGCATTGCTGAAGAAGTAGGTGATGGTAAAATGAAAGAACCTTTTGATGCAAGAGATCCGAAGATCGTTGAATCACCATACAGCGGCAACTCAACGTTTGATTTTAAAAATAATATTACCGGTTTACAAACGGTTTATCTCGGCAGAAACGGGAGTACAGGTATTACAAATTTGGTGAGCTTAAGAAATAAATCGTTAGACAATACAATAAGATCACAGATAACAGCAGCCATCAATTCATTTGATAATATCACTGAACCATATGAGCAGGCAATAATAGATCAGCGTTCACAGGTGCAGCAAACCATGAATGCAGTAAACACATTAAACGAAACGATAGAAGAACAATTGGTTCCGTTTATTCAGCAGCAGGTGAAGGATTAGATGAAATAAATAAACCACGAAGACACCAAGGCACAAAAGCAGCACTAAACTTAGTGGTTTCGTGACTTAGCGGTTCAAAAATTAAATGAAGAAGATAAGAATATTGATATTGACAGGATGCGCAATTGCATTATTAATACGATGCAATAAAGCTGATGAATTTCCGGATGATGGTTATGACAGTCGTTTAAGCGGCGGTGCAGCAACAGTATTTGATGCAACATCAAAAGCGTTTACGCATGCGGTTGATGGATTGAGTGCAAGAGATTTGCAGTTTCATGAAGTAGGTGATGCAGCATTTGAACAAAGTTTTGTTTCAGCGCCGGCAATTGTGCATGGCGGGCTTGGGCCGGTGTTTAATAATGTGAGCTGTATCTCTTGTCACCACAATGACGGCAAAGGCACGCCCACAGCGGGTTTCAACAATTCATCTTTATTGATAAGAGTTAGTTTGCCCGGTGAAGATGGTAATGGTGCGCCGTTAAGTATTCCGGGTGTTGGTTTTCAATTGCAGGATCAAAGCGTGTTTAGTTCAACTCCTGAAGCGCATGTTAATATAACATATTCGGACGTGCCGGTAACTTATCCTGATGGCACAATTGTTACTTTAAGAAAGCCAACATACACGCTTACCAATCCATATTTTCCATTGCCTGCAGTATATAATACTTCGCCACGTATGGCGCCGCCTGTTTTTGGTTTAGGTTTATTGCAGGCAATTCCTGAAAGCACTATTCTTTCTTTTGCCGATGAAAACGATGCAGATGGTGATGGCATCTCTGGGAAGCCGAATTATATTTATGATACATTAAGTCATGTAAAAGCTTTGGGAAAATTTGGTTTGAAAGCAAACACAATTGATATTTCGCACCAGGTTGCATTTGCTTATCAGCAGGACATTGGTATAACGAATTATATAGCGCCAAGAGAAAATTGCGACGGACAAAAACAGGATGATGGGTTAAAAGATGATCCTGAATTGCCGGACAGTATTTTAAATGCAGTTGCTTTTTATGTGAAGTCATTGGCAGTTCCTGCAAGAAGAAATGTTACTGATCCTGATGTAAAAGCAGGCGAGCAATTGTTCACGCAGATTACTTGTGCTAAATGTCATATTCCAACCATACAAACCGGTGTTGATCTGACGTTGCCGCAAATTTCAAATCAACGCATACATCCGTATACTGATTTGTTGTTGCATGATATGGGTGATGATTTAGCTGATGGACGACCTGATTTTTTAGCAAGCGGCAGCGAATGGAGAACGATGCCTTTGTGGGGAATCGGATTGTTTCCAAAAACAAATGGCATTGCTTATTATTTGCATGATGGGAGAGCACGCAGTATTGAAGAAGCTATTTTATGGCATGGCGGCGAAGCCGAAAAAGCAAAGAATAACTTCATGAATTTAAGTAAACCAGACAGAGATAAGTTGTTGAAGTTTTTGAATAGTTTGTAAAGCTGAATCAAGGCAATGCATCACCCGCAAAACTTTTTACATCAATAATTTCATAAACAAAAACACCTTTTTGTACACCCCGATCTTCATCCATAATTTCTTTCACCTTTTCTTTATCAGCATTAAAAATTCCAATTCCGCGAATTTCATTTTCTTCAATCACAGGGCAAACAATTGAAAGCAACCCGGCTTCACGTAATTCAAAATTTCTGCGAGCATGTTCCCAAACAATCTGCTGGCGTTCAGGAATGTTATCATTAGGGCCTTTCTTAAGAATTACAACTGAATAGTTTTTTGACTTGCCAAGCATTTGCATCATAAACTCATTTGTAATTGCATTCATAAAAAATAATTATAATGATTCACTTTTATTTATAATATCTATTCAATATACCGATATACTTTTGCAAAAGTAAAAGCTGCATTAACCATATTTAATAATTTTTATCGTTCAGTATTTCTTCAATATTCATTTACAATTTTGCAGCCCGGCAAACAATTAATGCAACGAATAATTTTATCACTAACAATAATTTTTATTTTTCTCGCAAACACCAATGCTCAAAATAAAAATGCTATATCCGGAAAAATTACAGACAGCCTTAACAGGGAGGTAATTGAATATGCAACCATTACTCTATATAATGCAAAAACCAACAAAGTTGTAAACGGTTCAACAACAGATAGCCTGGGTTATTTTAAAATAACTGATATTGATACCGGCTTGTATAATATCGCTTTTGAATTTATCGGCTATACTAAAAAAAGCATCAGCAACTTTGAGGTTAAACAAAATAATCCGTTACAGGATATAGGCACAATTGCATTGCTTAAAAATGGAAATACTTTAAAAGATGTGTTAGTTACTTCGCAAACAAAACTGGTAGAAAATAAAATTGATAAGCTGGTTTACAACGCCGAAAATGATCTTACTTCCGTTGGCGGACTGGCAATAGATGTGCTTAAAAAAGTTCCGCAGGTTTCTGTAGATGCAGATGGGAATGTTGAATTGGCAGGCAGCAGCAGTGTTCGGTTTTTAATAGATGGAAAACCATCAACGGCATTTGGAAGCAATATTGCTGATGTGCTGCAGGCTATTCCTGCAAGCGAAATAAAAAGTATTGAGGTTATCACTAATCCCGGTGCTAAATATGATGCGCAGGGTTTGGGTGGCATCATCAATATCATCTTGAAAAAATCTAAAGTAAATGGTGTAAACGGAAACGTATCGTTAAGTGCAGGTACAAGATTAGAGAATGGCTCATTCAACATTACAGTGCGTCATGGTAATTTTGGTTTGAATGCATTTGCCAGCGCCAATGAAAGACTTCTTGCTAAAACACCTACTTCATCTTATCGCACCACAACTGATTCAATCAACAAACAATATGACATCTTAATTCAGGAAAGCAACCCTAAAACAAAAAGATATGGATCTGAATCAGGCGTTGGATTTGACTGGACAGTAAAAAAGTATAACAGCTTTTCCGGCAGTTTAAATTATAGCAAGTATGGTTATTCGGGCAGTGGAATTATGAACCAGCAGCAGCAGGTTATTCCTTTTAGCAGCGATAACATAATTTCCAATATTCAATCGTTAAGCAACTCAGGCAGCAAATATTCTTCCAACTATGCAAATGCTGATTTGAATTATAAAAGAACGTTTGCTAAGGAAGATCAGTCATTGGAAATAGATGTGAATTCAAATTTTGGCCATGATATCTCAACAGGAGGGAATTTCCAGACATTAATACCGCAGGATTCTGTTTTTTATGGAATAAATAATGAAAATATCAGCAAACAAAATGAAACTGAAATTGAAATAGATTATACGCAGCCATTCACAAAGAATATTGTTTTTGATGCAGGTGCTGATCTCACATTTGACCAGATAAACAGCAACGCAAAAGTGTATGCATTGCAAACTGATAGCAAAGAATATGTTTATGATAGTTTAATTTCAAATCATCTTACCTATAATCAACAGGTGTACGCTTTATATGCTGAATTGAGTTTGCCTGTTGGCCATTTATTTGATGTAAAACTTGGTTCAAGATATGAGCGCACAGAGATCAATTCTTATTATTCCAATGCCGCGCAACAGGGAAATACACCCGGTTATAATACAGTGGTTCCATCAGCTTTTATTCTTCATCATTTAAACGATCATCAAACATTAAAGCTTAGTTATTCAAAGAGAATTGAAAGGCCGGATTATGAAGATCTGAATCCATTTATAAATACAGCAGATCCTAAAAATATCACAGCAGGCAATCCTTTTCTAAAACCGGAAATCGGTAACCGTGTTGAGCTTTCTTACAATCACGATTATGGTAATGCGGGTTCTTTTATGATTACTGCATTTTATCGCACCAGTAAAGATGACATTCAGCCTTATACTGCTGTTTATCCTGAACTTGCAATTGGCGATACTGTTTATACAAATGTTTCGGTTAGCACCAGGGAAAATATTGGCAGGGAACATAACATGGGCGTTAGTCTTTTTGGAAACATTCGTGCAACAGATAAATTTAATTTAAGAACAAATCTTTCTCTTTTCAAAAGGCATATCATTAATGATATTGATTCAGGAAGCGATGCACACAGTTTTAATTATAGAATAAATTTGAATGCAACATACCAGTTTACTAAAAGCTTATCAGCAGAGTTTTTTGGCAACTTCAATTCACCAAGAAATGAGTTGCAGGGCAAGTATCCTTCATTTACTTTTTACACCTTTGCTGCACGTAAACAGCTTTGGAATAAAAAGGCGAGTATAGCATTTACAGCTTCTAATTTTCTAAGCGAATATTTAAAATTGCCAACCGTTTTATACGGAACAAATTTTACAACCAATAATGTGCGCCAAGTGCCTATTCGTTCATTTGGTATAAACTTCACTTATAAGTTTGGCAAGCTTGAATTTAAAAAAGATAAAGACGATAATAAAGATACTGGTACACCGGATGAAGGTGCGCAATGATGATACTATAACCTTAAAATTGCCAATAATTTATTTTTTATTTATCACTTCAATTTTACTTCAGAATGCCGCCTGTATTTTGGAAAATCAATGCAGTTTCAGGTAAGTATCTAAATATTAAACAGTGCAATAAATATGAAAATATATTTGTGTTTTGCAATGATCTTGTCTTGCAATTCTATATATGCTCAAACCGATACATTAATAAATAAACTTGACAGTCTTAATAAAAAAACAGACACAACCGGCGCCCAAACCAATATCATCAATCCAAAAGCTTACACAGAAAATACAAGAATAAGTTTCCCATCTTATTTTATATTGTTAGGTAATGATTTTAAACAGCAGATAACAGCACCATTTCATCAAACACCAAAAGAGTGGCTGTATATAGGCATTTATGCTGCTTCAGTAGCTGCAATTTCTGCAACAACTGATGAACCTGTTCAACGTCTCGCTGTTCAGGTGCATGACAGCAGCACTTCAGTAGCAGGTATTAGCGGTTATGTTACAAAATTTGGCGGCAGATACGAGTTATATACGCTGGCAGCATTAGGTGGTTATGGATTTATTTTCAACAATACGAAAATGCAAACAACAACTTTACTTGCTACACAGGCTTACATAACCAGCGGCCTTATAGAAACTATAATTAAAACTATAAGCGGCAGACAAAGGCCAAGTTATTACAATCCTAGCAACCCCGAAGCTGAACCTATATTTCATGGGCCTTTTTACAAAAAAGGTGTTGATGTAAGCGGTCATGCAGTAAACAGTTCTTTTCCTTCAGGCCATACAACAGTAATATTTGCGGCGGCCACTGTGTTTGCAAAAGAATATAAAAATACACCTTGGGTTCCGCCATTAGCTTATGGTGCCGCAACGCTTGTTGGCTTAAGCAGGATAACAGAAAATAAACACTGGACAACAGATGTTATTGTCGGCTCCACATTAGGTTATTTATGCGGAAGGCAGGTTGTTAATAATTATCATCGTTATGCCAAAATAAAATCTGCCTCAAAAAGCGGAACGCTTTCATTCAATTTAAATTATAACGGTTATAATTTTGAACCTGGCCTCACTTATACTTTCAGAGATTAACTTCTGAAATATTTATTATTATTGCTGATGTGCATGCTGACGATGAACACAGTTTTTTCTGATCTCCACACAGATTTACACCTGGCTGTAAGAGCATTTTTGTGCTTCATTTCAAATAATCATTTTTAAAATGAAGTATTGATTATGCTAAAGAATGAAACGCTTAAAACCAATGATGGCCATCTTTCCGGTAATCTTTTTGCGCTTTTAATTATTGCAGGAATCGTATTAAATTTTGCCGGTGTTTTTAATGATATTTTAGAACCCGACGGAACTTTATACGCTTCAATTGCAAAACATAGTGCTATAACAAATGACTGGATTAATCTTATAGGTAATGGCCAGGACTGGCTTGATAAACCACATCTTCCATTTTGGATAACTGCCATCAGCTTTAAAATTTTTGGCTACACAGCATTTGCATACAAAATCCCTTCTTTTCTATTCTGGCTTGCAGGTATTTATTATACTTATCTCCTGGCATTAAAATTATACAACAAAACGGTTGCTCGGTTTGCAGTAATTATTTACATAACTGCGCTGCATGTAATACTTTCTAATTTTGATGTGCGTGCTGAAGATTATTTAACCACTTTAATTATTGCGGCAACTTATCACGTATTTCGTGCAGGGGAATATAAATATTCATGGCACATTTTATATGCCGCTTTGTATTGTGCCTGCGCAATGATGACTAAAGGAATATTTGTATTGGTAACTATTGCATCAGGCTTTATTTTTTATTGGATATTAACAAAACAATGGAAAGAATTTTTAGAGCCCAGGTGGTATTTGATGTTTGCATTAAGCTTTCTTTTTACGCTTCCTGAATTGTACTGTTTGTATATTCAGTTTGATCTGCATCCTGAAAAAATTGTGTATGGTAAAACAAATGTTTCAGGTATTCGATTTTTTTTCTGGGATAGCCAATTTGGAAGATTTTTTAATAACGGGCCGATAAAAGGAAAGGGCAATCCTTTGTTCTTTTTTCACACCATACTGTGGGCATTTCTGCCGTGGAGCCTGCTTCTGTATATTTCAGTTGTTGCTCTGTTTAAGAAACGAAAGCCGGTTAATAGGCAATCATTAATTATAAATTTTGCGGCTTTAATAAGCTTCATCATGTTCTCATTATCCCGTTTTCAGTTGCCTTATTATATTCTTATCATCTTTCCGCATTTTGCAATAATAACCGCCAACTGGCTTACTGATGATCTTGCTTTAAAAAAGCAATCACGCATTAATATAATGCTGAACATTATATTTTTTATACTGGTGTTATTAATAATTGTTATCGCTATACTGCTTGATGTTGTATACCTCGTTTATCTTATGGTGATAACTGTTGCGGTTTTGATCATATTCGTTTATTCCCGTAAAAAAGGGTTAGCCGCAACAGCAGTTAAAAGCATGTGCTTTGCATTTTTATTAAGTGCATTTCTAAACATAAGTTTTTATCCCACATTAATGCAATATCAATCCGGAATGCAGGCGGCTAAATGGCTTAATAAAAACAAGCCTGCATTAAATGAAGTAACAATGTATAAATGCATACCGCATACTTCATTTGCTTTTTACAGCAATGCCGAAGTAAAGTATGCTGATACTATTCAAACTGCTTTATCAAACAAAAAACCTATAATAATTTATAGCGAAAAAGCTGATGTGGATTCGCTTGCGGAAAAAGGATTTAATATATTAGTACTACACAGTTTTGCCTATTTTCATACCAGTAAACTTAATGCACATTTTATTATGCCTGGTTCAAGAAGCAAACAACTCCAAACATTTGAATTGGCTTCTGTAAATTAATTAACAGCTTTTATCATTAAAACCTGGAAACTGCCCGGTATCATTGGCGGCCTTTTTTCATTTGACTCCTGCTTACCAAAATTGGCCGTAGGTGAATAAATAATATGTGTTTTTGTATCCACCGTTAATGTTCTTGCTCCACGTTTGGTAGGTACATTGGCAACAACTTCAAATTTGTCTTTTGTAATTTCTTTTATTACAGTTAACGTGCCTTCTCCGTTTGATGAATATGCAGTTTTAGTTATCGGATCAAAGGCAGTTCCGTCGCAACCATCACCAATCGGAAGTTTATCAATTATTTTTCCATTTGTTGCGTCAATTATCATCAGCAGTTTATTATCGCAGCCGGCAAACAGTCGCTTCGTGTTTCTGTCAATAGCTAAACCTGAAGGCGATTCACCAGGCGCAATTGACCAGCTATTGATCAGTTTCATTGTGTTTATATCAACCACTTCTATCTCGCTTTTATCTTCATTATTTATAAATATTTTTCCTTCGCCATCGCTTACTGCGGTTTCTGGCTTACCCTTTACATCAATAGTGGCAACAACTTTATTTGTTGCCGGATCAATCACACTAATATCTTCACTGCCGCCATTACAGGTAATAATTTTATGTGAGTAATTATCATAAAAAATTGCATCAGGATTTTTGCCTGTGGGTATGCTGTCTGTAACTGCCAAAGTGCTTAAATCAAAAACAAAAACATTATTAAGTCGCCCGTTGCTTGTAAACCCTTTATTTAAATTATGCACTAAGGCAATACCATGAACCCCAAGTGTACCTGGTATCACACCAAGTGAATCGCCGTTTGTTTTATCTAAAACATTTACCTGCGTGCCATGCGATACAAATAATTTATTTGAAGCAGTATCAGCTAAAATATAATCCCACCAACCTTCACTTTTTATATGAAATGTATCAGCAACTTTTAAAGAACTTTTTTGAGCAAATGAGTTTGCTGAAATGAATAAAAGAATAATAAATAGTTTTTGTTTGTACATTTTATTGAATTGTTTTTGATAATTGGTGTAAGAATTTTTTTTCAGAAATTTTACAGAAACAATAATGCCAGCCGCAATTAAAACTAATAAACTTTAATTGATACAAGTATGATTTGTTGCTGATGAATAAAACCTGGCTGATAGAGAAATTAATCTTCTTCTTCTTTCAAAAATTTTCCGTTTTCATCAAATAAAATGTCTTTACCTTTTACTTCAGCTTCATAACGGTTTCCTTCAGGCGTTTTAAGCGTGGCAGCTTCCTTTATTGCAGCGCCGTTATAATGCTCTTTTATATAAGATACAACAGGCGCCGGCAAATTTTTCACATCAATATCTGTTTCTGTTTCCAGCCAATTGCCTTTTGCATCATAAGTGGCAGACATACTTTTACCATCTTTACTAAAATTGGCTTCATAATTTCCATCTTCCTTATCCCATTTTTTTACTGTTGTATTTGGAAAAGATTTTTCAAAAGCAGTTTTTACTTCTGCAGGCACTGTTTGTGCTGAACAACTAACTGTTACTAATAAACCAATTGCAAGAAATTTGTTTTTCATTATTATCTTTTTTATGATTACAAAACTTCAACATGAATTTGTAGATATTTTGAAGAAAAATGAACTTAATTAATCCATGCTCTTTTTTTATAACCGAGATTTATAGATACCGGCTTATAGCTTATCGTATTAGGAAAGAAATACAATATAAAAACAGCTAGCCAGGCAGCAATTAATACACTGCGATATAACAAAGTTTCATGTGTGTTGATTACAGCGGTACTTTTATTTTGAGGCATCACTACGCCGCTATACCTGATTGTAGGATTAAGATATATAACAGATGATTTACTATACACAACTGCGCGTATATAAGAATCTTCAGCAGTAAACCTGTAATTAATTTTATCAGTATCAAATACAATCCTTTTTTCCAGACCGTTTTGACCTATTAATTTAATACTGTCGGCAGCACGTTCAAAAGCAATCGTAATATCCATGTCATTAATGCTTTCATACAGCAGTTCATTATCATTAAAAGAATTATTTCCATTAACTGCATAAGCGTTGCCGTTTATAAGATTATTGATAAGAGAATCTTTATCATGCTGATGACAATCAATCATTGTCCAGTTGGTAAAGGTTTGGCTTTTGTCAAGCACATCATGTGTATCATCATCACCAACTATCCATACAGGTTTACCGGCAGATAATGCCACATCCCATTTGTGCGCTGAATTGCAGGAATGATTCAACACTTCAATTAAATTATACCCGGAAATCTTTTTAAGATCATCATCACTATATCCATTTCTTACTACAGGATGCGGCAGTGCAACTGCTTTTGCTTCCGTATTTAATTTGTTAATTATAAATTGCTTTGAACTCGCAAACTCAAACAAAGGAAAATCACTGTAACAAACCTGCTGCGGCATTATAACCAACTGGTGCGTTTTAAAAATATTATAACCATGTTCATACACATTCACTGCATTTGGCCGTGCATCTTCTTTGGCAATACTTTCATAATTGGAAACGCACGCATAAGCATATTGTTTTTGCTGGTATAATTTAATAATGTCGGCTACGTCTTGCTTGCCATTTGTTACTCCATTCCAGGCAACTGAATGAGCATGAAAATTGGCTTTCTGCCAATCAGGTGAAACATCTTTATATGGATTGAAAAGAAAATCACCGGAAAATTTTTCAGGTGATCGGAAATCGTAAATATCGCAGGAGAAATAAATGATGGAACAGGCAGTAAAAATTGCGAATAAAATAAATTTAGCACTTCTTGTAAAATAGCAGGTCTTCCAGTTTATCTGCACGGGAGTTTATGTTTCGAAATAGATGCAAAAAATTTCATGCAGGTTGGGAAGATGTTTTAAAAAAAGCAACCGCTTAACAATTAGATTAAATACAGATTTAATACAGAAAGTAAATTGAATATTTAAATAGATTGAATATTTTTTATTTGGTACCCAACCATTTGCTCTAATACTTCATCATGCTTTTTACAGCTGATTTAAACTTGAAAAATGAAAGAGCGCTCATAAAAGAATGTATTGCGGGCAACCGCATATATCAAAATGAATTATATAAAATGTATGCTCCGCAAATGATGGGTATTTGTTTGCGTTATGCGAAAACAAAACAGGATGCTGAGGATGTTTTACAGGAAGGTTTTATTCAGGTTTTTACATGCATTAAACAATTTAAATTTAAAGGTGCATTGGATGCATGGATGAGAAAAATATTTATTAACTGTGCATTACAAAAATTAAGAGAAAAAGAAAATAATTATTCGTTTATAGATATTGATTATGCGCCGGAAGTAAACAATTTGATATGCAATCCTGCCGAAAATTTTGATGCAAAAGAATTAATTAAATGTATACAGGCTTTGCCGCTTGTTTGCAGGCTGGTTTTTAACCTGTATGTATTTGAAGGATTAAAGCACAAAGAAATTGCGGAGCTGCTCAATATTTCTGAAGGCACTTCAAAATCAAATTTATTCGATGCAAGAACTAAACTTAAAAAACAACTTACAATAAACGAACCTTTATTAATACAGACATTTTAAATGAATAGAAATTTACCCGACAATATTGATGATCTTTTTTTTCTTCGCACTTAAGCAATTATGCTGAAGAACCAGGTGAAGATGTATGGGCAGTTATTGATAAAAGACTGTCTTTAAAAAACAACAATACGTCAAAGTTTTTTACAAAAAATATTTATACTACCTCAGTAATCGTTTTCTCCTTTTTGTTAATACCTTATTTGCTGAATAATTCAACAATATATACAAACCATCTTTTTATAAGCAATACTAAAAATAATAGTGTACAAACTGCGGCTTTAAGTTTAACAAACAAAGCAATGCATACCGTAATTTCTAACAACCATATTGTACAATTAAATAACAACGATGTATTGTTACAAAAACAACCTTATAAAAACTTAATAATTGCAAATGTAAATACTGCAAGACCTGTTCAGCTTAATTCAATAATTGATAATAAAAGCTTAACTGCAGGATGTCTCTATAAATTAGTAAATGATAGCTTGTCCTTAAATATAAAACCGCATGAACAAGGAATTAAGCCTGTTATTACAGTGGCCGCAAACAAAAAAAATAAGTTTAGCTTAATGCCTTTTATTTCTTTTGATCACACTTCGGGAAGACTTATTGAGCAATACGAATTTAACAATGAAAGTGCAAAAGATTATGCACAGCGGGAAAAGCCTGATATGTCATTTACTGCAGGCTTGCTTGCAGATTATACATTAAATAAAAGGTTTTCTTTGCGTTCTGGCTTGTCAGTTTCAAGCGCTGCCCTTACCATTTCATCTACTGCAGTAAATGCTTTAAAAGATAACAGTGGTGTATATAAATTTAAATTAGGTACATCTTATGGGTTGGCAGAAATTTCTAAATCAGGATTTATGCCTTCGGCCGGCGATAGCCTGGTTGTAAAAGATGCATCGCTTAAGTTTAAATATTTATCGCTTCCGGTTTTATTAAACTATACACTGAGTAATAAAAAAATTAAATTTAGTGTGCACGGCGGTATTGCCATCAATAAAATAATCAGCGATAAAGTAGAAGTTGATTACACTGCACAAAACAATAATAATGAAATAGAAACTATAAATAAAATTGAAGGATTGAAAAAAACATTCTTTACTATTAATACAGGTTTTGAGGCAGGTTATCCTATAACATCAAAAGTTGATATCTCGCTCAGCCCGGAGCTACGTTACGGTATTAATTCTATAAATAAAGGAACGCCGGTTAAAACCTATCCTATTAACTATGGCATTGCATTGAATGTGCATATAAAATTGTAAGCGTCAAAGTTTTTGTTTACTTATAATCTTTCATCCTGTATATGTAAAAATTTCTTACGGCAGTTTTATTTCTGTATAGATGAATAACAACAGGTGCTTCAACAACAGCAAATGCTTTTTTATAAATGCTGCCGGGTATTGAACTGTAATTTGAAGGCGAGATATAATAGGCATTAGTACCTTTTTTTAAAGCACCGTTTTGCTCGTTAAGCCAGGCAAAATTATGTATGTCGAACAAAGGGCCAAATGCATACAGTTTCATATTAAGTGGATGCGCAACATAATAATCAAGATGTGCTGCAGGAAACCATTTGTTTGAAATGATTACCGCGC
>Ga0206952_10121_pt1 | contig 23792 bp, 21 predicted proteins | sample Alteio_BWOrgHeat_39_FD_152966 | JGI IMG/M metagenome (GOLD analysis project Ga0206952, IMG submission 152966) | Enriched cells from forest soil in Barre Woods Harvard Forest LTER site, Petersham, Massachusetts, United States -... | ecosystem: Environmental > Terrestrial > Soil > Temperate forest >... | reverse complement strand
CTGTTGGAAGGTTGAAAGTTCGAAGGTTGGGAAAATGCGGAAGGGGCAGAGGCCGCGCTTGGGGGAAGAAGATGTTGGCGAGGATCAAGTTCGGCGTACACGGGAGAGGATAGCATGGGAGTGGCGAGGGGCTAAGTGTTTTGCAGGGAATGGGGAGAATTGAGGATTGGATGGTTGCGGAGGAGGGGTTAACGGCGCGGGCCTTGGTCCTCGAACAGGTGCCAAGTCTACTCGATCCAAGGAGCCGATGGCGTCATCTAATGCGCCTTCCTCGGTCGCTTGGGGTGGGCAACTCTTCGACTAGCCGCGCCATAGCTATCGCGCACTAGCCGCGGAAGCAGGCGTTTGATGTCTGCCAGGTGCCACTGGCTATGGAAAAGTAGGTTCACTTCAAATTCAGCTAATAACTTGCGGAATTTCCTTCTGTCTCTCGGAAATTTCATCTTCAGGAAATGACTGACATGCCTTCGATGCGTTCGGGCCGCCTCTACTAGGTCGCTCAGGTCAATTGCTAGATATTCGGTAAGTTGCTTTGAGGAATGCGGAGAGGCACGTTCGAGTTGTTTCCGAATGCTCTCCTTCAGCTGCACGTGTCCAATTGCTTGAGTTTTCCTCTCGAGATTGTCACGTTTGGTTGCGGACGATGCCCGACTATTTGGTTTCATGGCAGTTCCTATTTTAGAACCTGGGAGGCTTGGGCCATAATATCCTTATACTGCTGCATGGTCTTATCGCCCAGTCTCTTGCCTAGCCGTTGCATTCTCTCAAGTGCGGCACGAATCTCCCTCTGCCATCCTCCCTGCGGGTCGGGACTCTGCGAGTTATTAGCCATTTTGGCCAAGTGCATCCGTAGTTGTGCCGCGAGGCCATCCATGACCTCCTTGATGTGTTTAGAGTTCTGCGCATAGAGCACCGTAGCTGCGGCAGCACCGATTAAGAGAAGGTCTGCAGAAGATCGGGGACAGACGGGAAGTTCTCCTTTTTCTGGATCCACGAATCGTTACTAGCCAAACGGGCTCGATCAGATAAATAACAGAAAACGTCCGGTCTGTCCCCGGTCCCCCCGGTTTCCCAATGAATTCGATTGGATTTGATGCGCATTGTCAACTACCTCAAATTAAAATGTCGCGGACTGAAAGTGCCTTATACACTCTCGAAGGGGACTCCGAGATGAAGCAGAAAGTCGATGAGGGAAAAGCGAGCGCTGTAAGAGAATTGATTCTGACTTTTGCATTGCTTTCCCCAAGCTTGTGCTTTGCTCAAGCAGATGTTGCATCGCAGACAACCATTCGAGTGAATTCATCCCTGGTTCTTGTCGACGTGATTACACAAGATGCGAAGACACTCTTACCCCTCGCGGGGCTCAAAAAAGATGATTTCCGCGTCTTCGACAACGACACCGAAATGCCGATCCAGAGTTTCGACGTCGGTGCGCGGTATGGCACCCGTCCGATCTCACTCTGGTTCGTCGTGATCTGCAACGAAATGGACTGGGACGAGAATGGGTCGGGATTCATGCGTGGGAAAGTATCTCTGCTAAGGCCGGCGCTCGACCATCTCGACAAGAACGACACGCTGGGTATCGCGCACTGGTGCGATGACCAAAAATTCAAAATCGACTATGTACCGTCCCGGGATTTTGACTCTGCCCTCGCCGCCCTCGAAAAACTATTCCACGGGTGGCCAAAAGGTGTGGGCACGCGCACAGGCGAGCTCGCCTTACAAGGCATGCTGCGGCTGATCCTGGAAAACGTCCATCACACCAAGCCCGAACCACTTCCAGTGATTGTGTTTCTCTACGGGGATCATAGTGGCATGGAAAGGGAAGAAGTAGATGATCTATTAAGCGATCTTTTGCAAACTTCTGGCATCGTATATGGAATAAACGACGGAGCGGTACCCGTAAGTCCCATCTACCTTGAGAACCAGCACGCCCAACCGAATGTGGCTCATTTCCTTGCGGTAAAAACAGGAGGCCAGTTTTTCTCCGTCGAACCAAAAATGTATGCAACGGCTCTGGACGACATCCTCGTTCAAGTTCATTTCCGATATGTCCTGGGCTTTAGGCCTCTCGCCTTAGATGGGAAAACGCACAAACTCCGAGTGGAACTAACCGGCGCCGCGACTCAAAAGTTCCCCCCAGCTCGTATGTCATTTCGCCCGGCGTATATCCCGCCAACTGATAGGTGATTCTGTCCTCTCGATTTAGTCCTTCGAGAATCAGAGCTCAGCGTCTCAAGATTTGAAAGAATCTACTCAGTCGTGAAGGTTACGTACGTCCCCCACATAGCCGGAAGGGAAGGTCGTTTTCGTAACCCGCCAGAAGGCATCATAAGTGAATTGAGACAGTTTCGATTTCTGTATGAAAGTTCCATAGGTATTGATATTTAAGGCCAAATCGAGAACTTTGAGAGGCGGGGATGTTCTAATTGGTTCTGAGGCAATGACTTATGGATTCACGAGGAAGGGAAGGTTCTGGCCATCGCATTGCCCGCAGATTTGTCGTTCTGTGGTGGAGCGGGACGCTCCCCTCGAGAGAGTGTGGGGCGGCCCGCTCCCAATTTATCTCGCGCAGTGCCTCAGCGGGTCGGCAGCGCTAGTCTTTTTGGGCGAGCAGGGTATCGCGGACGGTTTCCAGTTCTTTCTTTTTGGCTTTGTCCACCTCGGGGAAGGAGAGGTGGAGTTCGTCGAGCGCCTGGATAATCGCGGAAGCCACGATGAGGCGGGTGAACCACTTGTTGTCCGCGGGAACCACGAACCATGGCGCGCGCTTGGTCGCCGTGTTCTGGATCATTTCCTCGTAGGCTTCCTGGTAGTCCTTCCAGAAGCCGCGTTCGTTGACGTCGGCCATGGAGAACTTCCAGTTTTTCTTGGGATCCTCCAGCCGTTCGAGGAAGCGCTTTTTTTGCTCTTCCTTCGAAATGTGCAAAAAGAATTTTCGAATCACCACGCCATTGCGCGTCAGATATTCTTCGAACGCGTTGATGTCTTCGTAGCGCTGGTCCCAGATATGTTTGGTGATCAGAGCGTCAGGCAACTTTTCCGCTCTTAGCAGCATGGGGTGGACGCGCACGACCAAAACTTCTTCGTAGTAGGAACGATTGAAAATGCCAATCTTGCCGCGCGAGGGAATGCACCTACTTGTCCGCCAGAGGTAATCGTGGTCCAACTCTTCATTGCTCGGTGATTTGAAGGCGTGAACGTCGCATCCCTGGGGATTCACGCCGGACATGACGTGCTTGATCACGCCATCCTTGCCGGCGGCGTCCAGGGCCTGGAGGATGATCAGGACTGCCCAGCGGTCTTGCGCGTAGAGTTTCTCCTGCAAGCGGCTGAGCACGCCTTCGCGCGCATCGAGAATCTTCTGGCCGGCTTGCTTGTTCTTGACTCCGGTTGTTGCGGCGGGATCCCAATCCTTGAGGCGAAACTTTTCACCCTTCGTGATGCAAAACGGTTCGGCCAGGCGCGCAGCTTCTTTGATGACTTTTTCGGGTTTCATGGCTTCGGCAGTGTAGTACAGGCGCGTGCTTCAGAAAAGCGAGCCGAGGCCCCAGCCGAAGGCGAAGAAGCGATTGTGGAGCAAGAAAAGCGATTTCTGCGAGAGAGCGATGGAGCGATTGAGACGCAAAACATTTATGGCGCAATAGGTGCGAACGGGAACCTGAACTCCAGGCACGGTCCAGTGCAGTTCGAGGCCGGTCGAACCATGGAGCACGCCGTTGGTGCCTCCTAGCAGCACTGGCCGCGTGGGGCCCAGCCAGTTCGGGAGCAACCAGCCAGACCCCAGGTCAAAAAAGCCGGCCGCTTCCATGCCGCCGCCGAGATGAACGCGATACTCGACGTTGGTGGCGGCAATGAGATTCGCGCCCGCGGGCGCCGCGGAGGGCAGCGCCAGACCAGATACCGTGGTCTTCGTAGTCATTTCATAGGGGCCGAGATCTCCGGCCTGAACTCCGCGTACGAACTGGTCGCCGGAGAAGAGGCGCGCATACAAGGGCAGGTCGCCGTGATAGCTTCCCGCGCCGCTAAACGTTGTTCGAAAGGCCCAGGAATTGTTCGAAGAGAAAACCGAGTCGCGGTAAATGTGCGCGTACTCGCCGGAAGAACGCAGCATGTTCTCGCCTCCGCCAAGAATGCCTCCGGAGACCGAGTTGGAAAATAAAATGCGCTCGTTTCCGGCGTCATGCACCCAGGCCGTGCCAAGCGCGCTGCTGGAAACGCGCGTGCCGATGTCGACCGGCGGCACGCCCGGCAGGCCGGGCGGCGTGCCGAGTGCATAGCCGGTGGCCGTGTTCGAAAGCGTGTAGTGGACGCCGAGCGAATCATTGTTTGTCAGCGGGTAGGTCCAGGGGACGCTGAATCCTTCGCTGCGCGTGGTGAAGAAGGGGCCTTGCGCGCTGCCGGCAAATCGCGGCCCGATGACATTATTAAAGATGGAGAGCGCGAGCGACCCGCGCGTTCCAAAAATTCCTTCCTTGGCAATCCCCACCATGATTTGCACGGTTTCCGGTCCGCCTTCCAACTTTGCGGAAATGAGCTCTTCCCGGTTCAAGAGGTCGAAGACGGTATACGCGATGCCCAGCGTGCTGCCGAATTGGCCCTGACCTCCATCGAGCGAGGCGCGCTGCTGGCCGATCTCTTCCACGTGAATGATGACGCTTGCGGTGTGCGTGGTTTCGTCCAAACGCACGTGAACATCTTCCCGGTGGATCGGCTTGAAATAGCCGGTGCGCGCGATGCGCGCAAGGCCAGCCTCGAGCGCGCGCTCATCCACGGGATGCCCCTCGCGCAAGAGAATCTTGCGGCGAAGGTAGCGGTCGCTGAAGCGGTGCAGTCCCTCGAATTCGATGCGCTGCACAACGTAGGGAGGGGAATCGCCAAGGTCCAGCGTCACGTGAACCGCATGCTTCTCCGCGTCGAACGACGTGCGGGCCTCGACGGAACGATAGGGAAGTGAGTCAAGGTTTGAAGCCTTGGGCTGAATGAGCGCCAGCCATGCGCGCCGCAGTTCTTCAATTTCATCCGCGGAGTACGGCCGGCCATTCCCAATTCCTGGAAGAAGGCTCGGAGAGCGTGGTTCCGACGCTTGCTGGAGTGCCTGGCTCATCTGAATGGGTTCGAGGCGATACAGAGGACCTGCCTGAATGGGAATCGAGACGGATATGCCCGTCAGCGTGGCGGCGTGCGGCCAGGGGAGCCATCGGCGCGACGGCTCGTTGATGCGCTGGACTCGCGCGGCACCGACACGCGCTTCCGGGTAGCCATGGTCCTGGTAGTACAGAAGGATGCGGCGGCTGTCATCTTCCAAGGCGTCTCGGGTAAATGCGTTTTTCCCGCGCCACGCTGCGAGCGGCTTCCAGGGCGCCACGTTTTGCATCTGCTTGCGCAGCAGTTTTTCGCGGAGCTGGGGATCACCTTCAAAGTCCACGCGGCGGACCGGCAGGAAAGGGCCATCCTCGATTTCGAATCGGACGGAGACGGTGGCGTTCGGCGCTACTTCGCGGTGAATTAAAACATTTGCGTCTGGATGGCCCAAGTCATTCAAACCGTGGCGGATTGCGAAGGCTATTCGCTGAAGCGCGAGCGGATTGGCCGGCTCGCCGAGGCGCGGCGCGAGGTTCTTGTCCTTGAGCAGTTTTTCGATTTGCTTTGGAGGGAGCAAGCGGGAGCCGGAGAAGTCTACTCTGGAGAGGAACGGGAATTCTTTTAAGTGAAAGACGATGGCGACGCGTTCAGGCGCTTCCGAAGATTGTAAGGATTGAGTGGTGGAGGACTGCGCCTCGATTTGGATGGAGTCAAACCATCCGAGTCGCGCGAGCGCACGGACATCTTTCTCAATTCTCGCGGGGTCGGCTGGTTCACCGACGCGCAAGGAGAGTTGGGCGGCGACGGCCCCGGATGCGATATGCCGCAATCCCGTGAAGCGCAATTCCTCGACCACGGGAGCTCTACCGGTGTTCCATGAGCCGGGATATGTTGCAGCCGTTGGCGGAAGAGTCTGCGGGAACGCAGGCGTTGAAGCTGTCAGGAGCGTCCAGATACACGTCGTCGCGATGAGCCAACGCACCAGCATCCCTCCTTGCACCGAGGAGGATGATTATGAGTGCAAAGATGATGGGCCTTGCTGCGGGGTTGTCTGGCGCGAAGCGCAATCTGCGGCAAAAGTGAGTGAAAAAGACAAGCCCTGGACCGCTTCGAAAGGTGCGAAGCGGTCCAGGGTTTTGTAGTTGTGGCGCCTGCGGGGGACTAGTCCTGATCCACGACCGTGCCGGTCTGGGGGTCCAGGAACAGCCGGTGGGCGTGCGGCCCATCGGCGCCGAAATCGAACAAGTTGTTCAACGTCCCGGCGATGGCGTCGGTCGAACCGGCGCCAATCCGGCCAAGGCTCCAGTTGTCCTCGATGAAGCGGAGGACCGAAGACTGGTCGGTAACGCTGTGATCCACGTAGTTTTTCTTAGCCCAGCCCGATACCACGAGCAGGGGCAAACGCGGACCATAGCCGCAGCGGCCGTTCTGAATCGTGCCCGCCGCATCGATCGGCTTCGCCGTGCCGCAATTGTTCGTCGTTGGAGCCACGCCAAGCAGCATGTCGTCGGACACATTGGACTGGTTCACGATTGGGCCCATCACGTGGTCGTACCATCCGTCAGAGTCGTCGTACAAGATAATGACGGCGGTTTCCTTCCACTCGTCAGTCTTTTCAAGCGCGTTGATGGTGTTCACCAGAAAAATTTGTTCATCCAAGGGGTCGGAGTAGCCCGCGTGGCCGTCTTGGATGGCCTTTGCCTTCAGGAAGCTTACGGCCGGCAAGTTATGCGCTTTCACGGCGTCCCAGAAATCGGTCAGGTCATACTCATGGTTTGCGGCATCGCCCTGATGACCGATCATCGCCACCGAGGTCCGCGGCGTGTGCTTGGCATTGAGTGTGGATTGCCAGTATTGAAAAAAAGCATGGTGGGGAATGTAGTCGGCGGTCGTCAGGCCGGTTGTTCCCGTAGAGACTGCAGCGCAATTGGCGAAACCACCCATAAACGAGCCCCAGGTAACGCCCGCTTTGTTCAGCAAGTCACCAACGTTTTGTCCCGACATGGTGATTTGTGTACGCGTTGGATTCGAGCAGACGTCACCCGCGGGATCCGGGTCGCCGATGACAGCGCCTGCAGTTGCTTGGCCCGCGATGTTACCCTTGGCCGAAAGCCCGTTGGTGATGGTTCCTTCAAAGGTGTTGCCTGCAACCAGATTGAGGAGGCCGGGTGTCGAAGGACCGAAGGTGGTGCCAAAGGAATTGTCGCTCATCGCGAAACGTTGGGCGTAGTTCCAGAATGCGGTCACGGTATTGCCGTCGAAATATCCCATCGTGCTGAATTTGCCAATGTTTGGATCGTTGCAGCTGAGTTTGGCGAAGCGATCCATCAAGCCGCCGTCGAACGCAAATTGTTCGTCTCCATAGCCGTGATCCTCGTCGCACGTATTGGCGTTGCTGCGGTCAATGCGAAAGGGATTCGCGGCGTTGGGGTTGTTCGTGAGCAGGCCAGCGCTCTCCAGATTATTCACACTGGGTGTGCCTGCTTTAGCGTGCTTGAAAAAAACGGAGCCGTCCTTGTTGGGTTGCGCGTGCGGATAGGTGCCGAAATAGTGGTCGAAGGAAACGTTTTCCTGAAAAATGACGACCACGTGTTTGATGGGAGTTGTGGTTGGGAAATCGTCTCCTTCTTGTGCAAAAGCTGGGCAGGCTGGCATGAACGTCAGAGCCACGGCAGCCACGAACGCCATTCCCTGGGCAATGCGATGATGCATAGTCAGTTTCTCCTTGGAATTCTTAAGTTTTGAACAGCAATCCAAACGGCAATGGATGGGCGCACTCTCTCAAGAAGGACGCACACGAGCGGGGACCGCGATCCTTTTCTCCCGTCAGGAGAGTTCTAAGCGGAATATGTTAGGGGCAGATGAATGAATCATCAAAACTAATGGCACAAGCGGGGAACCTGTATAAAATCAACGCGCCACCTCGATCCCATGGCCACGCTCGCGCGCAAACTTCGCCTCACCGATTATTTCGCGCTGGCTTTTGGGACGATGGTGGGCGTGGGCTGGCTAGTACTAATGGACGATTGGCTCGGCCGCGGCGGGCCCGCCGGGGCCATGTTGGCGTTCGCGCTCGGCGGGCTTCTCCTGTTGCCCGTCGGCTACGTGTATGGAAAGTGGGCGCAGCGACTTCCTGACGCTGCGGGTGAGGCTGCCTACACCGCCCAGGTCTTTCCGCCCATGGTCAGTTATTTCACCGGCTGGATGATGTTGTTGGCGTACTTCATCGTTTGCCCTTGGGAAGCGGTGGCCGTCGGCAAGCTCGCCGCTTACATTTTCCCGTCGCTGAATTCGTTCGAATTGTATCGAGTGGCAGGGCAGCCCGTGTTCCTGCCGCGCTTGCTGCTCGGCATCGTGCTGACGCTTTTTCTCGCCGTGCTGAATTACCGCGGCGTGCGCTTGAGCGCCAGCTTCCAGAACTGGACGACGGCGATGGTGCTACTGCTCTTTGTTGTTGTGCTGGGGATCAGTGGCGTGCGGGGTTCTCCCACCAATTTTCATCCGGCGTTCAGCGCCACTCCCTTCGTCTCGATCCTCCTAACTCTCCAGATCGTCCCGTATTTCATGACTGGGTTCGAATCCGCGCCGAAAGAGGCGGAAGAAGCTCATTTGGAGTTTCCTCCGTCGGGATTCTTGCGCGCGATTACAATGGCTGTTCTTGTCGGCGCCGGCTTTTACGTTCTAGCGGTTGCTGCGGTGGCTTATGTCGCACCCTGGCAAAGTTTGATCGGCAAGCGCTTCGCCACCGCCATCGCTTTCGAACAAGCCCTCGGCGCGCGCTGGCCGGTACGGCTAATTCTGGCCATGGCCCTCTTTGGACTTTTCCAATGCTTCAACGGAAACTTTGTAGCGTCAAGCCGGCTGCTCTTCGCGTTTGGCCGCCGGCGGACTATTCCTCCGCGCTTTGGCGAAATCCACGAAAAATTTCTTACACCCTTCATAGCGGTCCTCGGCATAACGGCTGCGACGCTGGCAGGAGTCCTGCTCGGCGATGCGCTCCTGGTACCTGTCACGGAAGTCGGTTCGATGGCTTCGGCCCTCGGCTGGTTCGCTACCTGCCTGTCCTTCTGGATGGTAGAGAAGCGCGCCTCCATGCGCATTGTGACGGGAATGGGGATACTCGTTTCCTTATTACTCTTCCTGATGAAGGTTCTCCCAGTTTTCCCGGGGCACTTTTCGCCCGCGGAGTGGACTGCCCTGGGAATTTGGCTCGTCCTGGGTGCCGTTCTCCATTGCCGCTCCTCATCCGCCCCCTTGTAACACTAAGATGCGGCCTGGCTTCTTCGCTCCCTAATTCTTGGGCAACTTGCCCTCGCACCAGGATCAATGTTCGCTTCCATGAGGAAACGGCAACCTCCCAACGTGTCTCTATGTGGACAGATATCCGTCCTTATTCTTCGTAACATGTACCGTGCAGTGGAGCGAAGCCAAGCTTCCGCGCGCCGGAACGCGAATCTCCTCCAAGGAGCCGACAAAATGAAGCCCAGCACGAGGGATGAAATCGCAGGCAAAGTTCACGAAGTAAAGGGCACGATCAAAGAAAAAGTGGGCGAATTGACGAACGATTCCGACTTGGAAGGCGAAGGCATTGCCGAGAAGATTGCCGGGAAAGTGCAAAAGAAAATCGGTCAAGTAGAGAAAGCCCTGGGGAAATAGAACCGGTTTCCCGTGGAACAAAAAAATCAGCAATAGAGGACGGATGCGATGAGTCACAATAATTTGTCAGACAAGTTAATTTCATTTGCCGTTGGGCTTGGAGTAGGCGCGCTTTTTGCATTGCTCTTTGCGCCGTCCTCGGGAGAGGAAACGCGCGACTACATCTCCGGCACGGTCAAACAAGGTTTAAATGGTGCGGCCTCCACAGGTAAGCGCTGGACGCGCCGCGCGCAAGAGACGGTGGACGGCGTGAAAGCCAACGTAGCCGATGCCGTGGAAGCCGGCGGAAAAGCCTACCGCACGGCGCGAGACGCCTGAGACTTTTGTCAGGCGCTGCAGCTTGTAGCCACTTGCAATCCGGAAGGATAAACAGGTTCATTTGATTTCCCTGGTTACCGCTGTGGGACAAGTGGTTCCGATTCTGAGGAGCCCTCCGACTACTCACGCCGGCAAGTAAACGAGCAGTGGGACTCCCATCGCTGCGCTGGCAGGCATAGGCCTGCGCTCATGTATACTCACGAAGGAGCCAAACCTTCGTTCATCGATGATCCCTTTCTTGCATCTAGGACCGCTCACGATTCCAACCTTTGGCCTGATGGTGGCGATCAGCATGCTCGTTGCTGCGTACCTCTTGCAGGCCGATTTCGACCGCCACCGCGCACAATTTACGAAGAGTGGCTTTCTAAAAGAGGGAAGCGGCGCGAGTCATCACGATGAAGGATTCCTCATCATCGGAGTTGCGGGACTTGCAGGTTTGATTGGCGCAAGACTTTACCATGTTCTTGAGAGTCCACATGAGTTCTTCGCGGACCCCGGGCCACAGCTCCTGAGCCGCTACGGATTTGCGTGGTTCGGCGGGTTCCTTGGCGGTTTTGTTGCGCTGGTGATTCTTGCGAAGCGCTTTCGAATTCCTGTGCTCGCATTTCTCGACCTTTGTTCGCCCGCCGCCGCTGTTGGCTATGCCATTGGACGCATCGGCTGCTTGTTATCCGGCGATGGCGACTACGGCATTCCGACCACATTGCCCTGGGGTATGAGCTTTCCCAACGGCGTCGTCCCAACGACCGCGCGTGTGCATCCCACGCCGATCTACGAATTCTTCGTATGGCTGGCGATTGCGGCATTTCTCTGGCACATGGGAACCAAAGCTCTTCGCGGGCCCAAGGCCGCCGGCGAAATTTTCTGTAACTACCTTATTCTGACCGGCGCCGCCCGTTTCCTGGTCGAATTCATCCGCATCAATCCGCGTTCGTTCTTCGGCATGTCGAACGCGCAGGCCGCCAGCCTTGCTTCCATCCTTGCCGGCGCGGTGTTACTTTGGCGTCTTAAAAGCCAATTTCGCGGGCGCAAGAAAGAGCACCGCATCGTAGAACACATCGCTGCGCACGGCGATGTTCTCCAGCCCGAATATCACCGCCCCACGCCCGAGTGCCCGCACCCGGAGCGCTGGCATATGTACGACTCGATGACCGCGGAAGCCGAGGTGCTGGATTTCCTGAAGGCGCTGGTGCAAACCGTCAAGCCGGAACTCGTGGTCGAAACCGGAACGTTTTCCGGACTGAGCACCCTGCGAATCGCCGAAGGGCTTAAAGCCAATGGGCTTGGGCGCGTCATCACTTGCGAGTACGACCCAAAAGTTTTCGCAGTGGCGGCCAAACGGTTTGCGGATTCCGGCCTGGGAGATTGGATTGACGCGCGGAATGAATCAAGCCTGGAGATGAAAGTGGATGGCCGAATCGACCTGCTGTTCTGCGATAGCGATGCTCCGATCCGTGAGCAAGAGGTGCGCAAGTTTCTGCCGCAGATGAATCCGCACGGGCTGATCCTGATGCACGATGCCAGCTCCGCGATGAAAACAGTGCGCGAGGGCGCGCTCAAATTGGAAGCAGACGGGCTGATTTCCGTATTGTTGTTGCCGACGCCTCGCGGTTTGGTAGTGGCGCAGAAACGCGAAGGGCGAGTCTAGCGCCGCATTCTCATGGCTGAAGAAAATGGGCGGACTCAAGAATCGGTTGAGGCACTATTTATAGCATCTGCCGCAAAACGTACTGCAGGATCCCGCCATGATGGAAATACGAGACTTCTTCCGGCGTGTCCGCCCGCGCGATCACTGAAAATGTCTTTACTTTCCCGTCTTCCGCTTTCGCGTGCACGGTGATGGATTTCTTCGGCGCGAGCGACGCCACGCCTTCGATGTCGAACACTTCGTGTCCGGTAAGTCCCAGTGTTTCGCGGTTCTCTCCCGCCCTGAACTCCAACGGAAGCACACCCATCCCGATCAAGTTGCTGCGATGGATTCGCTCGTAGCTTTCCGCAATCACCGCGCGCGCGCCAAGCAGCCGCGTGCCCTTTGCCGCCCAGTCGCGCGAAGAGCCGGAACCATACTCCTTGCCGGCAAGCACCACCAGCGGCACTCCCGCTTCGCGATACTTCACCGCCGCATCGTAGATCGTCATCTTCTCGCTGCCAGGAAGGAAAAGCGTCCAGCCGCCTTCGGTTCCTGGCGCAAGTTGATTGCGCAGGCGGATATTCGCGAACGTGCCGCGCATCATTACTTCATGATTGCCGCGCCGCGCTCCATAGGAATTGAATTCATGCGGCTTCACGCCGTTGGCGATCAGATATTTTCCTGCCGGTGAATCCACCGGAATCGAGCCTGCGGGCGAAATGTGATCGGTGGTTACGCTGTCACCGAGAATCGCCAGCACACGCGCGCGGTGAATGTCCGCCAGCGCCGGAGGGGTCTTCGGCAAGTTCTCGAAAAAGGGCGGCATCTTGATGTAAGTGGATTTCGGATCCCACTGGTAGATGTCGCCTTTCGGAATGGGCATGGATTTCCAGCGCGCGTCGCCTTCAAACACTTCTGCGTATTCCTTGCTGTATTGCGCGGTGGTCACCGCCGCACGAACCGTGGTTTCAATCTCCTGCGGAGACGGCCAGATATCTTTCAAAAACACCGGCTTGCCCGCGGTGTCATTTCCCAGCGGTTCGGTCGTCAGGTCCACGTCCATGCGGCCCGCAAGCGCATAGGCAACCACGAGCGGCGGCGAGGCAAGATAATTCGCGCGCACCAACGGGTGAATGCGCCCTTCAAAATTGCGGTTTCCGCTCAGCACGGCTACGGCGATGAGATTGTTGTCCTTGATCGCAGCGCCGATGGCGTCCGACAGTGGACCACTGTTGCCGATACAGGTCGTGCATCCATATCCCACAAGATGGAACTTCAACTTCTCGAGATACGGCGTCAGCCCCGCGGCCTGCAAATAGTTGGTCACCACTTTCGAGCCGGGCGCCAGGCTGGTTTTCACCCACGGCTTTACGCGCAGCCCGCGCTCCACTGCTTTCTTCGCTAGCAGGCCCGCGCCGAGCATTAAAGAAGGGTTCGAAGTGTTCGTACAACTCGTGATCGCCGCGATCACCACCGAGCCGCTGGAGAGATCGAATGAGTCGCCATTGTTTCGAACGCTGACGTGCTTGTCCGGAGTTCCTTCCACCACTTTGGTGAACGAAGACTTCGCCTGCCGCAGCGGCACGCGGTCCTGCGGGCGCTTCGGTCCGGCGACGGTGGGCTCGACGCTTCCCAGGTCCAATTCCAGCGTGTCGTTGAAGAGCGGCGCCGGAGTTTCGTCCGAGCGGAAAAGCATCTGCTCCTTACAATACGCTTCGACCAGAGCGACATGTTCCTGCGTGCGCGCTGTGAAATGCAGATACGCGAGTGTTTCGTTGTCTACCGGGAAAAAGCCCATGGTCGCGCCGTATTCAGGCGCCATGTTGGCAATCGTGGCGCGATCTGGCACGCTCAAACTCGTCAGGCCCGAACCAAAGAACTCCACGAATTTTCCGACCACGCCTTTCTTGCGCAACATTTCCGTGACTGTCAAAACTAAATCCGTGGCCGTTGCGCCTTCGCGCAAGCGTCCATGAAGGCGGAATCCCACGACTTCGGGAATGAGCATCGAGGATGGCTGGCCAAGCATTGCCGCTTCCGCTTCGATTCCTCCGACGCCCCAGCCAAACACGCCGAGCGCATTGACCATCGTGGTGTGCGAATCCGTTCCCACCACGGAATCCGGATACGCTTCCACGCGGCTGCCGTACGGCATGGCACAAACCACGCGCGCGAGATATTCGAGATTCACCTGATGGCAGATGCCCGTGTCGGGAGGAACCACCTTGAAATTGTTAAACGCCGTTTGCCCCCAGCGCAGGAACGCATAGCGCTCCACGTTGCGCTGAAATTCCAATTCCGCGTTCAGGCCGAACGCGTTGGCACTTCCGAAACTGTCCACCTGCACGGAATGATCAATCACCAATTCGGCGGGAAAAAGCGGATTGATGCGCTTGGGGCTTCCGCCCATGCGCTGCACAGCTTCGCGCATGGTGGCAAGATCCACGATCGCTGGCACGCCGGTGAAATCCTGCAACAGGACGCGCGCGGGCATAAACGCAATTTCTTTTTCCGGAGCGCCGGGCCGCCAGCCCGCCAACGCGCGGATGTCCTCGGCATGCACGAAGCGGCCGTCTTCGCAGCGCAGCAGGTTCTCGAGAAGAATACGCAGAGCGAACGGCAGCTTATCCAGGCCGCTAATTCCTTGCTTTTCGAGAAGTTCGAGCCGGTGAATATCAAAGGTCTGGGCGCCGACGTGCAGCTTGTCGCGTGTGCGGAAAGAATTGCCCGCATTAATGGCCATCCTGACGGTCCTTTCGCTATGGTGCGCAGCCCTCTATGATAACCGAAATCGAATCCGAGCGGCGTCCAGCTATACTGGTAGTGCCTTGAACATCGTTCTCATTTCGACGTACGAGCTTGGCAGGCAGCCGTTTGGGCTGGCATCGCCTGCGGCGTGGCTGCGCAAGAGCGGCCATGCGGTGGTTTCGCTGGACCTGTCCCGGCAATCGTTGGACGAGGCTGCGATTCGCGACGCACAGCTCATCGCCATCTACTTGCCGATGCATACGGCGACGAGGCTTGCGGCGCAACTGATTCCTTCTCTACGCGAGCGGAATTCGCGGGCGCATCTTTGCTGCTACGGTCTTTACGCGCCGATGAACGTCGAATACCTTCACTCGCTTGGCGTCTCCACCATTCTCGGCGGCGAATTCGAGGAAGGACTCGTGCATCTCGCCGAGCGTCTTTCGGCCGACGCCCAGTCGAACACCGGGCAGCAGCCCGAACCGTTGGTCTCGATGGCACGACTGCAGTTCGAAGTGCCGGACCGCTCGGGGATGCCTTCCATGGACAAATACGCTCACCTCATCGTTCCCGGCGCGGGCTACCGCGTGGTGGGCTCGACGGAAGCCAGCCGCGGCTGCAAACATCTCTGCCGGCACTGCCCCATTGTCCCGGTGTACAAAGGCGTCTTTCGAATCGTCAGCCGGGACGTCGTCATGGAGGATATTCGCCGCCAGGTGGCCGCCGGGGCGCAGCACATCTCTTTCGGTGATCCGGACTTTTTCAACGGCATCCGTCACGCCATGGAGCTCGTTCAGGAATTTCATCGGCAATTTCCCGCGGTCACGTATGACGTAACCATCAAAATCGAGCACCTGCGCAAATACGCTCAGCACTTGCCAGCGCTCCGCGAGACGGGCTGCCTCTTCGTCATCAGCGCCGTCGAATCGGTGGACGATGCCGTATTGAACTTCCTCGACAAAGGTCACACGCGCGAAGATTTCCTGCATGTTGTCCAGAATTTTCGCGAACTTGCCATGACCCTGCATCCCACATTTGTGCCATTTACTCCCTGGACCACGCTGGACGACTACCTGGATTTGCTTCGCGTGCTGCAGGCGGAAGCGCTGATCGAAAACGTCGCGCCGATCCAGCTCGGCATTCGCCTGCTCATCCCGGAAGGCTCACGAATGCTCGAATTGCAAGAGGTCCGCGATCTGGTCGGACCGTTCGATCCCCAGTCCCTTACTTATCCATGGAAAAATCCCGATCTTCGCCTCGATGCGCTCAGCGAAACCGTTCAAGAAATTGCCTCTGCTGCCGAACGGGAAAAACAATCACGCTCCGCGACGTTCGAACGCATCTGGAACGCCGCGCACGCCGCGGCTGGACGCTCAGCTCCGCCGCTTGACCTCGCAACATTGCCACAGCGCGCCGTTCCTATTCTGAGCGAGCCCTGGTACTGCTGCGCCGAACCGACGCAAGCCCAGCTAGTCTCCATCGGCGGAGCAGCGCCGCCCAAAGCAAAAAGCGCAACGGTTTCCGCCGATGGCTTCGTCTGATCCTTGCCTGGAACCCCAGCTCCGATGACCAATGATCCAAAACGATTGCTCCTCTTCACCGCCAAGCTGGGCTACCAAACCCGCAGCTTCGAAGACGCCGCGCGCAAATTGGGCGTACAACTCGTATATGTTACGGATCGCTGTCACCAACTGGAAGATCCTTGGGGAGATCAAGCCATCGCCGTGCATTTCGAAACTCCCGAAGTAGCCGCGTACACGGTGATGGAGGCGCTTCACGGTCAGCAGGTCAGTGGATTGCTCGCATTGGGAGACCGCCCCGCCGTCGCGGCCGCGTATGCCGCGCGAGGGCTGGGAGTTCTCCACAACCATCCCGCGGCCGTCGAGGCCTGCCGAAGCAAGCTGCGCATGAGAGAAGTCTTTCGCGATGCGGGGCTGCCAACTCCCTGGTTTCGGGCGCTTCCCATCGAGCCGCCACCCGAACCAGCGCTGCTCGGCATTTCCTATCCCTGCGTCCTGAAACCGCTCTCGCTTTCGGCGAGTCAGGGTGTTGTTCGCGCGAACAGCCGCGAAGAATTTCTCGCCGCCACGGCGCGCATCCGCCGCTTGCTCAACTCCCCGGAAATCCTCGGCACGCGCGAGCCCAATCTCGATCAGATGCTTGTGGAGGGGTACATTGCGGGAAGCGAAGTGGCCGTCGAAGGACTTCTCACCGGAGGTTCTTTGCGGATTCTGGCGATTTTCGACAAGCCCGATCCGCTGGAAGGCCCCTATTTCGAAGAAACGATTTACGTCACGCCTTCTCGTCTGCCCGAAACAACTCAACGCGCCATTGAGGAGTGTGCGCGAGATTCGGTACGAGCGCTTGGTCTCTCCCATGGATCGGTTCACGGGGAATTTCGTGTGAATGAAAATGGAATTTGGCCGCTCGAAATCGCACCGCGGCCGATTGGCGGCCTTTGCGCCCGCGCACTTCGATTTTCTTTTCCGCTCGAATCCAATCCGATCGGCCTTGAAGAACTGCTGCTTCGCCACGCGCTCGAACTTCACGGCTCCGATTCGCCGCGCGAATCGCTAGCCTCCGGCGTCCTGATGATTCCCGTGCCAAAGAGTGGAATTCTGGAGAGCGTTGCCGGAGAAGAAATGGCCCGCTCAATCCCAGGAATTACCGAGCTGATAATCGCCGCGCGCTTGCACGATTACATCGCCGCCTGGCCCGAAGGCTCCAGCTATCTTGGTTTCCTGTTTGCAAGGGGAGAGACGCCCGAAGAAGTGGAGCAAGCGATCCGCAAGGCTCATGAAAAACTGACGTTCACGATCACGCCGCGCCTGCCGGTCGAACATCCCGCCACGCGTCGAATGGCCAACGAGGGGCGCTAGCCTTTTGCTTTCGGCGGGACGTATCCTTCCGGCAATTTCGAGCCTTCGCCGAAAAAAAACTGCTCCATCTGCTCTTCCATAATTTTCTGCGAATTGGGATCCAGCGGGTTCAGGCGGTATTCGTTCATCACCATCTTCGAGTGTTCCAGCCACAGCTTCCACGCATCTTTCGAAACACTTTCGTACACGCGCTTACCAAGGTCCCCTCGCCAAGGTACACGGTCCAGACCCGGCAAATCCTTATCGAACTTGACGCAATGCACCATGCGCGTGCCCGGCTTCACCGGCTCGCTGGGTGCTGCTGTTGGACCGCAGGATTCGTCAGCCATGCTATTCTCCTCACCTTCGCCGCATTTTTACCTTACTGCAACTGACGGGAAATTCCTAGCAGTCACCGCCCGTTCTCAGTGGATGGGTCAGACCCTGCCGCACCCATCTTGCAGCTGGTAATTAGCTTCAATTGCCCAGCCAAAAGGGCGTACTCTAATCCGCTAAACCTGTGTCTTCTGCGCGTCTCCCTTCATCTAAGAACAGACTGTGCAGACGAGGCGCAGGTCGAATGACCGGAGGTGCTGCACACTTGGCTCAGATCACAACGCTCTTCTGGGACATCGGAGGCGTCATTCTCACCAACGGCTGGGATCACGCTTCGCGGAAAGAAGCCGTCGCCACATTCCACCTGGACATGGACGAATTTCGAGACCGCCACGATCTCTCCTTTCCGGCGTTCGACTCCGGCCTCATCACCCTCAACGAATATCTCGACCGCACATTGTTCTATCGCCCGCGCTCGTTCACGCGCGAGGAATTCACCGCCTTCATGTTCGCGCAATCGAAGGAATACCCAGAAACACGCGCGATCCTGGACAAGCTGGCAGACTCGGGCCGGTACTTCATCGGCGCCATCAACAACGAGCCGCTCGAATTGAACGAATACCGCATCGAAGCTTTCCATCTTCGGCGTGATTTTCTGGTTTTCTTCAGCTCGTGTTACGTGCGTTCCCGCAAACCCGAGGAAACCATTTTTCGCATCGCCCTCGAAGTCACCCAGCGCCCGCCAGAACAGTGTCTCTTCATTGATGATCGCCCGCTGAATCTGGAAAGCCCGCGCCGCCTGGGAATGAACACCATTCAGCATCAGAACGCCGAGCAACTGCGTTCCGAGCTTGGAAAGTACGGGGTTGAGGTATAGTTCTGGCGTCGCGTTATTTGCCTGAACGGGACGTTATTTGCCGGAGGGAGAAAAGATGGTTGCGGACACGGTTCGTTCGGGTTCACTTTATGGAGGCGTCGTTGATCCTTGCACCGTAGTCCTCTTCGGTGCCTCCGGCGACCTCGCCAAGCGCAAAGTCATTCCTGCACTGTACGATCTCGCCATTCACGACGCCTTGGGGCCACGCTATGCACTGGTTGGTTTCGCGCGAACGCCCATGACCGACGATAGTTTCCGCGCGTCTGCAAGCGAAGCTGCAAAAAGCATTTCGGAAGTCGGCCCCATCGATCCCAAACAATGGGACGGTTTTGCCTCCAACCTTTATTACAGCCCCGGCGATTACAACAATCAGGAAGCCTACGTCCAGCTCGCCAAGCGCCTCGCAGAGCTGGAAGCTTCAAAAAACCTCGGCGGGAATCGCCTCTTCTATCTTTCCACGCCTCCCGAAGTGTATCGCGACATCGTCGAACAAATCGGACGCGCTGGCCTTGCGCGCCCTGCTAATCCAAATTCCTGGGTCCGCATCATCATCGAAAAGCCGTTCGGCCGGGATCTTGCCACCGCAAAGGAATTGAATCAGATCGTTCTCAATGTCTTCGAGGAAAAGCAGGTCTATCGCATTGATCACTATCTCGGCAAAGACACCGTTCAGAACCTGCTAGTACTGCGTTTCGGCAACGGTATTTTCGAGCCGCTCTGGAACCGCAATTATGTGGATCATGTGCAAATCACCGCCGCGGAAACCCTCGGCGTCGAACGCCGCGGCGGCTTCTATGAAACCGCGGGCGCCCTTCGCGACATGATTCAGAGCCACGTCTTGCAGCTTACTTCTCTCGTCGCCGTCGAACCTCCCGCCTCGTTTGACGCCACCGCCGTACGCAACGAAAAGTTAAAGGTCCTGCAGTCCATTCGCCCCTTCAATCTGGAAATGGTCGCGCAATCCGTAGTCCGCGGGCAATATGCGCCGGGAAAACTTGGCGATCAATCTGTGCCCGGCTACCGCCAAGAACCCAACGTGAATCCCGCCTCCAGGACCGAAACCTTCGTCGCTGCTAAACTCCTGATCGACAACTGGCGCTGGGCTGGCGTCCCCTTCTATCTTCGAACCGGCAAGCGCCTCGCCAAGCGCAGCACCGAAATCATGATCCAGTTCCGCTGCGCGCCGCATCTCGTTTTCCGCGATCGTGGCATCGAGCCCAACCGCCTCATTCTGAATATTCAGCCCGATGAAGGCATCTCCGTTTCCTTCGGCGCGAAACGCCCGGGAACCGAAATGAGCATCGGAAACGTTACAATGAACTTCAGTTACCTCGAGGGATTTGGCGGTGGCTCGCGCAGCGCGTACGCCACGCTACTCAATGATTGCGTCCGTGGCGATGCTACCCTTTTCGATCGCGGCGACAGCGTCGAGGCCGCCTGGTCGCTGGTAGACCCCATCCTCGACGTCTGGAGCGCCGCCAGAACCGCGACTGTGCCACAATATCCTTCCGGCAGTTGGGGACCGCGGGAATCCGATCTTCTGCTCGAGCGTGACGACCGGCAGTGGTACAACCCATAGTGCTACAATTGGTTGTTTAAATCGATTCAGCGAATTTAGGGGGGACAGGTGATTCTCGCGGGAGATGTTGGCGGCACGAAGTGCAATCTGGCCCTCTTCTCGGAAAAAGGCGGCAAACTCACACCCGTCTTCAAGCAGCGCTTTGCCAGCAAGGAATTCGCGCAGTTCGACCGTATCGTCCGGGAATTCGCGCGCCAGGCCGCCGAGCATTTGGGCAAGGAGCCTATCGTCGCCGCCGGTTTCGGCATCGCCGGCCCGGTGATTGACGGCCGCGTCCGCGCCACAAACCTTCCCTGGATCGTCGAGACCGAATCCCTCATTAAGGAGCTCAATGTTCCCCACGTCGTTCTTCTCAACGACCTCGGCGCAACCGGGCACAGCATCGAGCATCTTACCCCGGAAGATTTCTGCATTCTGAATCCCGGCACTCCTGAACCGGGTGGCACGCGCGCGCTGCTTGCCGCCGGCACCGGTCTCGGCCAATCCTTTCTCGTTTGGGATGGCGGGCGCTACCGCGTGGTCCCCTCCGAGGGTGGCCACTCGGATTTCGCTCCTCACACCGAGCAGCAAATCGAACTCCTTCGCTTCATGCGCCGCCGCTATCCCCAGGTGAGTTGGGAACTCATTCTTTCCGGCCGCGGCTTCCGCACCCTTCATGAATTCCTCGCGCCGAAGGTGATGCATCCATCCTTCGAAGATCCCGATGCCGATCCCGCTCCGGAAATCACCCGCCGCGGGTTGGACAAATCCTGCCGCGTTTGTGTGGACACATTGGATCTCTGGACCGCTATTTATGGCGCTGAAGCAGGGAATCTCGCTCTGAAAGTCCTGGCTCTCGGCGGCGTCTACGTCGCCGGAGGCATCGCCGTCAAAATCCTCGAGAAAATGAAGGACGGCATCTTCTTCCACGCCTTCAAGGACAAATGGAAATTCGAGGGCCTCCTCAGCAACATCCCTGTCTCCATCGTCCTCAATGAATCCGCCCCGCTCCTTGGCGCCGCCTACGAGGCCCTGGCCGCCATCGATAGGTAGGGGCCCCCTGCTGTTTACAGGGAGCTTTTTCACCGCTTATCTTGCTCCTCGATGCAATCCAGTCCCAGATCTGTAGCAACGCCACACTTGTTTCGTTCAACGAAGTTCTAGTTTTGTCCAGATCGTTTCGAGATGCGCCAGCATCAGACAAAAACCTCTCGGCCCGCTGCCACGACCGGAAGAGAAGCGAGGGTAGGTTCTCGACCCTTCCCCCTCCGGAAGGATTTCATCTGGCGCACTGACAGAACTCGCATCTACGATCAGGACGGAATGACTAATTTCGAACACCAAAAACCCACGTTTTAGCCTTTTGGTTTTCAGCACTTCATGCGCTCCTTTGCCATACTTTTACGTATCATGGTACGCCAATGGCGTTCCTCGAAGACAAATTCGGCGAATGGAAGCCGGTTTCTCTAATTGCAGGCATCTTCTGGCTCTGCTGCTACGCCCTCTTCCTGATCTATGCCCTGACCAACACCTCCGGTTTTCTCTTCCCTGACTACGCCAATCTGATGATTCACGAAGCCGGCCACTTTTTTTTCAGCTGGTTCGGCTACACCATCATGATTCTCGGCGGAACCCTTGGCGAACTCCTCGTCCCGTTCCTGTGCGCCCTCTTTTTCTTCTGGCAACGGGAAACCACCGGCTTTGCTTTTTCCATCTTCTGGTTCTTCGAAAATTTCCCCTATATCGGCGCTTACATGGCCGACGCGCGCACCGCATCTCGGCCGCTCGTAGGCTCCGACACCAGCGACTGGGAGATTCTCTTCGGCCAGTGGGGTCTCCTCGTCCAGGACCAGAAAATCGGCGGCATCATGCGCACCCTCGGCCTTCTTGGCATGTTCGCCACCATGGCCTGGCTCGCCTACCGCTTGCGCCATGACACCGTGTCAAAGATGCGCTCGCAGACCCGAAACTCTTCGAGCTAGCTACTTGAAAGCCTCTCTGGTTGTTGCTACAATTGTTATAACTCAAGGGAGGACCACGTGCTGGAACTGAAAGTCCGCAAAATTGGCAATTCTCTGGGCGTTGTTCTACCCAAGGAAGCCGTCAGCCGCCTGCAAGCCGGTGAAGGCGACCGCCTTTTTCTGATCGAAAGTCCAAACGGCGCTTATCAGCTCACGCCTTACGATCCCGCGTTTGAAGAGAAGATGAAGCGGGCCGAGGACATCATTGGCCGCTACCGCAATACTCTGCATACTCTCGCCAAATGAACGAAAGTGCTCGCGCAAGTGAATGAGCCTGTCTGGATCGCGGAGCGCGATGTCCTCGCGCTTCACGATCGCCTTCTCGCCTTGGACGGCGGTGCCTCGGGACTGCGCGATCCAGGCTTGCTTCAATCCGCCCTTGCCCGGCCGAAGCAACTTCACGCCTATGGCGATAACCCGGATATCGTAGACATCGCGGCCGCCTACATCGCTGGCCTTGTCTGCAACCATCCCTTCGTCGACGGCAACAAACGCATCGGCTTCCTCGTGGGCGTCCTCTACCTTGAATTGAACGGTTTTCGCTTCACCGCTACCGAAGAGTCCGCTGCACAAGCCATCCTCAGCTTCGCCGCTGGCACCCTCGACGAACCCGCGCTCGCCGCCTGGATACGCGCCAACGTCAAGCGTCCGTGACAGCCATCCCACCAGCGTCGCACGCCCGTCCAGAGTTCCCAACCTGCAGCGAGGTCCCGCCTTGCCCGCGATTCGTCTCTCATCCCTACAATTTCTTGGTAAACTACCTCGACCCGACTCTTCAGAGAGTTGGCCCAGGGGAATATTTCCCCGTCCCTCGCGTGGGCCAAGGAGCACAGTATGAGCAGCGCCGTAACCACCCAAGTCACCGAGCTTCAGAACTACGTCAATGGCGCCTGGCGCCGATCCGCGGCAACCGAGTACTTTGACGTCACCAATCCCGCCACCGCCGAACTGCTGGCGCGCACGCCCCTTTCGACCTCCGCTGACGTTGACGCTGCCGTTCAGGCCGCCGCTGACGCCTTCCCCGTGTGGCGCCGCACTCCTCCCGGCGAGCGTGTCCAATATCTTTTCAAGCTGAAGAACTTGCTCGAAGAAAATATCGACGAGCTCTCGAGAGTCATTACCCTCGAGAATGGAAAGACCTTCCCCGAAGCCAAGGCCGAGCTTCGCCGCGCGATCGAAAACGTGGAAGTCGCATGCGGCATTCCCATGATGATGCAGGGCTACAATCTCGAGGACGTCACGCCCGGCGTGGATGAAATGCAAATCCGCCAGCCGCTGGGAGTCGTTGCGGCCATTGTGCCCTTCAATTTCCCGGCGATGGTGTCCTACTGGTTCCTTCCCTACGCCATTGCGTGCGGAAATACGTTCATCCTCAAGCCCTCCGAGCGCGTTCCACTCTCCATGCACCGCGCGTTCGAGCTTTTGGAGAAGACCGGCCTGCCTAAAGGGGTCGTGAATCTTGTCAACGGCGGGAAGGACGTGGTCAATGCGCTGTGCGACCATCCGCAAGTTCGCGCCATCAGTTTTGTGGGGTCCACTCCCGTCGCCCGGCATGTTTACACGCGCTCCGCGGCCAGCGGGAAGCGCATGCAATGCCAGGGCGGCGCAAAGAATCACGTCATCGTTTTGCCAGACGCGGACATGGAGCTCGCTACTCAAATTATTAGCGACAGCGCATTCGGTTGCGCCGGCCAGCGCTGCCTCGCCG
>Ga0206952_10119_pt1 | contig 24467 bp, 31 predicted proteins | sample Alteio_BWOrgHeat_39_FD_152966 | JGI IMG/M metagenome (GOLD analysis project Ga0206952, IMG submission 152966) | Enriched cells from forest soil in Barre Woods Harvard Forest LTER site, Petersham, Massachusetts, United States -... | ecosystem: Environmental > Terrestrial > Soil > Temperate forest >... | reverse complement strand
GTCGCGGCCGTCTTTCCAGAAGCGCAATCCTCCGGTGGCCATGGCGCGCGTGGGGCCGTGGGAGTTGGTGATGAAGTGGGTCCCGCTGAAGAGATGGACGAAAAGGTCGCCGGCGACGCCGCTTCCGTAGTCTTTCCATTTACGCCACTGAAAAAAGCGCTCGGCATTGAAAGGAATTTGGGGAGCGGTACCCAGAAAACGCGTCCAGTCGCAGGTTTCCGTCGAGGCGTCCAGTGGAACTGTGTAGTTCCAGGCGCCCATGGAGGAGTTGCGGTCCCAGCGCGCAGTCACCATATTGAGTTGTCCAATGGCGCCGGAGGCGAGCAGCTCTTTCGCCTTTGCGTAGATGATGGAGCTGACGCGTTGGCTTCCGATCTGAAGGATGCGTTTCGTGGAGCGCGCGGTCTCGATCATCTCCGGCCCGTCAGAGTAGAGATGGATCATCGGCTTCTCGCAATACACGTCTTTGCCGGCTTTCATGGCATCGACGGAAACCTGCTTGTGCCAATGATCGGGCGTCCCGACAATGATGGCGTCGATGTCGTTGCGCGTCAGAACCTCGCGGTAATCGCGGCTGGTAAATATGTCCTGGCCCCATATTTCCTTGCTGTGCTCCAGGCGGCCGTCGTAGCAGTCGGACACGGCGACGAGCTTTACGCCGGGGACCTCCACTGCGGTCTTCGTGTCTCCCTGACCCTGACCGCCAGCGCCGATGAGCGCGATCTGGATATGATCGTTGGCCGCGATTGGCCTGGCCGGTTCGCTTTGCGTCGCACCCAGGATATGCATTTTTGCTCCTATTACCGTCTCAGCCGTTGCCACTCCGGCAACCTTGAGAAAGCTTCTACGATTCAATTCGTGCACAGCAGTTCCTCTCACGTTGAAGTTATCCGCCATCTGAAACGATACAGGAAGCCGGCTAACGAACGACAGGCTACGATCTTCTGGACGGATGAGAATAAGCTTGAGACGTATGCGGTGAAACAATCGTTGGTAGATATGACACTTAAGATTATCAATAACGCGATCAAGCACCGTTTCGAGACAGAAGTGGGCGCGAAAACGGCATTTCTGAACTATCGACTCGGGGAGAAGATCATCACGTTCACGCACACCGAGGTTCCCGAATCGCTGAATGGGCGCGGCATCGGCACAGCTCTGGTCAAGGCGGGACTCGACTACGCTATGGGACAAGGCTTGCGTGTGGTTCCGCAGTGTCCTTTTGTGGCGGAGTTCATTAGCGCGCATCCGCAATACAAGAAGTTGGTGGATGCATCATGAGAGACGTGTAACGATTCCGGGCAGATGCTTCACCATCAGTCATGAGCCGTCTTGTTGAGCAGTTTGACGAACCAGTGAAGATGCAACTTCGGATTCAACGCACCGTGGAGCCGGGCATCATTATGGCCATTGCCTGGGAGGGCGGCTATATGACGCCCAGCCAGGGTTGGATCACAAAATTTGTCGAGTGGGTCGACCTGCGCAGGCACCTTTCGGAAATGGTGAATATTCCGAAGAAGACGCTGGACCACGCGGAGAAGCGGTTTACTGCGGGACTTGTATTCGATATAGGAATGACCACGCGTGCCTCGCAATTACAGAAGATGGGTTTTCAGCGGCAGACGGCCTAGATTGGGCCGGGCGGTTGCTTGATGGTCAGGATTCGAGCCCCCGATCCATGCTTGCAAAGAATATTACCTGGTATGCGCGAATCGTCGGCTTTAAGCGGTCCGATGAACCTTCCATTTCCTGTAGCAAACAATGCAGAAATGCCAGTGTCTTTCCCATTCAATGCGAGCCCTGACGGATTGCTGGGAGGTCAGCCTCGTTTTGTGGGCGAATCTGCCGTAGGTTTTCAGCGCTGCTACTAACTCACCCAAGGATGCCAGGTATTCCTGTCGAAGGTTTTCGCCCGGTACGCAATTTCCGTTCATGTCCAGGTCTCGTCATTTGTTAACTGTTCTCGTTTGGGAAGGCTTGGAATGTGGGAGGTAGCTCAACCCCAGGGACAAAGCTAATCGACTAAGAGGAAGACTTTGCCGGAGAGGTTGCCGAGCCTTCGCTGGAAATCATGGAGATTGACCAGAAGATAGCTTGTTGTGATCGGGAATAAGGGCCATCGTATAAATACCGTGCGATTGGTTCATTTGCTCGTCCTCCCTCACCAAGAGGTGTCACCGCCGTGAAACAGTGCAGCCAGTGTCTTGGCCTTCAAACAGCGTGGTTAGAAGCAGAACAACAGCGAACAGTAACACTCAAGCAATTTGGACCCATAGCAGAAGAAGCGCTCCTGGCAGCGAAGGCCGAAGCAAACACTCGCTACAGGCTTGCAGCGCACAGCGTGAGATGCACCGCGTCCACCATCAATCTCATGGAACAAATCCTGACCGAGGTTGGCCACGACTGGACGATGTGAGAGCAACGCGGAGGGTGCCTCAATCAATTCGTAGTGCAACGGCTCGCGGCCATTAACTTCTGAATAAACATCTGAGCCGGCTTCAAGGACTTGCGAATGTTCGCGCGCGGCGAGATCTTCGGAACAACATTAGGCTTTGCCCTGTCTCAGGCTTCGAGAGAAGGCAAGATTGTCTTTCAGGTAACAACCTCGCCTTTCTCTCGAGCCGTGTCCCTCCCCCATGAGGTGACATGCGGCTAAACGATAAGATGCATGCCGTTGGCTCTTAGTCCGCGACAGGCACGAAAATCGTGGACCAACAGGCGTTATACCCAGTATTGATTGCTGATACCACATAAGGAACTGGAGGCACGTCAGGGCCTTGCCATGTAGCAGTGGGGCTGGTTAAGTCTGCAGCGGTCAACAGGGGACAGAGACTATGTTTCATAGCACAACCGGCCCAGGCGTCTGCGTGTAATTCCCGTCCCCAACGGACCGAAAGCATAGCGTTTGCAGAAGGGGATCTGTGTTTCACCCATGGAACCGGCCGGCAGAGACTTGCAAAATCGAAATGATGACCAATCTCATGGGGATAGATAAAGAAGGTTGTGACTTCGCCTCAAATATGACCGGATGGTTCATTTCACAGTACTCGCGAAAACCGCCCCATAAAACTTCGAGTAGCGACCGTCGTCTATTTCATTGATGCGTCCAGCTAAATTTGCGTTCCACAAGAAGAAAACATCAACCCACAAAATCCCCCTATATGGGCGACCGGAGACGGGAAAAATATATGGAATCTAATGGTGGGCGAGGCGGGAATCGAACCCACAACCCCCGGCTTAGAAGGCCCAACCGGGCGATTTCTACCCATTACTCGATTTTGGATAAGCCTACTCTATTCAATGAGTTTCGGCATTTTCTGCTTCGAGCATTTACCCTGATTTAGCCTTGTTTTGCCGCGGGGGTCCCCACAAAATCCCCCACAGCCCAAAGGGTCACTCCTCGATGAAACTGGCGCGCCAATTGAAGGTGCGATCGAGTCATGCCTATGCTCGGTTGGTTTTGTCATAGGTAGCTCCTCGTGTAGGTGGTGGTCTTCAATTCACGCGCTTAGAATGACGATCCAGATAGACTTACATTGATGCGTGGGTGGTGTGGTGGTCCGGAAAGGGTTTTGGCGAACGACAGTCCAGATCATTGAACGAACGCAGGATGACTGGTCAGAAAATCTTCAACCATCCTGACAGCATCGTTGATCCGAACGTGGATGTACTTCAGGAACATGCGAACCTCCTTAAGCTCAAGGTTCTTCTGATCTGTTGTGAGGCTCACTGGTGTTGCGTGCATTAGTAAGCTCGTGTACAAGTATATGAATTCGTATTCTTCCTTCATTCCAACCTGCTCGGCTTGCTGATTCCAATTCCAACGCTTCGGGATAATAGCCCTAACGCTCTGATCTAGTTGAGACTCGAAAGCCCTAAACTCACGTTCAACCTCGTCCTGCGCTTTGGCTTGCACGGGAACCACTTGCGTCTCGGACCAAGTGAGCTTGAAATCCATACCCGTTGTGTTGCGCCCCCTCCGCATAGATGCTGAACTTGCGAGCGGCCTCTTCATCACTCTTGAGGTCTACCTCCTTCATTGCTCGAGCTATTGCAGCGCCTTTCTCTGCCTTCTCCGCAGTCTGCATCACATCAGCAATAGCTCTGTCCAGCATCAGCTTTCCATTTCTTTCGATGTCTTGTAAAAGCAAGATTTCACGCTCAGAATGCTTTTGCAAAGCCGCGTAAAAGTCGCACTGCTGCTTGAGCAGTTGGTAATAGAAGACCAAACCATAGCGAGCGTCCTGTTGCAGTAGCTTCAGCCAAACCGTGAGTTCAAACAAGTAACGGCAGACGGCCAGGACGCCCATCGTCTCGATGAAGATAAAGTTTTGCTCAATGAATAGGCCGACTCGCACGAGCGAATCTACAAAGACAACCGCCTTCCAATACTCCCCTGACTTCAGACTGTCTGCTGATGAGGCATCCATTTTCTCTATCACGCTTCGCAAGCGCAACGTTAAGGACTCAATCGGAGCAGCCTGCGCACGAATTTCGCTCAGCAACCGTTCGTAATCGCTGTTCGATCCACTGTGCACCTGTAAATTCCTTCCCACAGCCAACCTCCAATGCTAGGTTGAGCCTCTTGGCCGAGAGCAGGTCAGGCCACGACGCCGATCTCGTTCACCGCGCTCTTCAGGTGTATTGGTACAAGATGAGCATAGCGCGCTGTCATTGCGATTGTCTTCTCCACCGGCAAGAGACGGCGATCAAACTGTTCGAGAGAAGCCGCGGAATTGCGGAGCTTGCTTCCAACAATCGGGACGCAGGTCTCGCGGTGACGGGTTTGGGCAATGTCTTGGACAACAAAAACTACTCCCAAGCTTCCTCCGTTCACGGGACAGCGGTCACTCTTTACGAAAACTAATATATTCGTTGCAACAGATAACATCTCGTTGAGACTACAAGCAGGTTTTAATTGGCGGTCACTCATTAACGATACAGGCCACGGATGGCTCTCTGAAGGCCTATTAGATACTCTTGGGGCGATTATTGGACGCCAGTTTTCGTTTGGGCCGGAACGTTTATCGTCTGAGCAGACGAGTAAGACACCTTCGAGACCGCTTATGCGGTAGCTGCGACGGGCGTTGCCGCGCCCACGGTCCGGCTCGGCGAACAAACTCGCGCTGTGCGGCGTCAAGGGCGATGCGGGCCTAGTGCAGGTGATAGAGCGAGAAACAACTAGAGCAGCCGCCACGGATACCGGCGCGGCCATCTTTCACGGGGTTGTAGCGGGGATGGCGGCTGCATAAACGTCACTGGATCATCCGAGCGGAGCACGGTTGTCCAATACATCCCACCAGACAGAGCGGACTCGATAGGACCAGAGTGCTCTCGCATTCGCTTCCCCCTCAATACGATTGAGTCGACGTAGTACCATACACTCACTCCCCTTAGCTGCTTTAGCGTTTGTTCCTGCTTTTAGAAGATTTGAATTTCGGGTCAGTCTACTACTGTCCTTGCGCGAAGGAATTCTGCATTGAGGTATCCGCGACAAGCTCAGAATCCCATCAATTGGCATCTCCGAAGTCGACCTCGATTACAAGGCCTCGGGACGATTTGATAGGATCCCCCTCTGCCAAGGTTGCATGCGTAATGATTTGGACAACATCATACGGAGTGCCTTTGAAAGGGCGACTATTTCCTTTTGCACCCTGATCACCCCTATTGAGATTGAGGCCTTTGCTGAGGGCTCGAAGAAACTCAGGATCAGATCGAAGAGTCGCGAGACTTGGCGTCTCTCGCGGGAAAACAGTCGGTTGGATATCGCGCAGCTTTTCCCTCAATTGCTGCCTGATTTTGGTGACAAAAGCAGCCACTCAATCAATTCGTTGTTATGTGTCCTTCCGACCAAACAAACGGCTTCATTCTGTTCGCGCGTTGCCTCAACAACAAGTGCGGCGGCGTATGTATTGGTCTTCATGAATATCCGCACTTTCGCTGCATATCTTGTGGGAAGCGCTGCGAGCGTTCCGACTCTCCCAAGACGGCCAATAAAGGCTTGTTGAATCTGAAGCGCGAAAGGCATCCGAAAAGTGCGAGCTCTGCGAAATCCGTTTTCCATGAGCTTAGGTAAATCACCTCAGAAGCCAAGTTTCTGGAGTGGCGGTATCCCAATCGATCGAAAGCTCATCGTTGTCGAGCCGCATGATTGGCGTACGAGTTTGCACTTTTCGATCATGCTGATTCCAGCGATATTTTGACACGTCGCCGCGTAACACAAGCAACCTATCTGTTTCGCAATGCTGCAGGTCGCAAGCTTGACTAAGTACGATATATGCGTGTCGCCTGCTCTTCTCAACCGGCGCAGGAAGAGGTACAGGCACAACCTGAGGATCATGTGCGGCAGGAATTGCTGGGACAGTCACCGGATTAGCTTCGGCAGCATCGACCTGTTTCTTCTCTATAGATGCATCCGTAGAATGCTGGACGAGGCCGGACGCGTTTCCATCTGGTTCCAGAACACCTTGGGCGCTCGTTGCCTGACCAACTAGTTCCGGAGCTAAAAACACTTCCCCAAACCGCGGCGTCCTCACGGCGTTTCCTTCGATATAAGAATCTGTTCTCACTTGATTGTGAAAGAGAGCACCGTCCATGATTGCGTTCAATTGATCCGATGGAATGAACTGCGCAGGAGGGTAGTTGTTAGCCCAATCGATTGTCGTCAATTTCTTGGCGGCAGCTGCAAGATCAACATCTCCTTCTAGCAGACTATGCAGGTGCAGATCATATATGTCCAAAAGATAGTCACCTAGAGGTTCCCCTTCTGACTCGAGAATGAGAGCCTTGTCGTTGATATCATCAAGCCCGTCGTCGGTCGCGACAGCCGACTCTTGGAGCGTGTAATCCGATACGCAGTCAGTCCAACATAGCAGCTCGGGCTGATTTTCCATCCATCCCACCGGTACCTCTGGATAGAAGGGATGTTCAAGGCTTGAGACAAGATCGCGGAAAAACAGTCGACCGTCCCCAAAGTCAACATAATCAAGTTCAAGCAGACGTTTGATGAGGTCTGCCACGAGGAGTGCCTTTCGCGCTATCGCGGCAAGCCTGACCGGCTGCCACGGGGCGACGATAGCTGCTGGCTTTCCTCCGATGAGCGAAACGACACCAATCCGAAGAAGAGGACGAATCAACAACTCACGACACTTGTCTCTCCTCAAAGAGAAGAACGTAACCGCAGCAGTAGTCGTCGACGATGCGTACGACTTATTCCCGAAAGCCGATGATCTGGCTGCGGCAGGTTGGAATTCTTTTTTTGACGACATTTCTGACGACGACGAGCAAAAACTCCAAGGTCTCGTAGGAAAACTCTACGATGACCTGAGCGTGCCTGAATTGGCAGCCAACGATTTGTTTGTAAGAACCCTATGGGAAAATCGGGATCAAATTGCCCCTTCGGGGACGATCTTCGCTGTTTATGAGGAGACTCAAAAACAGAAGCGCACTGTCCTTGCTCCATTGCTCACATTGTTGACAAACGAGTTTGGGCTCACATGCAAGACCGTTGGAAGGGATGCCACGCTGGATGAGATGCAAGCACAGATCGTTTTTTTAGATCTTTACCTGGGTTTCGTCCAACGCAAGGATGCAATTAAGAATGCGGGAGATAAACTTCGTAAGCTCATTCACGCAAACCCTGCAGCTCCTCCCAGCGTAATTTTGCTTTCTGCGAGTTCAGAATTGCATGATCTCGCACCAGGTCTCCGAGACGATGCTGAAGTCCTCGGGTGCCAATTCAGATGGATCGACAAAGACCACCTGAATAACCAGGACCTCGTTTCTGAAAAACTTTACGACCTCGTTATTTCCCATGTGGATGCGGTGACGCTTAATCAATTCGTGCTCGCTTGGAGCAGTGCTTTAGATCGAAGCAAGAAGTTGTTCATGAAAAATATTCGGTCTCTCGATCTCGCCGACTACGCGAACGTGAATCCTCTCGAAGGTGCAAACTGTGTTCACGACCTTGTCGAACGCTATCTTGCTCTTCAACCGCATGAGCATGCCAATCTTTCGGTTGTACTTTACAACTGCGATTCGTCGCGCTTGCCGCAGGCTGTGGTTGAAAAATTGGCACCGCAGAGGAGGAGGAAGACGTCCGCTGCCAGATCATTCTTCGACACAGAGATGCGAAGAGGCTGCGCTGGCTTTACGAACGGATCGTCGGTGAACCCGATGAAGATCCAGATGCCTACAGCGCGAGTGAGGCCACCAGAGACTTTATGGCACGTTTGCGGATTGGCATCATGGCGGACCAAGCCCCCATTCCCGGTACGGATGACACACGCCCGAACGACATTGTGTTCTCGCAGGACGTCATCGCCAGGCACGCGCGACTGGAGTGGTATCGGGAAACCGCAGCCCCGGTAGACGCTGAAGTTCTCCTTCCCGCACATTGGTCCCGTCGGCGCCCTGCTGCAGCAGATGATTTGAAGTCGGTCGCATATCTTTGTTGCCCCGCGCAAGCAACTTGGGGATGGCAATACTTAACGGCTGTTGCGACGCTGTTCAGAGGAGATTGGGTGGGGCTGAAAATGTAAGGCTCTTGCCATCACGCCAACTCGATTTCCGGGATCTTAATACATCCAAGATCTTCGATGAGACCCATAGCTTGGGAAACTGGGTAGTGAACCTCGATGAGCTCTTAGATCGTCGGCAATTGATGAATCAAGACGTGCGGGTCATTCGTTATAAGCAGTCGGCAACGATGGGCCGCAATCTGATCATTTCTTCCAAAGCGCCCCTGGGGCTATTACGAACAATGGTTCGTAATCGACTCCGCGCACTCACTCTTGAAATACCTGATCAAGATATCTCCCGGCTTGCAGATCGGTTATCCAAGTGTCCGGCGACGATCAAGGTCTGAAAAAAGCGACGGCCAAAGGAATTCCCCTGAATGTCGTCAGTAATGTTTCTGACGAGGCTTCTGTGGAAGCTGTGCTGATACCGGCGAGTGTCGCGCGGAGAATCTTCGGGAAGGAAGTCGCACAAAGATACGCGGTCATCGAACTAATCGTTTCTAACAAGGATTCAAAGGCCGGCCTGATCGTTCAAAGTGTATTCCTTGACTACAGCAAGTGGCTTCTCAGCGGAATACCGGCCTCGAATCCACAGCCCCTGGTGCTCGAGCCCACGCAAAAGGCAAATCAGCCGTGGCAGGTGGCAAGCCTGGAGTCCCGTCTCGTGCGGGGAGAGTTGTTGGACGCGCAGCAGTGGACAGCGCGGAACTGGACAATTCGCTCCTTGACTGCTATTGGGAGCGTAGGAGCAGGCTTTGCCTTTCCTTTTTCTGGAGATGTGGCGAGGGGCATGTCAGCGTTCAATGGCGTGGTTGTTCCCGGTGCGGCCACTCTGTGGCCGGACGGGACCGTAAACCAGATCAACCGTATCAACGATTTAGGCTTTCAGACGAACAAGATCATCCCGAAACAGGCTTCTGATATTGTTGTTGCTTTTTTCCCAATTGACCGCTTTCTCACACCTACCTTTCGGAAGCTTTTCCTGGACAACCCGGCAGGGTTCTTTGCCCCGGGTGAGCTACTGACTGATCCGAAGATATCCAAGTCCATCGCCCCGATTCTGATGCCAATGGCGCAGAGCATCGATAGTAATATTCATTCCGCGGGCGATCTACCCGGAGCGATGGTCAAGGCATTTCTTGAGAACTGTCAGCCCACGCAGACTGGAACCTATAAATCGGGCTCATCTGCCAACGACCAGGCGGCAGCCGCCATCTCCGAGAGTCAGGGCCAGCAAAACCAATCAATGACGAATTGTCAGCTTCAGCAGCTCTTCACCCAGTTGAGCCTGAACAGTGTCCACGTGGTTGTTGGCGGAGTGATGTCTGTCGATGTCGCGAGTGTGCCGGCCACAATTTATGAAGTTGACTTCAACAGCGGCAATACAAACGCTTCCATCTGGTCCACGGCGGGCAAGCAGGACGGCAAGATCGTCGGGGTCTATCTCAGCGGGGCAATGCCTTCAGTCGTTGATGCGACCGGCGTGCCAATCGACGGCATAAGCCTAACCGCCGTTCCCGAAAGTTCTTCGGACACTGAATTGGCATTTCAGATGACAGCACTCCAAGTGCATTCCTCCATCCACCAAGATATATTTTGTGGCCACGAAGCAGCTGGACACCCCCGGGTCTACCGCTGGCGCGCAGCAGGCTATAAAGACCGGCAAGACGGTGGGAACGGGGATTCCGAGCACACCATACCAATTCTCAATGCCAGCCTACGTCTGCCCGGCGGACAAGCAGGAGGATACCACTGACAAACCGAAGAGCTCTCCGGTGGCACAGCCGCACCAATAGTGAAGAGATCACAGGATTCAGGCGGCTGCTTCTCCATCCGGACATTCCAGGAGGATATATATGGATAGCAACGAGCATCGTACATCTGGAATCGATGAGAACACGAACTCGCGAAATATCGTCATTTGCTGTGATGGCACCGGAAACGAGTTCGGAGATGAAAACTCCAACGTGGTAAAGCTGTATGCCACGCTCGAAATTAACGATCGCCAGGTCGGCTATTATCATCCCGGCGTGGGAACGATGGGAGCGCCGAATGCGCGCGGCCCTATCTCGCGGGAATGGTCGCGCGTTAAGGGACTGGCTTTTGGCGCAGGGCTAATGGACAACGTCAGCGACGCCTATCGCTATCTGATGAACACCTATCGCGAGGGCGACAGGATCTTTCTCTTTGGCTTCAGCCGAGGCGCTTATACAGCCGCGCGTCCTCGCGGGAGTGCTTCACACGTGTGGCCTTCTCTGCCCAGGAAATGAAGGGTTGATCGCCTATGCCCTACGCATTTTTGCCGGAGAGAGCCGTCACTTGCAGCGTGCGAAACGCACCTTCGGAGTCACAGAGGGATTCAAGCATACATTTGCGCGTGATGTTCTAGTCGAGTTCGTCGGCATATGGGATACAGTGAGTTCGGTCGGATGGATATACGATCCCGTCATCCTTCCGGACGAAGGGCGCAACCCTATCATCAGAGTCGGGCGCCATGCCATTTCTATCGATGAGCGCCGGTGTCAGTATCACGACAAACTATGGGGCAAGCCATTTCGAGAAGACGAACCGGGGTATCGCTGTCCGCAGGATATCAAGCAAGCCTGGTTCGCTGGTGCACATTCAGATGTGGGAGGTAGCTATCCGGAAGAGCAGAGCGGGCTGTCGAAGCTCGCTCTCGAATGGATGCTCTGCGAAGCCAATCAGCATGGGCTCAGGATCGATTCCAGCCGTGCCAGAGCCGTGCTGGATTATCCGCCTCGTCCGCAGCATGGTCCGTCGTACGTTGCTCCGGATCCTTTGGCGATGGTCCACAATTCCCTTCGCGGCTTGTGGTGGATGCTTGAACTTCTTCCCCACACGTATTACGACAAGCTCACCGAGAGACGCCAGTGGAGATTCCCATTGGGCTCGCGCCGCACAATTACGGAATATTCGCGAGTACACAAAAGCGTCGAAGAGAAAATGGCTTCGTCCCAAGGGTATTGCCCACCCAATCTACCAGGCAGCTACTTCACTGAGCCACGGACCGAGTTTCCTCCACCATCGCGAGTACAACTGCGCTCGTCAGAGAGCAAAGTAGAAACAGCGTCGCTGTCTGATCGCTCCCGTTTCTCGGCAATACGCTCGATTTGACGATGTCCCGTTTTCCTAACGGCTTTCGCGTATACAAGCAAGCGCAACAAGCACAATATGTCGCTTGGCGCAGCCAGTATGGAGGCGTCCCTGGATATGGGGATATTTCCCATTTTTATGGCTGGCGGACTGTGGGGGAATATGAATCGTTCAAGTGGTGGAATTCTCGCAATGGCAGTTTTGGTTGCTATGCTCGCCAGCGGTAGCGGCACTCGCGGCCCGCAAGGGACAGCCCCCAGTGTGGCAAAGGCAAGCGCGGCGCTCATGGCTTCAAACGACAAAGAAAAAGCTTCCAGTCGCACTCAGCCCACTGAAAAGCGAGATGGCTTCGAGGATGAAACCCAAAACATCCGCGACGTCATTCTCGATGCAACGTCGGTGAATTCACTCTCTAAAGAGGATCGAAAGCTCGCGCAGTCCCTTCCGGCAAATATTTCGATTGAGAAGACAGCTTTCATGGTTGCTCTGGTGCCTGACCCAGTGAAGACGCACCTTTCGCTTACCTTCGACCGCTATCTCGATGCTCTAGAGCAGGGGATCCAGGACCGGGAATTTGATTTTGACCGTGCTTTGCTGCCGTGGGACGAGCACGAACATCCCGAGTCGGACAATTTCAGCGCACGTCTCGACGAGAGCGAATATGTCCATGGCAAAGAGCAACTGCCGGGGATATTGATCTTCCGTAAGCATCATTCTGCCACTGAAACGCATGGGAACAATACCATCGAAACGTTGCTGGTTTTTATTGTCGGCGAGAGCCCGACCGCGGGAATCAACCGCGAACAATTCGTCACCGCTCTATAGCTCGCCAAACGATTCTTGCCGCATCCTCCACCGGGCCGAGTGCTGACGATTGTAGGCCCTAGCTTCTCGGGATCGCTCTACTCGCTAGTTAAGCTTTTGCGAATCGAGGGGCAGGATTTTTCGCAAATCACCATTGCAAGCGGAGGCATCTCGAGCGATGAATCGGTCGAAGTTTTTCGTAATTCTATAGGCAACATATTCGGCGAGCAGAAGCTGATCAACTTTACTAGCTTTGAGGAGAGTAACAGGGACAGGCAGAATGCGCTGTTTCAATATGCATGCCAGACCTGGAAGCTGAATCCTGCCGATATTGCTATCATCAGCGAAACCGAAACCGCTTTTGGCCGGCAGAGGGGAGAGTTTGTTGATCCAAAACTCTGTCCTGATTCTTCGGGCGACGCTGCAATCCCCCTGAGGCTCCTCTTTCCACGTGGTATATTTCATGTCCGCAGCGCCTACGAGGAGCAATTTCCGGGCGGCCGCACCGCAGATGACGACCATCCACCTCTGCGCTCGACCCTCCGGCCCAACCTTGAGGAGAAGCGAAGTAGTGCAGATGCAGCACCGGAGTTTTCTCGGCAGATGCCGGTTTCTCAGGACGCGGCGCTTATGGGTGTCGTGGATGAACTGCATAGGCACGACAGCAAGGTAGTTGTGCTGCTCGCAACAGACCCGCTTGATACGCTCTTTTTAGTGCGCTATCTGAAGAAAAAATTACCCCTACGGACGGCTGGTGACCGGAGGCCCCGACCTACTCCTGCGTCACGAATCCGCGGACCCTGCGATGCTCGGAGTTCTTACGCTAAGCGCGTATTCGCTACAGGCCGGCGAACTGAGCGCATCGGCCACGTCACCAACCGCCATTGTCTTTCCCGATGACGACTCCAAAGGATTGTATAACGCTACGACGGCATTAATGTCGTGTCTCGAAAAACCTGGAGCGTGGTGTGCGCGGAAGATCAACGCGACCCCTTCCAGCGTGCGGCTTCCGGCTGATCTCAGCCTAATTGGATTTCAGCCTGGCGCCCAAGGAGCGTATAGCAGCCCCGTGATTCATCTCGACGCGTTGGGGCGGACCGGCTTCTCGCAGGTCGCCATTTTGCCGGTCAGCGAAAGTTGGCTCCCGCAACAAGATTTGTTCACTCGCGCGAGCGGCAATACTCAAAAGAGCGCAGGCGGAACAGGTCTAAGCCTGCCGAATTCATGGAAGATGCTGACAGTGGTTGTCCTGGGCTGCATGGCCTTTTTCACGCTGTGCCTTTGGCGTGCTTCGATCACAAGCGCATTCGAGTCGGAAATTCTGCTCGCGCCGGCGGATGCGGATGAGGAAGTTTTTCACGGAGTTAAAAGAAGAAATCTTATTATGCTGCTTGCCTGCGTCTCATGCGCAGTTCTTGTCATGGTCGTGTGGCCGGTCCTAAGCGCTAGTGACTGTCGAATTGGCGACTTTTGCTTTTATTTGCTCGCTACGCTCTTTGTGGGCTGCGGATTGAGCGCCGTAATAGCGCATAGGTTTCCCGGTAGGATCCGCTTTGCTCCAGCTGTCCTTTGTGCCACCTGTGCTTTGGTGTGTGCCGCCACCAGCCGGGAGGTGCAAACGATCGATCTGCGGCGGTATGTGGCAGTCGGATCGCAGATCAGCCCGCTACTTCCATTGTTTTTTCTGGGCCTTTCCGGCATCTGGTGGCTCTGGTACAACATCGCAGCTTGTGTCTTGACCGATTCGCGTCGCCCTCGCGTGCCGAAGCGCGGAAACCAGATGGAGATTCCAGGCGATATCAGTGCTGAAGGCCAGATCAGCCTGGAGTTGGCCATGAAACCCGGGTACCTCGACCGTCGAATCTGGATTCCGGCAGTCGCCCTGACCGTATTCACGTTCCTGTTCGCAGGTCCGAATCCTCTGCTGTCGAGTATGGAGGGGGAATACTACGATTGGCTCATGACCTTGCTGTTGGTTGTTTCTTTTGCTTTTCTACTGGAGTCCGTCCTGCGGATTCTTGTTGTGTGGACCGAGGCAAAGCATCTTTTGCGTGGTCTCAACAATCAACCCTTCCGCACCAAGATCGCTCGTGTCGGCGGAATTACGTGGAGTTCGATCTGGAAGGTGGGAATCGCATCTGTATCGATAGCCCACTCCCTTTTTGTTAGACAAGTAGAAGCGATCCGTCTACTTGAGGCTCAGTTGCTCCGCGGACGCAGGGCGGAATTCAGAGGGGAGAAGTCATATCAGTTGCTTGCCAGCATTCGCGGTAGGCTAGTGGCATGGCTGCGGCTAGAAGAGGCGCAAACCGAAGAAACCAATCCAGATCTCGAAGTGAGCCCTGATGTCCGATCTCAATTGGTACCGGGCCTGCAGATTTCCAGCGTATGGAACCTTTATGAAGACCTGCTGAAGATGCGTAGATCGCCCGGCTGTCAAAACCTGGCAGGCTTCCGCGAAAGGGAGACTGCATTGCTGCAGGCATACAGCGAATTACAAGCCAGGTTCGCCCTCTCCGCGACATATCTGCTGAAGAGTCTCAATGTCTACTATTCTTGTCACCCTGAAATCAACTGTGAGTTAGATGCCGAGTCGCTTAAGGAGGCCCAACAAGAGGCACCTGCCACATGCAGAGAGATCGCTGAGCATTTTGTGAGCATGATCTACATCAACTACATAGTTACTATACTTCTGCGCATTCGAGCACTAGCTGTTGCTGCGGCGGGAATATTTGTCTTCGATGTGCTCGCCCTGAACTCGTATCCCTTCGAGCCACGGGCAGTTCTGCGCGCTTTGATGATAGGAATCCTGATCGCCATTACAGCCTGCTTTGCGCTGGTCTATAGCCAGATGCACCGAGACCCCATTCTGAGCCGCATGACGGACACGCGCCCCGGCGAGCTGGGCGGAGATTTCTGGCTGCGTATGCTGAGTGTGACCGGACTGCCGATTGTCAGTCTACTAGCGACCGAGTTTCCTGCCATCGGAAACTTCCTGTTTTCTTGGATCGAGCCTTTCATGAAGGCCGCTCATTGAAACATCTGACTTTACAGATTCAAGCCACCGCTTTCACGGCAGTGAGGTCGAGATCGCACGTTTTACATGGAACACATTGTAGTCATGCCCTGGATAATCAGAGCGTTCGATTTAAATAAGCACCTTCATCATTAGAGATGAGCGAGCTAAGAATTGCCCATTTTCCAATTCAGATTCGGACCTTCACCGTCAAGATGCTCGCTTGGTGCTGCTGATCGGGTGACTGTTGCAACCCACACCGATAATTGGTGTTCGGTTTGAGGAGTAATCGATAGGCGTGGGTCTGGGGTTGCGTACAGGTGTGTGATGATGGCCTTCTCAATCAAAACGAAGAAATAACCTGCTACAGCTAACTGGTGCTAGGTTCATGAGTTGCGAATCCTGGTGGATTCTTAGGGAGAAATCTCTTCAGGCATCCCATTAAGTTGTTGCTAACGCGAAAGTCACTTCAACTTTCCTTTCCACTTCTGTCTTGGCTGGCGAATCCCGCACTGCCCTTCCTTTGATACCTCAGAGGCATCAACGTTGATGTAGAAGGTCTTGGACAGCCGCGCGAAACAAGGGCATCATGGCGCAATGAGGAGGTCAAAATGCTGCACTTTTCCTATTTTCTCGTGACGTGCCGAGAACGATTCAACTAGGTCCACAGAGTGAGCCCTTATTTCGACAGGCAACAGGTGACGGCCCCTGTTGAAGGATTCGCGCGAGAACGCAGCAGAAGATGGCCAGAACAGATGCAATGGAATGCACATAGGCAACCTTTGCCGCTTGTTCGAGACATTTGAGCACGCAGGTTAGATGAATGGAGGCTAGATGACTCGCCTTTTAAAAGTTCCTGAAGCTGCTCTGCGGCTCAACATTAGTGAAAAAACAACTTGGAAGATGGTCTACGCTCGGAAAGTGGACGTCGTGCGGATTGGCCGGTCGGTGCGGATCCTTGAAAACTCCATCGAGAAGCTCATCGATGACGGCACCATCCCTGCCGGCCCCGACGACCAAAACTGATCGTAGCCAATGCATTATCACTTCTCCGACGAGTTTCAGGTCCTGACGGTCTCTTGGCATTTTCACGCAGGCACAAAGGGTGCACCCCGACGACGCAACCGCTGCTACGGCAGAGGTGCTGCCAGAATACGAAGTTTTAGTCGTCCTCAAGAAGACCCGTATCCCGCGCGTTTGCTCATGGTTTCAAACACCAATTAAGGACGAAGCATGGGTGTCTTTAAGCGCGGAAAAAATTATTGGTATGAATTTGAATTCAGGGGTCAGCGTGTCCGGGAATCTGCACACACGCGTAACCGTGAGCTAGCCAGGTCCATTGAACGCAACCGCCGGAGAGCCATGGAAGAGTCTGCCGGTGGCATCAAAAGAGCGAAGCCGATTCTCTTCCGCAAAGCAGCTGTCGCTTACTTTGATGAGTGCGCACACTGGAGCGAAGCATACCGCGAAATCAATACCCTCAAATTGAGCCATCTCTTGCCGGCCTTTGGAAAGCTCTTACTGACCGACATCACGCCTGCGTCAATCGCGAGATACCAGCGCGATCGCAGGCTTGCAGGAGCCTCCGGACGCGAGATCAATATGGAGACGGCTGTCCTTCGGATGATTCTCCGTAAGAACCGTTTGTGGCATCTTCTGGCTCCGGATTTCCGCCCCCTGCCAGAACGAGAAAATGTTGGACGTGCACTTTCCTTGGAAGAAGCTAATCGGCTCCTTGAAGCCGCTGCCAAGAGCCGGAGCCGTTCCTTGTTTCCCGCACTCATGCTCTACCTGCACACCGGGGTCCGCGCCGCAGAAGGTCGGCTGCGGTGGAAGCAGGTGGATTTCGGGCGGCGAACTATTACCGTGGGCAAATCGAAGACCAAAGGCGGCCAAGGCCGAGTGATTCCCCTCAACGACGAAGCTTATGAACTTTTGCTCGAATGGCACGCGCTTTTTCCGAGTCCGCAACCAGATCATTACGTTTTCCCCTCTGAACGGTATGGATTCGACGGAGAGGATGGGCACTTATATGGATTCGTCAAAGTATGGGGGCTTGATCCGACAAGGCCGATGGGCTCGATGAAGACTGCGTGGGTCACGTGCCGTAAGGCGGCGGGAGTCTGGTGCCGCCTGCACGATCTTCGTCACACATTTATCTCGGCCTTGGGAGAGGCGGGTGTGCCGGAGTCGACGCTAAAGGCCATTGCGGGCTGGATGTCAGCCAAGATGCTGGAGCGGTATTCACACACCAGATCAAGCAAAGCGCGAAGCCGTCGAAAAGCTTCCCAGACGCCGTCCCTTCCCCAACCCCCTACCCGGCTTGAAGAATCATTGAGATGATTTCCACCAAAATTCCGGGTGTCAACCTGTATGAACCCCGATCTGTCTCACGTGAAGACACAAAAAACGGACCGCAAGAACTCAACGATCTACTCACCGGGTCGGTGCTGCAGGCTTGCCTGAATTAGCAGAATAGGACATTCCAGCGGCCTCGAAGAAAAGATTCAGATCGATTTTCGACCGATGGGCCTAAAATTGATAGATCTTCGACTAAAAAGATTGATTTTCGACCAGGAGGTCTTATATATTGATTTTCGACAGATGGGCCTAAGAATGGCCCGTTTTCGACCGAAAAGATGGATTTTCGACCATGATGGCTGCCAACGCTCCCAATCCGATTAATAACGATCGTATCGGAACCTTCCAGGAGAAGACCGTGCCCGCCGAGGCAAGGCTTGCCGGCTGGGCATGGCTCGTTCATCGCTTCGGCGTTCAGGCGCCGGTCCGCTGCTCTAGCGTTGTCTCCGATCGGCACGTCAAGGCGAGCTCCCGGAAGGAGGGCGAGTGGACGATCTACGACAAGCGGTACTGGCCGGGCGACGGCGTCGGCGACCACCTCGGCTTCGCGCTGCGCCATGAAAATCTCGATCTGCTTGTCCTCAAGCGGCTCTACGATGCCGTGCCTCAGGACAGCATCACCGCCTATGTTCGCAGTGCCCCAACAGGAGCACACAATCGGCGCGCCTGGTTTCTCTATGAATTCCTGACCGGCCGGATGCTGGATATTGAGGATGCAGCCGAGGCCGGATTCACCGATCTGCTGGACAGCCGCGTGCACTTTACGGGAGCACCTGTTCCGTCCCGCCGCCATAAGGTGCGCGACAATCTGCTCGGCAATAAAGATTTCTGTCCGATCATTCGCAGGACGAAAACGCTGACCGATTTCGGCTCGCGCGCGCAGAAGGAAGCTCGCCGCGCGCGCTCGGCGAGAAGGCGAACGAGATCATCGGCCATACCGGCGCGAATGTCGTTGCGCGCGCGGCGAGCTTCCTTCTGCTCGCGGACAGCCGCGCGAGCTTCGAGATCGAGGGCGAGAAGCCGCCGCGCAACCGCCTTGAGTGATGGGGCCGGGCGGTGGTGCAGGCCGGAAAGAACAAGCTGACGTTAAATGAGATCCTGCGGCTGCACATCGTGCTGATCGAGGACACGCGCTTCACGCAGCCGGGCCTGCGGCCGGACAGCGTCTTCCTCGGCGAGCGCGATCCCGAGGGCGATCCCCTGCCGGAATTCATCGGCGCGCGCCCGCAGGACCTGCAGACCCTGATGCGGGGACTGATCGCCGCGAACGAGCGGATGCGCGAGGGAACCCTCGACACGGTGCTGCAGGCGACGGCGACCGCCTTCGGATTTGTCTACATCCACCCCTTCCAGGACGGCAACGGGCGTCTGCATCGCTGCCTAATCCATCACGTCCTGGCGGAGCGAAAATTCACGCCGCCGGGGATGGTGTTCCCTGTCTCGCCGGTCATGCTCGACCGGATCGAGACATACCGCGACACGCTGCGCGCGCATTCGGGGCCGCTGATGGACTACATTGATTGGCGACCGACACCGGCACACAACATCGATGTCCAAAACGACACCGCCGACCTGTACCGTTATTTCGATTGCACGGAAGCGGCGGAATTTCTCTATGGCTGCGTCGCGCAGGCGATCGACAACGACCTGCCGCGGGAGATCGATTTCCTGCGCCGCAACGACGAAGCGATGCGCCGCGTCATGAACACGGTCGAGATGCCGGACAGGATCGCGGAAAACCTGATCAGGTATATCCGCCTCAACGAAAACAAACTCGGCCGCAAGCGCCGTGAGGGCGAATTCGCGAAGCTGACGAGTGACGAGGTCACCGCGATCGAGGCGATTGTGCGGGAAGCGTTTGATGGCTTCACCGAAGCCTGACGGTGCGCGCCTTCGCAGTGTGCGGGCTGTACTAGTCTAGACAGAAACAGAATTTCGATTAGGCTGGCGATGGCGTGATTTGGACGTTGAATCCCAAGTTCTTCAAGCGGTGGATGAGGTGACGGCTTGCTTGTCTTTGGCGCGATGGTTGAAGTGGTTAGCGCCGAGATCCTGGTAGAGGGTTCCAGACTTGAGCATATGGTAGGCGGTGGTGAGCAAGGAGGATGCTACGGCTCCGATAGCTTTTTGGGGGCTGCGGCTGCTGCGCAGGCGGTGGCATTGAGCAGTAGCTGTCCTTTGTGCGCGCGGCCGCCCAGGCGCATTGCACTAGAGTGGTCTTGAGCCACGGCGCACCTTTCTTCATGCGACTGGAGCGCCGCTTGCCCGCGCTTTCATCGTTGCGGGGACAGAGTCCAGCCCAGGAAATCAGATGACCGGCGGTTTCAAAGCGGCTCATATCGACACCAATCTCGGCGATAATCACCCTCGGCGGAGAGTCAGCTGACGCCAGGAATGCCATTCAGCATTTCGAGGGCAACCCGAAAAGGTTCGACGTTGCCGTCGATCTTCCCGAAGGTGTCCCACATTTAGACCACGTTATTTCTTCACTATCGCCGCCGTGGCATTTGAGGGCAGCGTACCGGATGGACCATCGACCACGAACGTCATTTCATTTGTGGAAATGGTACTTCCCACCCACGAAGCTCCAGGAAGAAACAACCATACGGTATAAATGTGCCACTCGCCGCCGCGGGCGTGCTCGGGCAGCCTGAACCTCAGCAGGAACTCCTTGCGATCTTTGTCGGCCGCCTCACCGGAGGAGACCGAGAGCTCATGGTTGACTCCCGCCGGCGAGAGCCGCACATCGAACCGGCCCCCTCCGGCTCGTTCAGTGTCATGGTGAAGCTGACCTCATCGCCTCCATGAAAGTGCGGGGTGGCAGCAGTGAGCTGAGCGGCGGCCTTGGCCGGCTCCTTAGCAAGCACGGAGAGGCTGAACATAATCACGAAAACGAGAACGGCGCCCATCTTCTTTGTCATTGCAGATTCCCCCTTATGGCCCTACGCTTCTTTCCTGCAAGCCCATCCAATACCGTTTATCGGCATTCAGGCAGGGCGAGCAGATTGTCCGTCCAGACACCATCCGCATAAGTTTGGACGTATTGGGTACCGTTCGCGTGCTCGCGGGAGCCGACACGGGCGTTATTTTCGCGTGCGTCCGTCACCGATGCCACGCCGTTCTTGTTCTTTATCCAGTCGTACATTTCGAGCCGGGTCGATCTCCCTGTCTGGTTCGTCTGTTCGTTGGTCCAGCCGAGCTCCGAGATGGCGTGGTGGGGGTCTTGATGATACCCATTAGATTTCTTGATGCAGGTGATCCGGACTGACATCCTGGCGCTCCTTCCCCGGCTCAGGGTACGGCTTGGTTATTTGTTGTGGTTTCTCAGAAAGTCTCTCAGCGAGGCTGCACCCGTACGGTCGAGCAAGGTATCGAGGCGCATATCGGAACGGACCCCCGGCGCAAAGTTCGGCCCGTACTCGTCGCGAAGGGTGCCGACGAGAGTATCGCCGCGCTTCCTTCGAATCTCGCCGTCCGCATCCCGACAGCGATCATCCAATCCCGTCTCACAGTGTTGCTCATCGACGCTCCTTGGTCAGGCCGCTCTGGCTTGACTGAGGTGAATCTAATACGCGGAGTGGGATTTCAACGACGGCGGCGTTGTGGCGGAAACTTCCGGAAGTTTCCTTCAGGCTTTTTTCTTCTTCAACGACGAATGGGCGCGAATCTGCTTGGCAAGCTCTGTGATGGTGCGGTCACCGATTTCCACTAATTTTTCGACAGCGCATTCCCCGATGGTGACGGTGGGCTCGAAGCTATAGCTCCCCTGGTAATCGTTTTTGATGATCTCGACGCCGCCAAGCGCTGGCCTCAGCTCATTGCGCAGGATCGAGATCCCCTTGAAGCCCTGCTCGCGGTTCGCGCCCAGATCGGTCTATGTACCGGTTGGTTTTTGAGGTGGCGAGGACCAAATGCAGAAGCACGCGCAGCGAGCTGTCGGTCAGTGTCACCGATTGGGAGCCGAGCCGGACGACTGCGCGCCGCTTCGATCGATCCCCAGGAATGGCGAGGACGACCTTCTCCTTGAAGTTGTCCCGGTCGACGACGCGATGGTTTTCACACCCATCATGGGTCTCACGGCCACTCTCAGCCCACGCCTTGCGTATGGCTGCGGAGACAGCCCGGCTGTTGATCGGCTTTTGAATCACATCGGTTGCATTGTCTTTCATCAGTTCGAGCGCCTCGTCGCGCTCGCGGGCGAATCCACTGACGACGAGCACCGGAAGCCAGAACCGCCAGCCGGTATGATCGGAGTGCCCCTGGCGAATCCTGCGCAGCAGCGCCTTGCCGTATTCGACGTGCCCTTTGATGGCGTCCGGTTTCCCCTTGATCTCGAGATCGAGGAGAACCAGACAGAAGGATCTGGTCTCGAGCTCGCGCATCGCGTCTTCCGCGTTGGTCACGTTCACGCTGTCGCACCCCAGAGACTTGAGAATCTCCCCAAGATCGAGTGCGGTCTCCGCGTCATCCTCGACGATCAACGCGCAGTGGCGGCTCTTCATCGCGCTGCCTCGCGATGCTTTGGAATAAGAATGAGCTCCAGCTGCGCTTTCGGGCTCGACGCGATCTCTTCGATTTCGTTTTGACTGAAGACGTCGGCCGAGAATATCTGATCGCGATTGAGAGAGATGGGGACGGGGGTGCCCACTTCATTCAGGACCTGAACGGTTTCCTGAGCGCCGCGGCCAGCTGTGTATCGCATATCTGTCTTAGTACGGAGCTCGATCTCAAGTCGGCCGCTTCCCAGGTTGGATTTCACTAGAGCGTCGATTCCACGGTGCCGCTGCGCATTCGTCTTCGGATCCGGCATGAGTCCAAGGCCGAAGCGAAGGAATTCGAGGGCCGTCGTCTTGCCAGCTCCCCGGCCTCCGATCAGACAGTTCAAGCCGTCCGCAAATTCGAAGTGTGCACCGGCTAAGAAACCGCCAGTCACGGCGAGACGAAGGACTACGTGATGGGGAACAATTTTCATAAAAGAAACGGTTGGCGAGTAAAGTGTACTCCAGCAAAGCGAGTCCACTTCTGAGCAAAAGTAACGACAAGCCCGCTTGCGTTCAGCCATCCAACCAGCCGGCTCAATTGACGCTTCCCGGGCAATGCGCGTTAGCTCGGAAACTGGATCTGAACTGTCCCTTCGCTATTAATCAAGATCGGGAGATGCGGATGCCGCGACAGGGCCGAGGCTGCTTGCCTACGGAATTCCTCGCTGGCCACCCAAACGGGTCCGTTCACCTGTGAGCGCCTTAGCTCGGGCAGCATCATGATCATCGACGCGAATTCGGAAGATTGTCCGCTGAGTGCCGGGTAGCTTCTCGGCACCGCATAGGCTTCGACAACCCAGCGAGCGATGCTGTCCGCGAGGAACTGCTGCGACGATAGATTCGATGACTGCTGTACAAGTCGAATCTCGTACGTTCACACCGCTGGGGACGGTGGACGGGATTCGACGCTTCGAAACACGGGACGGGTCTCGAACATGAAAGATGAACGGCTCGAGCATTTGACGCGTTTCTAATTGCGGGCTGGATGTCAGCCAAGATGCTGGAGCGGTATTCACACACCAGAGATCAAGCAAAGCGCGAAGCCGTCGGAAAGCTTCCCAGACGGCGTCCCCCGCGGTCAGGGTCCCCACAAAATCCCCCACAGTCTCGACCCGGAGCCGAACCAAAAATCTTCTAAGTTATTGAATCAATATGGTAGGCGAGGCGGGAATCGAACCCACAACCCCCGGCTTAGAAGGCCGGTGCTCTATCCGATTGAGCTACTCGCCCGCTGTGGCTACTTGTTTCATTGTAATCGTTACGGCAGTCTCCAGCGCAGTACGAAAAATACTCTGAGCTGCACTTTCAGTAACGCTGCACGACGCGACATAGAGTGTGACTGCGTATCCTTCACGCTCATTCACCGTGGAAGGCCGAACAACACATTCAGCATGAGTCTGCGGCACACTCGTTCTACGCATCTCCTCGATCGTGGAGCGCACCCACGCTTCATGTGCCTGGAATGATGAAAAGAATGCTTCATTGCGAACAATGATATCGATGTAGCAGGCAATCCCCCGCTCTGCTTTCTCTCGCTCTGCATCGAACTCAAGAGGATCGATCTCGTCTGCGGAGAGTTGCCAGAGATCGCACTTGGAAGTAAACACTGGCGAGCTCTCTTGATTCAGCGTAATCAGCGACTGCGCCAGCACGGGAACGTCAACTACTTCTTTCAAGCTGGATACCAGCAACGGTTCACGACGCAGATCAACGAAGCCTTCCCAAGGCACTACGATCGCGGGAAGATCAGCACCGACCTCGACCGACCAGTCAGATTCCATGCGCTTGATCGGGTACTGTTGCCATCAGGAAACCAAGCAGCGTTCTCTCCGCCCAATAACCATCGTACCCCGCAGCAGGAGCCAGAAATGCGCAATGGCCGCCGTGGTTTGTTTCAATCAAGTTGACATGAGGATTATCGATCAGCCTCTGTCGCGTTTCCGGCAGCATGCGAATAAAGGGATCATCGAGAGAGTGCACGACAAGCGTAGGCACGCTCAGCTGCGACGCCACCCGCGAGCTGGCAACAGAATAGTAATAATCGTCGGCATCGGCAAAGCCGCCAAAGCGGGCAACCACCTGCTCATCGAAGTCACGCATGCTGCGCAGTCT
>Ga0206952_10118_pt1 | contig 24656 bp, 23 predicted proteins | sample Alteio_BWOrgHeat_39_FD_152966 | JGI IMG/M metagenome (GOLD analysis project Ga0206952, IMG submission 152966) | Enriched cells from forest soil in Barre Woods Harvard Forest LTER site, Petersham, Massachusetts, United States -... | ecosystem: Environmental > Terrestrial > Soil > Temperate forest >... | reverse complement strand
TGAGACTGATCGCCGAGAAGAGCACTTGCACGGAAAATGCTTTTCGCGCCTGAAAGTAGGACTGCAGCAGGGACATGGTGTCGGCGGGCAGCACCTGCTCGGCGGCTGTGCGCAGCTCATTGAGGAGGTTGTTGCCTGAGGGAACGACGGCCAGCAGTGTGGTGAGGACGAGGAAGGCCGGAAAGAGCATCAACATTCCGGAGTAGGCGGTGGCTTTGGCAGTATCGAGGACGTCCCCTATCACCGCCTGCCAGACGGCTGTGCGCAGAGAGCGGATGAAGCCGATCATAGCCATCGATTGCAGAGTATCGCAGGGGTGGAGGGGGAGACCAGAGCATTTCGTTCCTCGCCGAAATTTGATTTTGCGCAAGGCTCTGATTGGGAAACTGTGCAGACTTTGGAATCTTGAAAGAGGCGCTGTGCTTACTAAGCCGCTGTGCCTGCTAAGTGTTGAGAATGAGCGCCAGTGTCCTTCGGACGAGCCCCATCGCCGGTGCCAGGAAGATGCTGACGACGATGCTGCCGAAAAAGAAGATCAGGATCACGGCGAAGCGGGCGATCGAATCGAAGGTGTTGAGCGAGTTGTAAGGCAACATGTTGCGCAAGATACGGCTGGCGTCGAGGGGCGGAATTGGGAGCAGGTTGAAGAAGATGAGTCCCAGATTGACCTGGATGGTGAGCAGCCCTAGCAGTGCCAGCGCCTGGGGGATGGAAACGCCGCCCTGGATGAGCGCTCCCTCGAGCGTGCCTTCAACTGCAGACCGGCCGCCTGGTATGACCAGGATGAGCAGGACGAGAAGCAGAAATGAGGCGATGGCGAGCAGGAGGTTGGCAGCGGGCCCAGCGAGAGTGATGAGATTGTCGTCGCGGGTGATGCGCTTGAGATTGCGGGTGATGACCTGCGGCGGTTTTCCCCAGCCCATGATGATGTTGCCGTTGCCAAACCAGGTGATGCCGAAGAGAGGGCCGAAGATCATCAGCATCGGATAGATAAGTGTGCCAAGCAGATCGATATGGCGGGTGGGATTGAGGGACACGCGGCCTTCGAGGCGACCCGTGTGATCGCCGAGGCGAGAGGCCATCCATGCATGCGCAGACTCATGGAGCGAGAGCGAGAACAGAAGTATGACGAACTCGTAGAGCGCAATAACTAACCTAAGACTTGGCACAGGCAAGTGAATCTCCATCCTGCTGAGGAACTGGAACCGGGTCTGGAACGGGAAAAGCCAGATTAGCACGGTCCGCGGTGGCCTGGAGCGGCACGGTTATTGGAAGCAGTGTTTCAGCAAGCGCGGGCTACCGCTGTTCATCGGCCGTTCCCTGCGGCCCGACGATTTGTCCCTCGGGAAGGTTAGTGCCAGCCAGGACGGTGGTGTGGGCTCCGACACGGGCGCGTGCGCCGATGGTGGTGGCTGCGAAGATGACTTTGTCGTAGTCATTCTTGTCGTGGGTGTGCGAGTAAATACGGGCGTAGTTGCCAATGACGCAGCCCTGACCGAGGCGTATCTCGGCGCGGTCGTCGAGCAGGGCGCGCTGCCGCACGATGACGCCGTCTTCAATCGAGAGGTTATAGCCGAGAGTTAATTCAACCCCGTGGTCGATGCGGACCTTCTTGCCCATCTTCGCGAAGAGATGGCGGCCCAGCATGCAGCGGAAGCGGATGCCGAGCCAGTGATTGAGCCCGATGGGCGAGCGGTCAAACATGATCCAGAACCAGAGCAGAGGCTTGGAGCGGGCGAAGCGTTCCTGGTCGACGTCGGGATAGTGTTCAGCCTCAAGAGTGATGTTGCCGGGGTCGAGCGAGAGCTGCAGGACGTTGAGCGGCAGTTCGCTAGTGAGGGTGAAGTTGAGTTTGCCGCCGTGCGGACGGCCCAGGTAGAGCTGAAAGAGCTGATCGCGAACGATCTCGGCGCGCCGCTCGGCTGCCTGATGTTTGGTGAACTCTTCGTCGAGGAAACCGATCCAGCGGCGGTAGACTTCTTCAGCTTCTGGTTGGGGCTGTGGAATGCGGGCAGCATGGGCTGGATTCGGAGTACCGGGAGGGGCGACGGCAGTTTCGCTCATACACATACGACGATACACCGGGCCGGAAGGATGCGAGGAGTGCTGAGGAGTCCGGGTCCTTGACGGTGCGCCATCCTCGACGTTATGGTGACTACCTTCGGGTCGATTCATCTGAGCGCAATTTTATTGATCTGCAGGCGCGGAGAAGTGCGCGCAACGCAGAACCCGAACACGGAACCCGAACGCGGAGAAAAAACATGTCAACGAACGAAAATAAGCAAGTGATACGGAATTTTGTTGAAGAGGTGATCAACCAGGGACGGCTGGAGCGGGCAGACGCTCTCGTCCAGAGCGATTTTGTTGAGCTCGATCCGTTTCCCGGTCAACGGCCGGGACGCGAAGGCCTGAAGGAATTAATCGGTCTCCTTCTGGGCGCGTTTCCGGATATGCACTGGGTGATTGATGAGATGGTCGCGGAAGGTGAGAAGGTCGTGACGCGGTTCCACTGGACTGGAACGCACCAGGGCGCCTTTCTGGGTATTCTCGCTACTGGCAGGCATGTGAAGGTAAACGGCGTTGTGATCGACCGCTTGGAAGAAGGCATGATGGCCGACAGCCGCATCCTGATGAACGACCTGAGCCTGATGCAGCAGCTTGGCGTGATCCCCATGCCGCAGGGCTAAGCTGGTGTAGTGGTGGATGGGGAGATGCGATATGAAGGCAGTGGTGCTGCACGAGTACGGTGGTCCTGAGAAACGAAAGATATGGCAGTGACCTAGCGAAGGCTGTTGAGATGGAAGGAATGGTCTATCTGTTGTGGTTTATTCCTGAGAATGGATCGGAGCAAGATAACGGCTTTCTGATAGGCGTCTATGAGAGCGAACTCGCTGCCAAGGCAGCCGTTGAACGACTCCACGCCAAGCCGGGGTTTGCTAATTATCCGGATGGGTTCCAAATCCATTGTCGTGAAATTGGCCAGGACAGCTGGACTGAAGGGTTTGTCTTCGACTAGTTCGGCGGATTGTTTAATCGTGGGCTGGACTACGGTCCTCGCTACGCTCAGACCTACGTCCAGCCCAAATGCCAATGGATGAGTCAATTCTCCATGAGCGCTAGGAGGTCAGTTTTACATGATTGATGACAATATTTTCGAGCGTACCTGTGAACGACCTGAGCCTGATGCAGCAGTTTGGCGTTATCCCCATGCCGCAGGGCTAAGCTGGTGTAGTGGTGGACAGGGAGATGCGAGATGAAGGCAGTGGTGCTGCACGAGTACGGTGGTCCTGAGAAGCTGGTGTTTGAAGACCACGTTTCTGAACCGCAGGTTAGCGGAGATACCGTGCTGATTGCGGCAGCCGCTGCGAGCGTCAATCCGATTGACTGGAAAGTGCGTTCCGGAAAGAGACAGAAAGACATTCCCTTGTCGTTGCCGGTGATTCTTGGACGCGATGTGAGTGGCGTGGTGCGGGCGGTGGGCGCAAATGTGAAACACTTCAAGCCCGGAGACCGCGTGACGGCCTTGTCGAATGCGACGTATGCCGAATTGGTGGCCGTAGACGATTCCGATGTGACACATGTGCCGGATGGCGTGAATCTTGCAGATGCGGCGGCGATTCCTCTGATTGCGCTCACCGGTGACCAGCTTGTGCGCCATGCGGCGAACGTTCAAAAGGGGCAGGTTGTGCTGGTGACGGGAGCGCTGGGCAGCGTGGGCCGCGCCGCGGTGCATTCAGCCAAGAAAATAGGCGCACAGGTTATCGCCGGCGTTCGCCGAAAGGACATCGAGGCTGCCCGCTCGCTCGGAGTGGCCGGCGTGCTGGCGGTTGATGACGACGAAGCCATTGAGGCTTTCCGGTTAGTGGACGCGATTGCAGATACCATTGGTGGTGACGCAGCAGCGAAGCTGATGGGGAAGATTCGGCAGGGAGGCTCCTTTGGCTATGCGTCTACGCTCGCGGAGGATGCAGCCGCGCAGCAGCCGGCGGTGAAGATTACGCGGGTGCAGGCGCGGCCTGATCCATCCAAGGTGCGTGAGTTTGCGGATGATGTGCGCGATGGCAAGTTCGTTTTGCCTATCGGCCGCCGGATGCCGTTGCGCGATGCGGCTGAGGCTCATGTGCTGGGAGAAAAAGGCGGAATTGGGAAGATAGTCCTGCTTGCGCCGGACTCAGAGCCTGCGGACGGTGGGCCGGCCGGAAACTGAGCGGTGGCCGCGCTGCTCAAACCTATTGGGGAAAGCGGAGCGGTCTTACGCCATACGATTACAGTCCTGCTTTGACCATTCTGACAACTGGTAGAGTCTCGCCGTTGGTGAGGGGGACGGCGATACGCTCGACTTCGACGTAGCCTTTGAGGCGGTAGAGCGGCACGCCGGTGAGTGTGGAGCCCATCTCGAAGCGGCGGAAGCCGGCGGTTTGGGCAGCAGCTTCAACGTGGGCGAGGATGAGGGTGCCGAGGCCGCGTCGGGCGAAGCCGGGATGGACGAAGATGGCGCGAACTTTGGCTGCGTCTGTGGCGGGGTTGAGGAGTTCGGGTTCGCGGATGGATGCGCCGTCGCTGCCGAAGAGGGTTTTGCGTTTGGACCATCCGCCGCACGCGACTGGCGTCGTCTGACCAGGGGCTTCGACGAGGAAGTAGGTTTGGTCGCGGATTAGCTGGGTGTCGAGACCGAGGACGGTGCCGATGGCGCCCTCGATCTGCGCGGGGGTGTAGTCGTTCGCTTGCAGGCCCCGTACTGAAGCTTCGATGAGCGCGTGGAGCGCGGGGATGTCGTCTTCGCGAGCGATACGGATACACCAGTCGACATCAGAGTGAGGCATCGTAGTCCTAGATTATTCGGAAACCTTGTCCGACGAAACAGAGGGTGAGTTGCGCGATGCAGTGTGAGGCGCTGTCAAACCTAGAGGCGACGTGCTTTTGACTGCTCCTGTTTGGCGACATAGACAAAATCTGAAATGACTCCTTCAACGCCGGGGGTACGCAGAAGTTTTGACATTCTCAATGTGTCGTTTACGGTCCAAATCCAGACGGGGTAATGCTTACGGGAGAGGCGGCGCGCAAAGCCGAATCTGACGAGACGATCCGCTGCTGCTACAAAATCAGCGCCGGTTCGCCGAAGTCGAGCTTCCGGATACCAGTCCTTTAACAATTTCCACTTACTTTCGCCAATCAGGAGGCCACACTTAGCCTCGCGATAACATTCTTTGAAACGGATGAGTGCCGATTCGAGGAAAGATGTAACTACGAATCGATCAGGGGGCCATTCGTGTTGCTTCAGCATTGCGGCAATTTCTTCTTCATAGCCTGTTACCTTCAGCTCAAGGTCAAGCTGGATATGTCCCTTGGCGAGGATGAGTAGCTCTTCCAGCGTGGCGAGGGGTCTCTTCAACGCTGTTGCGCGACTTTGTAACTCTACGAACGGCTTGTCTGCGATTATCAAGCTGTTTGCGGTGTTTTCGCCGACGGCTGCATCGTGGTGAAGAACGAGGACTCCGTCCTGGGTGCGCCGGATATCGCACTCGATGAAGTCAGCCTCAAGATCGATCGCAACCTGAAAGGCTCGCAGGGTATTCTCACCGCCATAGGCGCTCGCGCCTCGATGCGCTCCGATTAATGGCGCGCCCGGAGCCAGTTGTTTGAGCTGCGTAACCCACTGAATGGACGCCGCGAGCAGGTCGATGTATTGATCGCTGGGAGTCGCGATGCTTTTGGCGAGCTCCTCGCCGTGATCGGCGCTGTTCATCCAAACCAGGCGGCCGCCTTCGTATTCGCGAGTCGCGACAAGTCCGCGCTGCGGGCCTGTTATGCCTGCTTCCTGGAAGAGAACCTGTACCTGTGCGTCATTCTTCCAGGTGATCAGAAGCACTTCACCGTCGTCGAGGCTGAATGTGTCTGGAAGCCTGCGGGAAAGCGGATGGTTTGCACCGATGGCTGTTTTCTCGTAGCGAACGGGCGTCGTTCTATTTGAGTCGAACTTAACCTTTTCGATACCAAAGGCGCGTATCAACCTGGTGTTCCGGGTGCGCCTGTAGATGAGGTCGTGTCCGGCGACTAGGCCGCCACCTTTCAGGATGTAGTGCTCCAGATTCCTCTCTATCTCTTCGCGGATTCTGTCGTCAGATGAAAGCTTGGTCACATCCGTGCTGATAAGAGCGACTGCTTCAACGACGGAAGGAGTCAGCGGGTAGAGCAGGATCTCGTGAGGGGCATTCAATAGCTGTACATGAACGTAAGGAAGATTTTTTCTGAGTCGATTTGCGATGCGTTGTGCTGTGGTGTTATCTACATCGATCCAGAGCAGGACCAGTTTCCAACCCGATAGATGTTGCTTGACGTTGACGACGATCTTTCGCCAGTTGTGCTTGATATGGCGGCCGACTTCAAAGGAGAGTACGCCCAGACCGCCAAGCGACAACTCGACCAGAAACTTGATCGTGACCTCGCCACCCGGCGCATGGGATGCTTCATCCAGCCAGGTCAGAAAATGCTCGACATAACTCCATAAGCCGTTGGCGGGTCCGCTCATTGCGACTAGTCCTTCGCGGCTTGGTGCAGCGGCCGAAGGCCGGCGTGGGGTTTCATGATGGACCACGATAACATGGCCGATCGCGGTCTTTCGGTTGATTTATCAGGCTACTCGATTGCGAAGACGGCGTAGACTGTGGCTTCCTCGCGGATGGTTTGGGGGTGGATTTCGAGAGGTGGGGGAGGCGGAGGGGTGGAGAGTTTCGCCGCTAGCTCTATTCGGTTGAACTCGACCAGACCTCCTAATGGGCGTTTGAAATAGATTTTGGCGTCTGGCAATTCATTGCTTGCAAAGATCAGTGCGCCGAGCTTTACGTGCAAGCCCTCCGCCATCTGGACTGCAACAGCACGCGCTTTAACTAATGCGGTCGCGGCTGCCTGGGCCTGCAGTCCCTTGCGCTCCGTAAGCCGCCAGTTGATGGCACCACTGGTATTGGCTCCTGAGGCCATCGCAAGCTGGAGAACTGCCGACGCATCTTTCGGTGCGACGCTGACCTCCCAGGATTGCTCGGCGCGGTATTGCCTTTGTGCGCGTTGTGCGGCGTTTTCCTTGTCATCGAAATTGGTATTGCGGCTGACACCTTGTGTCTTGCTCTCAATACTTTTGTCGTCGACGCCTGCTTTGTGCAGGGCGTCCATGATGGCGTGGGAGCGGCGGCCGCCTTCAGCTGAGGCTGAGTCGGCGTCCGGCTTGAAGATTTCGAAGCCGATGGTGATGGCGGCTATGTCAGCGATGGCGGTGGCTTCGTCGGTGGTGCTGATGGCGATGGTCTTGTTTTGCTGATTGATTTGGATAGTTTGCGCGGCGGAGAAGCCGGCACAGGCAACGACGAGCAGCGGTACGGTACATGCTCTAAATAGACGCATCGAAAGTCTCCTTTTGAGGGATCGCCAAAAAGAATAGCAGCGGTGTCGGTGGGACGATAGGGCGGTCGTAAGGTCAACGATGAAATAAAAGATTTGAGAGTGTTCTGAGGAGAGTAATCGGAGCGATTGCTGTGATAGCAGCCGGGCAGACGACGCTGGCTCTATCTCTCAATGGGATTGGGGGCACAGCAATCGATTGCGCAAAATTTGCGTCTAGAGTCTGGTTCATCCGGGCAGCGAAGGTATAGTATGGCTTCGCCATGAAAAAAACGTTTAACCTCTCACTTGTTCCGGCCGCGCTGTTGTGCGTGACGGCGGTATTCTCTATCGGTTGTTCTGTGGCTGTGACCTTTGCGCAGGCTGCTCCCAATTCGCAACTGGCAAGCAAGGAGTTGAATGCCCGTGTGGAGAAGCTGCTGAAGCAGATGACGCTGGAGGAGAAGATTGGGCAGACGGTGCAGTATGCTGCGGGCTTTGCCACCGGACCTGCGGGCGCAAAGGTGAGCTATGACGAGCTCACGCAGCAGGGCAAGATCGGCTCGATGCTGAATGTCTATGGGGCGGATAAGACGAATCACTATCAGCACATTGCGATGGAGAAGGCGCGGCTGCATATTCCGATCTTGTTTGGGCAGGATGTAATTCATGGGATGCACACGACATTCCCGGTGCCGCTGGCATTGTCGACGAGCTGGGATCCGAAGCTGGTAGAAGGCGTGGCGCGGACCTCGGCTATAGAGTCGCGCGCGGAGGGTATTCCGTGGGTCTTTTCGCCAATGGTGGATATTGCACGCGATGCGCGATGGGGGCGCATTGTGGAGTCGGCGGGTGAGGACCCGTATCTGGGCTCGGCGGTTGCGCGAGCATGGGTCGAGGGCTATCAGCAGGGCGACCTGACGAAGCCGGATTCAGTGGCGGTGAGCGTGAAGCATTTTGCCGCGTATGGCGCAGCGATTGCAGGGCGCGATTACAACGCGACGGATATGAGCGACATCACACTGCGGCAGGTGTATCTGCCTCCATATCACGCGGCGGTGGACGCAGGCGCGGCGACGGTGATGAGCAGCTTCAACTCGATCAATGGTGTGCCGGGTACGGCGAATCCTTATACGCTGACGCAGATTCTGCGCAAGGAATGGGGTTTTGACGGCCTTGTGGTTTCCGACTGGGGAGCGGTGGCGGAGCTGCTGAATCACGCGATCGGGCCGGATGGAGCTACGGTGGCGCGCAAGGCGCTGGTGGCGGGCGTTGACATGGACATGGAGGGCAATCTCTATGGCACGACGCTGGCGGCGCAGATACGGTCGGGTGCGATTCCGGAGGCGGTGCTGGATGAGGCAGTGCGGCGGATTCTGCGAGTGAAGTTTGCACTGGGTCTCTTCGAGCATCCGTATAACGAGCCGACACCGGTTTATCAACCGACAGCAGAGAACAGGACACAGGCACGGGCGGTAGCGGCTGAGACGATTGTTCTGCTGAAGAACGATGCGGTGGAAGGCACTGGCGCTCTGCTGCCAATGTCGAAGAAGGCAAAGACGGTGGCGTTGATTGGACCGCTGGCGGATTCGGCGAAGGACATGCTCGGGTCGTGGGGTGCGCTGGGCGATCCGAAGTTTGTTGTTTCACTGCGACAGGCATTGCAGGAACGGCTTGGGGACAAGCTGCTGTATGCCGTTGGATGCGGGGTGCTTTCGGGCAAGGATGAAGAGGTGATTCAGCATGCACAGTTTATCGACCAACAGCCGGCAATGGCTCCGAAGCAGGAAGCCGTAGGCGACGATACGAAGACGATTGCCGAGGCGGTAGAGACGGCGAAGAAGGCGGATGTGGCGATTCTGGCGCTTGGTGAGAGCGCGGATTGGATGACGGGTGAGGCTTCGAGCCGTACGCGGCTGGATCTGCCGGGTAACCAGGAGCAATTGCTGGAGGCTGTGGCGGCAACGGGCAAGCCGGTGGTGCTGGTGCTGTTTACCGGGCGGCCGAGTGAGATCAAGTGGGCCGGCACGCATATTCCAGCGATTGTGGAGGCTTGGTTTCCGGGAATCGAGGGCGGGCATGCAGTGGCTGATGTGCTCTTTGGCGATGTGAATCCATCGGCCAAGCTAACGACGAGCTTTCCACGCGCTGTAGGGCAGGAGCCGCTCTACTACGCGCAGATGCCGACGGGCCGACCCGCGCATGGCGATCTGAGCCAGCTTCCGGCAAATGCAGCGGAGAAGTTCATGTCGCGGTATCTGGATGAAGAGAACTCGGCGCTGTTTCCGTTTGGCTGGGGGCTGAGTTATACGCGGTTCAGTTATGGCAAGCCGGTGGTGGACAAGGCGCAGATCGCTGTTAAGGATGCGGCTGCCGGACGTGCTGCGGCATTGACTGTGGGCGTCGATGTTCGAAATACGGGCAGTGTGGCGGGGACCGAGGTGGTGCAGTTGTATCTCCGCAATACTTCGGCGTCAGTGGAGCAGCCGTTGCGTGAGCTGAAGGGCTTTGCACGGGTGACGCTGGCTCCGGGTGAGTCGAAGCATGTGGAGTTTCCGCTGGGCTTTGACGAACTTAGCTTCTACAACGTGGAGAGCAAGCGGGTGGTTGAGCCTACGACGTACAAGGTGTTTGTGGGTGGCAGCTCGCTGGCCTCGACGGAGACAAGCTTTGAGGTTCGGTAGTGCTGAAGGCGATCTCTGAACGTCGCTGGTTTTCAAAGCCCTTCTGGATCGCATTCACCATTGCGAGATTCCTAGTTGGCCGCAGGAGGCTCGGTGTGTCCTTCCAGTGCAGCGAGCCATTCCTTGTATCTGTTCGATAGCACAACGGCAAGGGTTTGCTCCAGCGGAAGATTCTTTGCCTTCGCAAGGTCCCCGACCCGTGGCTGGCGGCTTCGACGAAAGTCGGGCGGCGTGCTGAAATCGGATTGACGGCGCAGGTTAGAGAGCACGAAATCGTATACGATCGTTTCGCCACCTCTATCCTTTCCGCTTCGCGTCCTATCTATGGCCACGGAACTACCGCGTTTATCGAGAGCCGCTATAGCATCCTGTGTAGTCAATTGACCGGTTGCTATCGCATCTAAAAGCGGTATTGCAAACTCCAACCCCTTTTGAAGACCATGACGATGTACGTAGATGTTGGCTATCTCTTCGCTGCGCCCTTCACTGTGGCCGTCCGAGAAGATCACGGCGTCTACCCCGCCGGAGCATTGGGCATAATTGTTACCTGACACGCGGACAACGACGCTGTCACCCGGGGGAATATCGCGGTCGCGGCTGAACTGATAGAGAGAGTCGTGACTGCCATTTTCGTCTGTTATGCGAAGGCCGTTTGTAGTCAAACAGTGAAAGGTCGCATGCAGGGTGACAATGGGGCTTCCGCTCACATTCTTAACAACCTCTTCCCATGCCGTGCCAGTCTGAACAACCTCGGATGTTTGAATACCCGGAATCTGGCCTGCGCTCAGCTGAGGTACAAGCAATGCCACCAGCGGAACGAGCAGACCTAGTTTCATGCCTTTTCCTCTCCGCTATTCTTACTCTTGAAAGCGCTCATTGAGTTCGCCTGGGCCTAGACCTTGAGGAAGATGCGCTTGCGGTAGAGGATCCATGTGGGGATGAAGCAGAGAGAGAGATAGAAGAACGAATAGGCGAAGGATGCAAGCCCTGCATTGGGGATGCGCGAGAAGCCGTGGACGAAGAGCCAGCCGAGCGGGTTGATGTGATGCCCGTTTTCCGTGAGCGGAACGAAGTTGAGAAGGCCGCCAATCAGCTCAGACACCATGTACATGAAGATGGAGTTTGAGCCGAGGACGAGCAGCGGCCACGTCCATTTGCCGCGCCAGTTGTGGACTTCGATCATCCAGAAGAAGAGCGCGAGAAGTGCTGTCGCGATGCCGGCTGCGACGAGGACGTAGGAGCTGGTCCAGAGTTTCTTGTTCAGCGGAAAAGAGAAGGCCCAGAGGGAGCCGATCGCCAGGCATGTGGCGGCTCCGGCGGCGAGCCCGGCTGCCTTGCCGTGAAGCGTGTGTTTGCTGCGGAGCCAGATGCCGGTGAGCACGCCGAGCAGTGCGGTGCCGAGGGCGGGCAAGTCGCTTAACAGGCCTTCGGGATCGCGCGTGCCTTCATAAAGGCGGCCGGGGAGAAGGTGACGATCGAGCCAGGCGACTAGATTGGCGTCTTTGTCGAGGAAGGGAATATCGCGGCCGGGTACGCCGAGGCCAGGTACGGGAACCCAGCGCATCAGGATCCAGTAGCCAACGAGTGCGACGACGAGCACGACGACTTTGCTCTGCCAGCGGCGATCCCAGAGATATAAGAGGCCGGCGATGAGGTAGCAGATGGCGATGCGTTGCAGCACGCCGTAGATGCGCAGCGTGCCGAGGTGGAAGTAGGGGAAGCCGTTGACGATGAGGCCGAAGCAGAAGAGGATTGCGGCGCGGCGCACGGTCTGCCAGGCGAGTTGTGCGCGGGTGGCGCCCTTGGCCAGATGGGCCTCGTAGGCAAAGACGATAGAGACGCCGACGACGAAGAGGAAGGTAGGAAAGACGAGATCGGTGGCAGTCATGCCGTTCCAGTCGGCGTGCTTCATGAAGGGCCATGCGCCGTCGCTGCCGTTGTTGTTGACCATGACCATGAAAGCAATGGTGAGTCCGCGCAGCGCGTCGAGAGAGAGGAGCCTGCGCATTGGGCTGGCTGCTGGCGCGGTTACCGTGTTGGCCGGCGAGATTGGAGACGGAACGGTTGTGGTCATGGATGTGGTCCTCCGGTATGGGCAACCGATTTGTGGCGCATGCGGTTTGGCCCGAATTGTCGTTCGCGTCGATGTGCCATCAAACTAACTGTTCCGCCGCGTCTATGCAAGTGTGGGGTTGCGGTGCACTGCCGGGTGGGACAGACCAGCGCTCTATCCAATACGGTACACTTTGCCTCGGAGGGATACGGTTGCACGATCTCCAATTTTTGTTTTGCATGCTCCGCAGGAGCCTTGCAGGGTTACTGTGCATTGTCCTGGTGGCGGGTCCGGCGGTGAATGCTGCCGCGCAGGCTCCGGCGGCTCAGCAGGCGCCACCGCAGCAGGCGCCACCGCCAGGCACAAGTTCCGGAATGAGTTCTGGCAACTCGACCGGCGTCGCGGCCAAGGCGATCTATGACTCCGAGCACCGGCCGATTACGGCGGGTGGATTCGTGCCTACCGGGCCTGTGGTCTTTTCGGATATCTCGAAGCAGTCGGGCATTGCGACCTGGTCGCATGTGATGGGGACGCCGGACAAGAAGTACATTCTTGACGCGGATGGCTCCGGGGTTGGCCTGATCGACTTCGACAACGATGGCTGGCTGGATATCTATTTAGTGAACGGGTCAACCTTCGATGCGCTGGATGGAAAGGAGACGCCGCCACACGCTGCGTTATTTCGTAATAACCACGATGGGACGTTTACCGATGTAGCGGAGAAGGCCCATGTTACGAACGATCGCTGGGGATTTGGAGTGGCCGTCGGGGATTTTGACAACGACGGCTGGCCGGATATGGCGGTTACGAACTACGGCAAAAATCGGTTGTATCGGAACAACCACGACGGGACATTTACCGATGTGGCGGAGAAGGCCGGCATAACTCTGGGTAACTGGTCGGCGGGTGTGAGTTGGGGGGATTACGACGGGGACGGCATGCTGGACTTATTCATTTCCGGATATATTCATTTTGACCGCAGCAGTCTTCCCATAAGCGGCAACAAGATAGTGGGTTATGCGCAATGCAAGTTTCGCGGCGTGGTGGGGATGTGCGGGCCCCGCGGACTGAAGGGCGAGCCGGATCATCTTTTTCATAACAACGGTGACGGCACATTCAGCGATGTCAGCGTCAAAGCGGGTGTCAACGATCCGAATAACTACTATGGATTTACGTCGATCTTTGTGGATTTGAATGGCGATGGGAAGCCAGACCTGCTGGTGGCGAATGACTCGGTGGCGAGTTATCTCTACATCAATAAGGGCAACGGGACATTTGAAGATGATAGTTATGTCTCGGGCTTTGCGGTAAATAAGGACGGACGCGAGGTTGCGTCGATGGGCCTGGGCGTCGGCGATTATGACAACACAGGTAATTTGTCGATCATCGATACCGATTTTTCAGATGACTATAAAGTGCTCTTTCACAACGACGGAGGCACTGACTTTACCGATGTGAGCTATCGCGCGGGCATTGCGCAGACGGGCATTCCGTTTCTTGGCTGGGGCGATGCCTTTGTGGACTATGACAACGATGGCTGGCGGGATATCTTCATGGTCAACGGGCACGTCTATCCTGACGCCGGAGATCATGACTGGGGCACGAGTTACGCACAGAGGCCGCTGCTGTTTCGCAATCTGGCGAATGGCAAATTCGAGACTGTTCCTCCGGTGATCGGAACGGGGCTTGCTGATGTGATTCCGGGGCGGGGCGCGGCGTTTGGGGATCTCTTCAATGACGGCAAGATCGATGTAGTGATCAACCCGATCGACGGGCCTGCGGTGCTGCTGCGAAATGTGAATCCCGATCATCATCACTGGGTGGAGCTAAAGCTGGTGGGCAGCGGAAAGAGCCCGCGCGACGCGATGTGCGCGACTGTGTATCTCAAAGCCAACGGCATGCGTCAACGCGATGATGTGATGAGCAGCGGCAGTTATATCTCAGCCAACGATCAGCGTCTTCACTTTGGCCTGGGCGATGCAACGGACCCAGGGACGGCGGAGATTCATTGGCCGTCGGGCGCAAAGGAAACGGTGAAGCTGCGCGCCGTGGATCGCATCTACACGATTACCGAAGGCGTTGGAATTACACACATGCTGTGCGGTGGTAAACCCTGTGTTGATCTTGCTCCGCAGCCTGCTGCGAAGTAGGCTGTCGCTTTCTGGTTGGTTGCGCTGCGCATAGACTTGAAGAGGGAGACTGTCTCATGCGCATTGCGATCATCGGCGGCGGCATCGCAGGACTGGCGACGGCGTATGAGCTGGAACTGGCCGCTCGCGAAGGCATGCCGGTGGAGTATGACCTTTTCGAGGCTGGACCGCGGCTGGGTGGTGTGATTTCGTCTTCCATCGTAGACGGCACGGTGATCGAGCATGGCCCCGATTCTTTTCTGACAGAGAAGCCGGCTGCGGCGGCACTCTGCCGTGAGTTGGGGCTGGAACCTGATCTAATGGGCTCGAATGATGCTGCCCGGCGGACTTACATTCTGGTGAACAACAGGCTTCTTCCTCTGCCCGATGGACTGATGTTCCTGATTCCTACAAAGCTGGTTCCAGTATTGCGGACCGGACTCTTCAGTCTGGTGACCAAGCTGCGCATGGGGCTGGAGTTGTTGCAGCGGCCGCGGACTGGCGGAGAGGATGAGGCAGTCGCGGAATTTGTGCGGCGGCATTATGGACAGCAGGTGGTGGAGAGGTTGGCTGACCCACTGCTCTCGGGCATCTACGGCGGCGATGCGGAGCAACTTAGTGTGCAGGCTGTGCTTCCACGATTGGTGGAGTTGGAGGCGAGGCATGGCTCGTTGACTCGCGGCGTGCTGGCAGGAATGAAGGCGCGGAGAGAGTTGGCTGAAGATGACGAGGAACGTCCGAAGCCGCCACCTGTTTTTACTACGCTTCGTTTTGGATTGCAGGAGCTGGTGGATGCGTTGACGGCGCGGTTGCATGGGGGTGGTGTGCACCTGGGGAGTCCGGTGGCTTCAGTGGAACGGGTGACGGGTGGATGGCGGGTCGGGCGTGAGGGTGTTGCGCAGGTCTTTGATGCGGTAGTGGTGGCTACTCCGGCGTGGGCTGCGGGTGAGCTGCTGCGAGGCTTGGATCGAGAGCTAGGCGATGAGCTGGCGGGGATTCCGTATAGCTCTTCGGTGACCATCAATCTGGTCTATGACGGAGCTGAACTGGACCCTCTGCCGCCGGGGTTTGGGTTTCTTGTGCCGGCGGCTGAGAAGCTATCGATCCTGGCCTGCACGTTTATTCATCGCAAGTTTGCCGGGCGCTCAGCAGCGGGAAAGAGTGTGTTGCGGATTTTCATGGGCGGGGCGCACAATGCCGGACTGCTGGAGCGCACTGACGAAGAACTGGGCGATCTGGCGCGTAAGGAGCTGCGGCGGATACTGCAGATCACAGCGAGGCCTGAGCTTGTGGAGGTGCGGCGCTGGCCGCGGGCGATGGCACAGTATGCAGTGGGTCATCGTGACCGCATGCGGCGTATTCAGGATCGCCTGTTGCAGCTGCCAGGGCTGCGGCTGGTTGGGAATGCTTACGACGGCATCGGGATTTCTGACTGCATTCGACTGGGAAGGGCGGCGGCGCGTGATCTGACGGCTACGCTCCGAGATGCCCCAGCCACAGTCCAATCGCATAGGTGACAGCGCCCTCCACGGCGCCGATTGCGGTCATCTCAAAGCCGCTGGCCCACCAGGAGCGCACGGTGACGAGCGACTTGGCTGCGCCTACGGCGAAGTGGGCGATCAGCGAAATGACAGCGGCGGTAATGACGGCATTGATTCCCGACATGAAGAAGAAGGGGATGACGGGAATGATCGCTCCGACTGCGGTGGAGAGCGCACCGGAAGTGGCTGAGACCCATGGATCCTTGAGGCCTTCTTCGCTGGTGTTGAGGCGTTCAGAGGAGAGGGCTCGCAACAGTAGCTGGGGGTCACCGGCGAGATGCTCGACGACACGCATTGCATCGTCTTCCGGCAAACCTTTGACCTGATAGTAGAGCGAGAGCAGTTCGCGGGCTTCAGAGGGATTCATCTCGATGGCCTGACGCTCGCGATCAACTTCAGCTTCGTAGATTTCGCGCTCGGATTTGGCAGCGAGCCACGCGCCTGAGCCCATGGAAAGCGCGGAGGCGATCATGCCTGCGAGGCCGGCGAGCAGCACATACTTGCCGTCGCCGGCAGTGGCTCCACTGACGCCGGAGACGATGCCGAAGATGGCTCCCAGACCGTCATTGACACCGTAGATGGCGTCACCGATCCAGCTTCCGGCGCGGGAGCCTGAGCCTGGACGGCCGTGGTTGCGCCTTGCCAGTAGCTCTTCGAGTAAGCCTTTGGGGTCGACGGCGTGTTTGTTGCCGTGCACGGCGTGTGAGCGGCCGCGAAGGAGCGCGCCCAGTTCGCGATAATGCTGCTTTTCGTCTTCGATGACGTGCTCGAGGATGGCGATGGAGCCTTCGTCGCCAAGCTCTTTAAGCTGGGTGCCATAGCTGGCGATGTGGCGGCTCTCGTCGATCTCAAGACGGCGAAGAGCCATGATCTGACCGCCGGCGCGGGCAGCGAGGGAGTCGGCGGCGCCGTGCGGATTGCCACCGTAAACGGGCTGTTTGCCGCCCAACTCGACGATGCGCTGCGCCCAGAGCGCGGCGTGCTCGAGTTCGGCGGCGGCAAGATGGCGGAGGGTCTGGGCGCGGATCGCGTCGGTGTCGCGGTCGGCTAAAGCGAGATAGGTATGGTAGCCCTCCATCTCCGCCTGCCAGTTGCCGTCAAGACAGGCGAGCACCTTGCGCAGACGGCTGTTCTTTCTTATGTCGAGCGACAAGGTTCCTCCTGTTGTTGCCTAGAGGATACGGTGTTTTCCTGCGGAAAAGGAGATTACAGGAGGGTGCGGAGATGTGCAGGTTGAGATCTGCGTGACTTCAAGAACCGAGAGCCTCCAAAAAAAATATTTGAGAGAGTCCGCAATTAGTGATTGACACTGCGCGTTAACTGTATATACTCAGTATAGACATATGCACAGTGACCTGATTATCTCTCAGACCGATGGCAGACCGATGTACCTCCAGATCATGGAGCAGATCAAGCTAAAGGTTTCTGTCGGAGATTGGGCAACTGGGCAGGAGATACCGTCAATCCGACAGCTCGCGATGGCGCTACGCGTAAGCGTAATCACGGTAAAGCGAGCGTATCTCGAGTTGGAACGCGAGGGTGTGATCGTGACTCAGCACGGCAAGGGATCATTGGTCGCGCCTGATGCCAGCCTGGCTCCTCGTCTGCATGAAGACCAATTGGCGGAGCATCTGGAAAGGGCGGCGCGGCTGGGTGAGCTGCTTGGTCTTACGCCCGAAGAACTCGCCTCCCGTCTGGAACAGGCATCTGGCCGCTCGATGGAACAGCTGCCGAAGGAGAATCAATGAACGACCTCTCAGTTGAATTCCGGGGAGTGAGCAAGCATTATCCTCACTTCAACCTAGACAACATCGATCTGGAGCTGCCCACGGGCAGCATCATGGGGTTCATCGGCGCCAATGGGGCCGGTAAATCGACGACCATTCGCATTCTCATGGGCCTTGTTCACCAGGACAAAGGCACCGTGAACGTGCTTGGTCACCCCATGCCTGCGGACCAGACCGAAGCCAAGCTCGATATCGGCTTTGTATCGGAAGATATGCGTCTCTACGGCGCGGCTACCTTGAAGTGGCACATGGAGTTTGTGAGTTCCATCTATCCGCGATGGGATCAGGCTTACGCGGAAAAACTCGTCCGGCGCTTCGATCTCAAGCCGCAGCAAAAGATCAAAGGGCTTTCGCACGGGCAGCGCGTCAAGGCGGCGTTGTTGCTCGCGCTAGCCCGCCGGCCGCGGCTTCTCGTCCTAGATGAGCCCACCACGGGACTCGACCCTGTAGCACGCAAGGAAGTTCTGGGAGAACTGATGGCCGTGCTCGCCGATGAAGATCGAACCATCCTCTTCTCGTCGCACAACACGCAGGATGTCGAACAGATCTCAGATCAGATCACCTTCATCGATCACGGACGAATTATCGACTCGGACGATAAGGAGTGCTTCCTCGATCACTGGCGGCGTCTGCGGCTGGTTATGCCTCAGAACACCGAACTACCGCATCTGCCCGGCGTAATCGATGTAGGTGGGAGTGGCAGGCTTCCGGTTCTCACCACGAATTGTTTCGATCCAGCCATGCTCTCCGTATGTCAGGATCTTGGGGCAACAATCCAGGCTGTCGACAACATGACCCTGGAAGAAATCTTCGTCACAAGCGTTCAGCATAGAAGGGAGACTTTGGCTGTATGAATTACTCGATGGTCACACGACTTATTGCGAAGGACTGGTACCTGCAGCGCTGGATGATCCTGGCGTCGCTGGCCGGGGGAGCGGCTTCCCTGGGAATCGTTTGCACTGGCGGGAAGGCTGCCTTCATGCTCGGCCTCATCCTGCTCGTCATGGTACTTATTTTCGTTGGTGCTCAACTTCCCGTGGCAATGATGGTTCACGAACGTAAGGAGCAGACGCTCTCCTTCGTAATGAGCCTGCCGATCTCACACCGCGAATACACAACCGCAAAAATCCTTGGAACCCTGCTTATCTTTCTGATTCCGTGGCTGGTGCTGGTGCTTGGCAGTCTTGCGCTGTTTGCTGTTCCCAACGGCGTTGCGCTTGGGCTCCTGCCGTATACGGTCATTATGGCGATAGAGATTTTGGTTGGTGTTTGCCTGACCATCGCCGTCGCACTGGTGACTGAATCTCAGGGATGGGCTGTCGCCGCCGTCATGGTCGGTAATGTCGGCTTCAACATCGTCGGATACTACGTCGCTCATCTTCCAGGTATTGCTCAAGGGATGTGGGGCTCCTCCCTCATGTGGAGCCCGACGGCGTCAACCGTAGTACTGACAGAGTTCGCTGTAATAGTTCTGCTAATCTGTTTCACGTTTTTCTTCCAGTCGAGGAAGAGAGATTTCCTATAAACGATTGTGCGTTGCGCCCGGTGGAAACAAGGGATTGATCTGCAGCTCTGGTATCCTTAATGGTTTACCCGGACGAAATTCGGGGGAGGATGCCATGGCCGAACCAAGATCACGTGTATACCACCGGAATCGGGTGGCGGAGACTCTGCGCGAGGAGATTGGGACGATGCTGGAGGGCCAGCTCTCTGATCCGAGAATCGCGTTCTGCTACGTGACTGAGGTGGCGATGAATCCCGGCAACAAGTCGGCCCGGGTTTATATTGCCGTCGATGGCGGAGACGAGGCGGAGAAGAACACCGTCGCGGCTCTGGTGGCGGCCAAAGGCTACATCCGGCATGAGTTACTGGAACGGCTGGGCACGCGGCGGGTTCCGGATCTGAGCTTTCATGTGGACAAGTCGGAGCGGTTTCAATCGCGCATCGATGAGCTTCTGGGCCGGTCGAAGAAGCGGCAGAAGGCGGCACTGGCCACTGCGACGCAGGAGCAACCAGTTTCCGATGCTCCGGCATCCCGATAGATCGAGAATCTGAAAGCATGGCGAGTCCCCAACCTCTACGGTTTGCGAACGGCGAACCTTCGGTCGAGACCGAGGGCGGCTTTTCGCTCGCACCGGAAGTGGGAGTTGGCGTAGCTCCGGAGATGTTGGCGATCCTGCGGGCGTTGCAGGACGGGGAGCGGTTCCTGGTGTGTTCGCACTCGCGGCCGGATGGCGATGCGATTGGCTCGATGCTGGCGATGGGCATGCTGCTGCAGCAGATGGGCAAGCGAGCCGACCTGGTAACGGCCGATCGTCTTCCGCCGGTGTATCGGGGATTGCCGGGAGCAGGAGAGATTCACACGGTGATGCGGGTGCACGGTCTATACGACGCGGCGATCCTGCTGGAGTGCGATGGGTTGGAGCGAACGCGGCTGCGGGGGCTGGAGTCGATGTACGTCATCAACATTGACCATCACGCGAGCGGCAAACCGTTTGGCGCGTTGAACTGGATCGATCGCCATGCCTGCTCGGTGGGTGAACTGGTGCACCGCATGGTGAGAGCCGCGGGCGCTACTGTTACTCCGGAGATGGCGACGTGCCTGTATACGACGCTGCTTACGGATACCGGCGGATTTTGCTATGGCGGAATTCAGGCGAATACTTTTCGCCTGGCTGCTGAGTTGACTGAGGCCGGGGCTGATCCGGTAAGCGTGGCGAGGGATATTTACTTTGCGAATCCTTTCTCGAAGATGGTGCTGCTTGGCAGGGCGTTGAGCACACTGCGCCGCGAAGGCGCGCTGATCTGGCTGTGGGTTACACACGACGATATGGTGGAGACCGGCGCGTCAGAGGAAGACTGCGAGGGCGTGGTGAACTATGCGCTTTCGATCGCGGGGGTGAAGGCTGCAGTCTTTTTGCGGGAGTTGCCTGAGGGGCGTATTCGCTTGAGTCTGCGCAGTAAGACGGGAGATGAAGGCGGGCACATCAATGTGGCCGCGATCAGCGAGCGGCTAGGCGGGGGCGGGCATGAGAATGCGGCGGGATGCACGCTGGATGGTCCGATGGAGCGGGCGACGAACGAGATTCTTACGGAGCTTCGCAGGGAACTGGACGCACCTGGTGCGTGATCGCTGCCAGGTTTGACCGCCGCCGCGATGCTATCGAAGCACTTCTGAAGTGAGACTTGCGATTGAGTTTGAGTGACCGGGTTGGCGGCGGCGAATCTGGTAGGCTAGGTGCGGGCCTACTCCTCCCTCGTGGGCGAAATCGATTTTATTGAGACCAGCGAGTTGATACGGAAGCCAGCGGAGGCGCCTCTGACCCGATCCAAGCTGATTCCTCGCATGCTTTCTCGCGTGCCGATGCCGACTGCGACGACGTGGTGGGAGGTAGTCAGTCTCTCAGCATTTATGGTGTTCTTCATTCTCTATGGAGTGACGCCGTATTTTGGTGGAGCGGGAATGGGGCTGGTGGGCGCCGACGAGCCTCGATATGCGCAGATTGCGCATGAAATGCTTGAAAAGTTGAATCATGCGCATACGCTGCGAGAGCAACTGAGCGCATATGTGACTCCGTACCTGTATGGGCGGCCGTGGCTGGAGAAGCCCGCGCTTTACTACTGGCGCGCGATGCTGGTATTTCGCGATTTTGGAGTGCATGACTGGGTGGCGCGGCTGCCTTCGGTGAGTTTTGCGCTCTGGCTAGTGGGCCTGACGTATCTGCACATGCGGCGATTTCGGCCTGGGGGGCACCTGGATGCGGCGTTGATTACTGCGGCGTGCGTTGGCATTCTGGGTTTCTCGCGCGGGGCCTCGACGGATATGCAACTGGCCGCGCCGTTATCGATCGGGCTGCTGGGCTGGTATGCGTGGTATGAGACGAAGTCGAAGTTCTGGCTCTTCGATATTTACTTCTTTACCGCGATCGCGACGTTGGCGAAGGGGCCTGTGGCTCCTTTTCTTGTGCTGCTGATTGTGGGCTGTTTTGCGGCGCTGCGCCGGGAGTGGTGGATCTTTTGGCGGTCGCTGTGGTGGCCGGGGATTCTGCTCTATTTCGCGATTGTGTTGCCGTGGTTTATCGCGGTGCAACATCAGAATCCGACGTTCTTTCAGGAGTTTTTCCTGCAGCACAACCTGGAGCGGTTTGCGACCAATCGCTACCAGCATCAGCAACCGATCTGGTACTACCTGGTCGTGGTGCTGCTGGCGACGATGCCGTGGACGGTAATTGCCATGCGCGCGCTGGTGGATGGGGCGAGGAAGTCCGTAGTGGAGTGGCGGATTCGCCACGCGAGGCTGGGTAAGATTGACAGCGGCAAGGTGGCCGAGAGCCAGCCGGGCGATGCTTTCCCGGAGTTTCTGGTGCTGTGGGCGCTGATTCCGATTCTGTTCTTTTCACTGTCGCAGTCGAAGCTGCCGGGATACATTTTGCCGTCACTGCCGCCGATCACAATTCTTACCGGAGACTACCTTTTCCGGTCGCGGGAGCGGGGATTGCAACGGTGGGTGCTTGGTGGCCATGCGCTGCTGGTTGGTGTGGTGACGGCCGCTGTGCTGCTGCTGCCGTGGTTTGTGTCGCATGGGACGAAGGCAATGCCACCTTTGCATGCATCCCTTGTGGCGGGAATCTCGGCGCTGTCGGCGGCGGTGCTGATTCTGCTGGTGGTTGCACGCTGGGGGATTGTGCGGCTGAGGCTGGCGACGTGCAGTGTTCTGGTGGTGCTGCTGTTGTTTCTATATGGGGTGGGACCGATCTTCTGGATTCCGGAAGCGACGGCGAGCAAGCGCACAATTGAGATGCTGGACCGGGTATATTCGGCGCGGCCGCTGGCGGAGCGGATTCAGACGATTGTGCCGCCAAGCGAGACGGTTGCCGTCTTTCGGGTGCGGCGAGATATGGAGTATGGTCTTGCGTTTTATCGCAACCACGAGGTCGCCAACTACGACGAGGTGGGCGTGCCGCCCGAAGAACATGTGCTGGTGGTGCGTGTAGCTGGACGTGGCGGCGTGGATCTGCGCTCACAGGCAGCACTTAGCGAATATCTAGAGGGGCGGCATTACGAGCCACTTTTCAGTTGGCCGGATCAGGAACTGGTTGTGTACCTGGTGGGCAGCCGATAGAGCTGACGATTCTTGATGCCTGAAGAGGCCGATTACAATACGACTGAGTCTAATTTGACAAGCGAAAGCGGTTTCGCCGGAAAACTGCCCGACGCCGAGGCAGAACTGCTGTATGCTTCTGAACAATCGTCAAGTGGACGATTTTGCGCGATTAGCATAGTTCTCAATTAGAACGGTGGCCGGCCCGGACCACCGGATGGATGAAACAAACGGGTGTGGCAATCGTCAACCGAAGCTGAGGCATAGTATGGCATCCAGTCTTTCATTAGAGATCTTGGACTTACGCCACTTTGCCGCACCGATGCTGCGTCCGGTACTGGAGGCGGAGAGCGCCCTCTGGCGGGAGCGGTTGAACTGGGACTACCTGGCCTCTGCCAAGCTGCTGCTGCAGTATCTGGATTCGCGCTCGCTACCGGGGTATGTGGCCGTGGATGCGGGACGGGTGACGGGCTATGTCTTTTGTGTGTATGAAGATACGAAGGCTGTCATCGGGGATGTTTTTGCGCTGCCTGAGGAGGCTTTAGGCGAGCTGCATGGGATGCATCCGGAGGCCGCTGGCCGCGAGGTTGAGGATAGCCTGCTGCAGCGGCTGCTGGAGCTGCTGCTGCATTCGCCGGGAGTGGACCGGATCGAGTCCCAACTGCTGCTGCATCGCGACGGTGTACACTCCGGGGTCTTTCTGCGGGCTGGTTTTGAGGTGTACCGGCGTCTTTATCTGCGGCGCACTTTGACGGGTCTGCTGCCGCTGCCGGAGATAGTGCTGGCGCCTGAACTGGAGCTTAAGCCTTGGCAGGATCATGACCTGAATGCTGCCGGACGGCTCATTGCGGAGGCGTATCTGAATCATCCCGACAGTCGCATTAACGATCAGTACCGGACAGTGCATGGATCGCAGCGGTTCCTGCAGAATATTGTGCGGTTTCCGGGTTGCGGGGTGTTTTCGCAACAGGCATCGCATGTGATCGTCAATCGGTATAGCCGCGAGCCCGTGGCGCTGGTCCTGGGCTCACGGGTGAGTGCACAGTGCGGCCATATTACACAGATTTGTGTGCATCCGGCGTACCGACGCATGGGGCTCGCGCGATTGCTGCTATATGTGGCGGCTGCTGAGTTTCAACGGCAGGGGATGACCGAGCTGACGCTTACTGTGACCGAAGCGAATACACATGCTGTGGACTTGTATACGGCTGAAGGGTATACGGTGGCGCATAGCTTCAACGCTGCTGTATGGGTGAGGCAGGGAAAAGGGAATAGGGATTAGGTAGGAATAGAAGACGGAAGAATCAATTATTTCCCTGCTTTTACCGCGCCACAAAATACATCAGCCAGCTCAAGGCGATTGCCGAGCCGGCGAAAAGCGCGAAGGCTCTCGCTCCGTAGGTCAGCATTTGCTTGGGAGTATCTCGCTGGGTGATGGCGAAGACGACGGACGCGAAGAGTGCAAAGAGAAGGACCGCGGTGAAGTGGGACGGCTGGAACATCAGCGTTTCCTGCCTGTGTAGAGATTGTGCGCATCTACGGCGGCGATGATATTGAGCAGGCCGGCGACAACTATGAAGCGCGTGCCGTAGTCGGCGGTGGTGATCTGGACTGTGTCCGCGCCCAGGCCAGCCTGTCGGCTGACGAGATAGAAGAGGCCGGAGCCGAGGTCGCCTGCCAGGCCGAGCATGTCAAGAATGTCGTGAGCGCTGGTGTAAAGCTTGCCCTGCATGGCGATTCCCATGAAGAACATGCCGCCAATCGAGGCCAGCAGCAGGCTGCCGCGAATCCACTTGCGCTGCCAGAAATGGCCTGCGCCGGGCAGCAGCCAGCCGGCAATGAGTGGACCGTACTGGAATCCCGAGGTGGTTGTGGTCTTTGCAGTGCTGGTTGCCATGCTGTCCTGATTTTACATGAGTGAAGACGCGGCTTTCTTTGCCAAGTCAGATACTTATCGCGGAGCCAGGTCGAGCCATGCTTCACTTGCCAG
>Ga0206952_10117_pt1 | contig 24850 bp, 23 predicted proteins | sample Alteio_BWOrgHeat_39_FD_152966 | JGI IMG/M metagenome (GOLD analysis project Ga0206952, IMG submission 152966) | Enriched cells from forest soil in Barre Woods Harvard Forest LTER site, Petersham, Massachusetts, United States -... | ecosystem: Environmental > Terrestrial > Soil > Temperate forest >... | reverse complement strand
TGCTTCGTCGTTATTAGCAAAATACTTTACCCAAAAACAATCTCATGAAATACTTATTTGTTTTAGCGCTAAGCCTTTCTTCAGTTTTATTAAATGCACAAAGCAACTGGAATACTTACAGTCAAAATGGATATAATATAGAATTGCCAGATTATTTTTTGCCGGTAAAATCAGATGATGCAACAACAGATGTTTTTACCAACACCGAAAACAAAGACATCACTTTAAAAATTGAAAATAAGCCAACTGATAAACTAAGCTTTAACAGTAAATACATTACAGAAATCGGCAACAGCGGCATTACCTATAAATTAATTAAAGACACTGTTTATACAGTAATCTATACAACCGATAATATTGTTAATTATCATAAAAGTTTTTTCAGCAACGGAAGCGTGCATTCATTGATCATTTCCTATCCAAACAAGCAAAAAACGCAATTTGATTTAATACTTCAGCGCATTGGAAGATCTTTTAAATAATTGTTTTTAAAATTCATATTTGCTTAATGTAAATAATTGTTTGTAAGCGTACCTTTCCTTAAAATATATTTTATGGATAAGACTACAAACGCATTAAACTGGTTTGAAATACCGGTTACTGACATGGAACGTGCAAAACATTTTTACCAGGTTGCTTTTGGTATACACATGGATGAAATGAATATGGGCGAAATGCTGATGGCTGGTTTTCCGGGCGAGCCGGGAAGCGGCAAAGCAATGGGCGCTTTGGTAAAAAGTGAATATCATAAACCTTCAACTGACGGAGTTGTTGTTTACCTGAATGCAAATCCCGATATGAGTGATGTTCTGGCACGAATAGAAGGTGAAGGCGGCCAGATTGTAATGCCTAAAACACAAATTACTCCTGAGATCGGGTATATGGCTTTTTTTATAGATACAGAAGGAAATAAAGTTGCATTGCATTCACAGGAATAAATACTTAAAGTCGTTGCAATCTTGAGATATAAAATGGAATTATACTTATAAGCGTATCAACTGCCGCGAAAGATTTGGTTTTATTATACCTGGCCTCGTCATTGATTTTTTTAGGTTAAATGAAAACATGCCAGGAAAACAATGATTGCCGAATACGGTAAGATTAAGTAATATCATTAAAGCTCCAAACAATTGCAGCCCGAGAAAAATAGCAATAAATGCGTGCATGCTTATAATGGCGATAAGCCATATTTTTTTTGTTTTTGTGAAAAAAATTGCAACCGGATAAAATGTTTCAAAAAGCAAAGTGCTCCATCCCAATAATTTTGGAACTAAAGGCACTTGCGCCATCCAGCCCGTATTTACCTGGTGAAACTGGTCTTGTTGTAAAGCAATCCATATTGCTTCGCCATTCCACCATTGTGCACCAAGCGATTTTTCAATACCGCAAGACAAATACATAATGCAAAGGTGCAATTGTATAAGACGCACACTTAAAGTAATTAGATAAGAAGGAATTTGATTTGTCTTTTTATAACTGTCAACAGACCGGCAACAACCTACCGGTAACACAGCGCAATAAAATAATGCAATATGCAAAAATGTTTCTACACCATACGCTGTAAAATGACCTGTTGTATTAAGTATGATATGCATAAGCCATGCTGATACACCCATTAACCTTGTTTTAAAACCAATCATCAAACCGGTTAAGGAAAAAAAATAAACTGCTGTAATAATATACACTGTGGTATTTGCAGAAATATTCAAATGTGTTGATATAAAAAACAATGAAGGCGTGTTGGTAGTACTTAAAGCATCACTGATTTGCCAGGGAAGCAAACCCTTTGGACCGTAAAGCCACATCCAGTCAGGTAATAACACAAATAACTGCACCAATGCAAAAGCGCTTACCGCAATACGAAAAAAAGCAAGTGTATCCGGAGATGAAGGTGTGAAAAACAAATTGCTTATTCGTGAAAATATCTTCTTCATGTAAATTATTTTATTGTTGTGTTGTTGCCGGTGTGTTTACAGCAAAATCGTTTTGAAACCAAAACCTCCATATGTTGCGTTCACCATTTTTATAGGCATATATATCAGGAATTTGCTGTACCACCATTGCCACTCTTATTTTCGCAGCATTAGGATAACGTTGTAACATGCTTTGTGCAAGGCTTGCTGACAATACCTGTCTTGCTTCAGGCAAAGTAAGATAGCCGTAAATATTATTAACGCGATTAGTAAAGTCAGGCGAGCTGCCTTTTAGATCAATAAGCTTTTCTGTACTGTCTTTAAATTTTACAGCATAAACAACATAAGGCTGATCAGAAAGTCCCGGAGCAAAAAAGCTGAAAATATTATTGCTGCCTGTATAGCTTCCAACTGTTGCCAAAGTTTTTGTTGCAGCGTTTCCAGTGTTTCCCCAATCTGCAAAATGCGTTGCATACAATGCTATCATAAGCATGTGTACTGCAGCAAGTACAAAATATAATTTATGTTTCAGCGGCATGATGCTTTGTTTTAGAATTTTAAATAAAAGGCACCTGGGCCGGAGCAGCAGGTGCCTTTTATAATTTATTGTTTTACAGAAAGTATAGCTATTTGCTTATTTTCAGGAAGATAAGTGATAGCAAGATTACTGTAATAAGCAGGATCAACTTTTTGCAGTTGGCTTCTTAATATTTTCAGCGTTTCAGGATCAAAACATCCTTTCAATGTAGGCTTCAAAATATCTTTAAGCGATTTTTTGTAAGGCTTAAATACAATTTCGTTCAGATCAGCATAACCATAAAAACTTCTTGTGGCACCACTGCCCAGGTTTGCAGGATTGTTAAGCATTAAAAATTTATCGAGGCTAAGTTTTGAAGTAGCATCATCAATTTTATCAAGCTTCATAGCCGGAAATTGTTTTGTAAAAACCTGTGTGGCTAAAAAACCTCCGCAGGGATTAAGAAATTTTACCTGTTGTAATCCTTCGTAAAGTTTTGGATCTGCACTTACTATAACCTTTTGTATTTCGGTTAGCTTATTAATATCAAGAACCATATCAGGACAGGTAGGCCAAATAATATTTGGTCTTTTCCAGATTGGAATTTGCTTGTATTTAAGACGAATAGGATCGCCGCAAATCAAATCCTGCGGATCAGCAAAAGCAAGATAATTATCTGTGCCATAAGCTCTTTTTGTGATACCCGATTTCAAATAAGTTTTGGTAAAGCTGAGTGAATAACTGTCAATGCTTAAGTCGCTTACTATAGCATCAATACGATCTTCGCCGGTAGTTGCATTACTTGAATTTTCTGCATTCACGCTTTCTGCCGGCTTCATGTTTTCTTTTGCGCAGCTTGTAAAAAGCGATGCACATACAATGCCTGCAGCTAATGCAAGCGATAAATTTGTTTTCATTGTTTTCTTTTTTTTATTTTAAAATTTATTTCTAATTAATCGCTAACAACTGTTAGTTGGAAACAAAATGATATAAATTTTAGCGCGTTGATTAGGTATTCAATTTCTGCCTGCGTCTGAAGCATGATTTTTATTTTTTAAAGCGAACAAGAAATAAGATTTGGAAAAAATAATTAGAAGCAAGTATAAATGCTGTCTTCGCATCAGAAGGCGGATAAAGTTTAATGCTTAAAACGCAGATAATAACGGAGATTGGTTATATAGCTTTCTTTGTTGATACCAAGGAAATAAAGTTGCATCGCATTCGCAGGAATGATTGTTTACTAATAATTGCTGGTATTAATCATACATTGTCAATTTACCTGGTTATATCTTTGCTGTTATAAGACAAAAATTTTTTGTTGGCAACCGTTTTGGCAACATGATTGTTTTATATAAACTAATTCAGCAGAATATTTAGTGAACAGCCAAAATACATACAGGTTTATTATTGCTTCTTTATTTGCAGGAATATTTTTTACTGAAACTTTCTGCAGCTTGTTTTTTGTTGCGGATTATTACATGGATACTGCTGCTTATGCAGCCAATTGCGTGAATAAAAGCAACCCTCAAATGCATTGTAACGGTCAATGCCAGTTGGAGAAAAAATTAAATACAGATAATAATAAAGACAAGCAAAGCAATGAAAGAAAGTATGAAAATTTAGATGAAGTGCTTTCATCAAAAAGTTTTTTTGCTTCAGTTGAAACACCAATAAAAACATTCACTGCTCAAAAATATTTTATTACAAACACTGGCTTTCCTGTAGATAAATCCTTTCAATTTTTTCATCCGCCGCAAACTTTTCACATACATAGCATAGTTGTATAAGAGTGATCTTAAATGGCACTCCATTTCTTAAAGAAAAAGTCAAAGCGTGAAAAAGTTATTTCTATCCTTATTAATATTATCTGTTTTTTATACTGCTGATGCATGCCCGATCTGTGGTTGCGGTGTTGGCGGGTTTTATATTGGTTTGTTGCCAACTTATAAAAGCCAGTTTTTAGGTTTGCGATATGGTTATTCGCATTATGAAACAAGGCTGAATGATGATCCAACACAATTCTCACATGATTATTACCGCCAGGTTGAATTATATGGTGGTGTTACTTTAGGCAAGCATTGGCAGGTGATGGGTTTTTTGCCTTATCATTTCAATCATCAAATAACAGACGATGGTGTTGTTGACCGCAATGGTTTGGGAGATATGTCGCTGCTGGCGAATTATAAATTATGGGAGTCGTCAAAGCTTAGTAAAAACAATACTTCCTTTCACCAGGAATTTTGGCTGGGTGCAGGTATAAAACTACCAACCGGAAAATATGGAGTGAATTTTAGCGATTCAACAAATAATGAATTGAGCGATTTATTAGGTGATGTAAACAGCCAGATGGGAACGGGCAGCACAGATTTTATTTTCAACATGATGTATAATATTCATTTTGGAATGTTTGGTGTGAACACTACTGCTAATTATAAAGTGAATACGATGAACAACAGTGATTTTAAATATGGAGACAGGCTTTCGATAAATAGTTTTGCTTATTATCAAACAAAGCCCATTAAAAAAATTTATATGGCGCCAAATGTTGGGCTGTTATATGAATATACAATGCCCAATCATCTTGCTGCCAGCAAAGTGCAGCAAACCGGTGGTTATGTTGCTTCGGCTTCTGTGGGGCTTGATTTAAACTTTACCAACATTACTGTTGGCACTAATGTTCAGTTGCCTGTTGCACAGGATTATGCAGAAGGACAAACAGTACAAAAAGTTAGTGGCTTAGTGCATGTGACATATACTTTTTAAACATTGCAGATTAGTATAGTTTTCTATGATGCTGTTATTTTAAAATTATAACAGCATCTTTTTACTTCAACGTAAACGTCACACTCTTCACATCTCTTGAATTAGATCCTGTCATTACTTCAAACTCGCCGGGCTCTGCAACCAACTGCATGTCTTTACCATAAAACATTAAATCACTATGATTAATATTGAATACAACCTGCTTTGTTTCACCTTTTTTAAAAAATATTTTTTGAAAACCTTTTAATTCTTTTACAGCAGGAGTGATGCTTGCTATTTTATCATGCAAATACAATTGCACTACTTCTTCACCATCATAATTGCCGTTGTTGGTTACAGTAACTGTTGCCGTTAAACCTTCCGTGCCGCTTATGTTTGTTTTGCTTAACACCGGAGCGCTGTACATAAAATTGGTATAACTCAATCCATAACCAAAAGGATACAATGGTTCATTCGTTACATCCAAATAATCTGATTTGAATTTATGACCATCGCCTGGATTTAAAGGGCGACCAGTGTTTTTATGATTATAATAAATTGGAATCTGACCAACATTCTGCGGAAAGCTTGTACTTAATTTTCCTGATGGATTGTAGTTGCCGAATAATACATCAGCAATGGCATTACCTGCTTCTGTTCCAGGGAACCAAACATCCAACATTGCGTTTACATTTTTATCTTCCCAACCCAATGTCATTGGCCTGCCATTGAACAATACAACCACAACAGGTTTACCAGTTGCTACTAAAGCTTTTAATAAATTCTTCTGGCTTTCCTGCAAGCCAATATGGCTCATGCTACTGGCTTCACCTGTAAAATCTGCGGCTTCACCCAAACATGCCACCACAACGTCTGCTTTGTTTGCAGTTGCAACAGCTTCATCAATCATTTGCTGCGGTGTTCTTGAATCAACGTCAATTTCTTTTGCAAAATTATTTACGTTAGTTACGATCATGCTGTCATCAGTAATGTTTGCACCTTTTGCATATAACACATTCACGTCATTACCCGCAATATTTTTTATTCCCTGCATCACCGTTACATCTTCATTGTACTCACCCCGAATATTCCATGTGCCTAACATGTTTCTTTGATTATCGGCAAGCGGCCCGATCAATGCAATTGTTCCTGATTTTTTTAGTGGAAGAATATTATTGCTATTCTTTAATAACACAAAAGAGTGTTCTGCAAATTTTCTTGCTGCTAATCTATTGCTGTCGGTTAATATTGAATTTGCAGCACGTTGCGCATCACAATGACGATAAGCATCATCAAACAAACCCATTTTATATTTTGCTTCCAGAATTCTTCTGCATGCATCATCAATATCTTTTTGTGTAACTTTTCCTTCCTGCAAAGATTTTTTTAATGTAGTCAAAAAACCTTCACTTACCATATCCATATCCAAACCTGCTTTTAATGCTTGCGCAGAAACACCTTGAAGATCACCAATTCCATGATTGGTCATTTCACTTACAGATGTATAATCACTCACCACAAAACCTTTAAAGCCCCATTGATTGCGCAATACTTCAGTCAATAAAAAATGATTAGCTGTTGCAGGAATTCCATCCACTTCATTAAATGAACTCATGACACTTCCAACACCTGCATCAACCGCTGCTTTATATGGAGGCAAATAATATTGCATCATTTTAATACGGCTCATATCAACCGTATTGTAATCACGACCGGCTTCTGCAGCGCCATATAAAGCATAATGTTTAACACAAGCCATTACCGAATTATTTGCTGTAAGATTGGTGCCCTGGTAACCGCGAACCATTGCCGCTGCAACCTGTGAACCGAGGTAAGGATCTTCACCTGCACCTTCTGAAATGCGGCCCCAGCGCGGGTCGCGGGCAATATCAACCATTGGAGAATACACCCAGTTCAATCCATCTGCTGCAGCCTCTGTTGCTGCGATGTGTGCACTTTGCTGGATCATCGGCATATCCCATGAGCAGGATAAACCAAGCGGAATCGGGAAAATTGTTCTGTGACCATGAATTACATCCAACCCAAAAAATAAAGGAATATGTAAACGTGAACTTTTTACAGCAATGTCCTGTGCCTGTCTTATTTTATCAGGGCCATTAATACCAAAAATTCCACCTACTTGTCCATTACGAATTTTAGCATCAACATCTTTACTTACAACAGAACCGGTAACAGCACCGCCGGGTGTAACTAAATTTAACTGTCCGATCTTTTCATCCAGTGTCATTTTGCTCATCAGGTCTTTAATGAATTTGTTCATTTTAGCATCTTGCTGGTAAGTTTGTTGTGCGATGGAAATTTTTGAAATAAATAGTACAGTAAAAACAAACAGGCAGATTTTTTTCATGGCAAATTATTTATGCGCTCAAATATAAATGAATGAAAGAAAATACAGGGCTCTTTTTAGTTGATTGAACATCTCATAATAATGTTGTATGATGGTTAAGAATGAGTTCTTCTCGAATAAGTTGGGATAAGTCGCGGGAATGACGTGTAAAAGGTTGATTGTTTCTTAAACGTTTTTGAGGTAAGTGGCAAAGCACACGCTGTTGGACGTCATGCCCAACTTGATTGGGCATCTGATGATTTGAAATTGATGTTTCTTTAATTAATTTAAAAGTTATTCTTATGTAAGAGCAGAGTCCCGCCTTCGCGAGGATGACGATCAGTTTGGTTGAATAATAAATAGAGTCGCAAACCATCTTTACTTAAAATGAAAAACCTGTCAAAAAAAGCTTTAACAGGTTTTAAAATCACTTAAAAAATTATTACGGTTTATACGTTATAGTACGTTCAATGATTTTTTTAGGCTTTCCTTTTTCACTGGTGGTTTGTTGTGTCCAGTTGCCTTTATCATCCCATTTATCGTAAGCAAACGTTGTTGTTGTATTTGTGGTAGAATCTTTAGTTACATTGGTTTCATCTGTTTGTATCGGGTTCTTTTTATCATCCAGTTTTACAGTTGATGAATAAGTAACCTTGCCCACACTGTCTTTACTTTCTCCGCCCACGTAATAAACACTGTCAAAATTATTGCTGAATGTCATCTTTAATGTACTGTCAGGATGATGTCCTTTCGCGGATAATATTTCCCCATATTCATTGGAATTAATATCATCATAAAACGCATCTTCTTTTCCTGTTGAATCATAAGAAGTTGCCATCATATATTTTCCTGTGCTGTCAACATCCACCTTGAGGGAAGACAGAGGCTTGCCATTTTTAGTTGTGCTTTGGCCGGTAAAATAACCATTAGCATTGTGTTCACTGGTGGTTACATATGTCGCACTGTCTTTGGAAGTATAACTGCTGTAATAAGTTTGATAACCATTGTCATCATACTTTTCAATAGAAGTACTTTCCAGTTTACCTTTTTGGCCGGTAGCGCTGTCAACCAGGTAAGTATTTGTTTCCACCTGCTGAACATTACCTTTTAAATTTTCTGATTGTACGTCGGGCACAGGTTTGTGTGAATTGTCTGTCGAAGAAGGCTTTTGATTGCAGGAGGTAATAATTATCGCCATACCAACAATAAATGTAAATGATCTCATAACAATTTTTTTAAGTAATGATTTTAATAAAATTCAACTTATAAATGTAATGGTTTGATGTTAAATTATTGAAATTATTCATTGCCTGTTGCGTTGCCTTCATTTGATGAAACGGCTCTGAAAGAAAAATTTCTTTGTGTAATATAACTGAACAGCACCACGAAAACGCTTGTGATGATTTTTGAAAAGGTTGGCCACCAGTGAAATTCTTCAATAAATAATTTCAGGAAAAAATAGTTAAGCGCAATGCATGCAACAACAATTAAAAAATACCGGAATACCTGTATGCGCTTTTTTGTTTGTGTTTGCTGCCACACTACATAACGGCTTAAATAAAAGCCAACGGGGAATGAAGCACAAAAAGCAATAAGAAAAGCAAATATGTATGGGCTTATTGCAAATGAACCAATGTAAACAATTTGTTTGTGCAGAAAATAATTGTATGAAACAGTGAAGATAAAAATATCAAAAAGCATGTTAGCGCCGCCGCAGGCCGCATAACGAAAAGTTTGCAGCGGCATAAATTTTTTAAACAAAGGATAGAACGCATCCACAACAGCTAAAACAATTTTACGTATAAATGCGTGCAGTTTTTGCATGGCCGCTGCGAAGATAATTTTTATTGCAAATGCTAAATTTCAAAATGCAGATTTAAGAAGAATTTATAGCCCGTCATTACATTATTTTTGCGCTATAGTTTGTTATGAGCCTTGTAAACGATATTAAATTAACAACAAAAAAAGCAGTTGATGTATTATATGAAACATCAATTGATGAAACGGGTATAACTGTTAGCCTTACCAAACCTGAATTTGAAGGCGATTATACAATCGTATTGTTCGCCTTGCTGAAACCGCTTAAAAAATCTCCTGATGTTTTAGGCAACGAGCTTGGAAATTACCTTCTTAAAAATCATAGCGATCTTTTTCATTCATTCAATATTATAAAAGGATTTTTAAATCTTGTAATTGCAGATACCTGCTGGGTTAATTTCCTCTCAAAAAATTATAACAACACAAATTTTGGGAAACAAAACATCAGCCATAAAAAGATAATGGTTGAATATTCTTCGCCCAACACAAATAAACCTTTGCACCTTGGTCATTTAAGAAATATTTTTTTGGGATGGAGCACGGCAGAATTATCAAAAGCAACAGGTAACAACGTTATTAAAAGTTGCATAGTAAATGATCGCGGCATTCATATTTGTAAAAGTATGATAGCCTGGCAACGGTTTGCAAATAATGCAACGCCGCAATCCACGCATACAAAAGGCGATCATTTTGTGGGCGATTACTATGTGAAGTTTAACGATGAATATAAAAAGGAAATTGAAACGCTTATTGGTAAAGGAGTTGAAAAAGAAATGGCTGAAAAAGAAGCGCCGATAATGAAAGCAGCTCAGCAAATGCTGGTAGATTGGGAAGCTGGAAAGCCTGATGTGATTGAGCTTTGGAGCATGATGAACAGCTGGGTATATGAAGGTTTTGCAGAAACATATAAAAAGATAGGGGCTGATTTTGATAAGATTTATTATGAAAGCCAAACCTATATCCTTGGTAAAAATTTAGTGGAAGCAGGTTTAGAAAAGGGCATTTTTTATAAAGAAGATGATGGCAGCATTTGGATTGATCTGACTGCCGATGGATTGGATAAAAAAATTGTTCGGCGCAAAGATGGAACTGCTGTTTATATAACGCAGGATATTGGCCTGGCTGTTGATAAATATGAAGAATATAAAATTGATGAAAATATTTATGTAGTAGGGGATGAGCAGAATTATCATTTTAAAGTGTTGAAACTGATATGCCAAAAAATGGGCTTGCCTTCAGCGAAAGGTATGTATCATTTAAACTATGGCATGGTTGAATTGCCTTCAGGAAAAATGAAAAGCCGCGAAGGAACCGTTGTGGATGCAGATGATATTGTTGCTGAAATGATAAACATAGCGAAGCAAAAAACAGAAGAGCTTGGCAAGGTGAAAGATTTTAACGATGAAGAATTAATTGATTTATATGAAACGATTGGCTTAGGTGCTTTAAAGTTTTTTTTACTGCGTGTTGATCCTAAAAAAAGAATGGTTTTTAACCCCGAAGAAAGTATAGATTTTCATGGATTCACTGGTCCCTTTGTTCAATATACTTATGCAAGAATTAAAAGTGTGCTGAGAAAGATGGTTATAGCTCATGGTTCATGGTTCATGGAAAATGCAGATGCAAACTATGAACTATCAGCTATGAACTATGAACTTTTATTTCCGCTTGAAAAAAATCTTCTCGTTCAACTTGAACAGTTTCCGACAATTGTTGCGGAAGCTGCAGTATATTTTGATCCGTCAAAAATTGCACTGTATGTTTTCAATCTTGCTAAAACATTCAGCTCATTTTATACAGAACATTCAATTGCGGGTGCGGAAAGTGAAGAAAAAAAATATTTGCGTTATATGATCTCGCAACAAACTGCAAACATTATTCAAACAGCAATGCAATTATTAGGCATAAAAGTTCCGGAGAGAATGTGAGCTCGCTGATAGTTCATGGATCATAGCAAATAGTAGAGCCAACTATTATTACAAATTAATTATGAACTATTAACCATGACCCATGATCTACAACTAATTCTTTGGCCTGTCTGCCGGATCAACCTCACAATATTTAAAAGCTCCATAGCCTTTACCATCAGCCGTTTTTTTGCATGGCGGGGGTAACATTTTATAAGAATCGGGTTCTGCCAAAATAGTATCCGCATCAAAGCCAGCATTGGCAATTGCCACACGAATATAATCAGCTGTTATGCGGTCTGGTAAAAACTGTATTTTTAAAATGCCATTCCGTAAATCCATTTTCCATTGCAGAATACCTGCATCGGTATTTGGTCCTTTTTCACGCACTAAATATTGATTTAATTTTTGCTCACATTCCCAGCATTTTAATTGCGGAACTTTTATCGTAGCCCATTGCGCTTTTGTTTGCATAACCTGTGCATGCACGTTTACAGCAAGAAATAATAAAATAATGATTAAGCTATACTTCATGTAAATAAAACTAAAGTAATTAAAATTTATTGTTGATGATTGAGATAAGAACGAAGGATTTAAGTTTAATAACCTTTTAAACTGAAATTAAGATTGCGCAGCACTTCAATTACAGAGTAGTGTTTACAATTGAAGTGTTTTTACGCAATCACGGGTGCTTTAGGTTTTTATAACGGACTGCCATTTATCGGGATGTGTGCGCCAATTAAGTAGTAGCTGTTCCGTTTCAGCAGAAACTATATTCTTTTCTATGGCCAATTCTATTAGTGCAGTATAATTAGTTAATGAAACAAGTTCTACATCTGCTTTTTTAAAAGCCTGTTCTGCCTCTTCAAAGCTGTAATTAAAAATGGAAATCATGCCAATAACCTCAACACCGGCATTACGCAAAACTTCAACAACCTGCAGACTGCTTTTGCCTGTTGATACAAGGTCTTCAACCACCACAGCTTTTTGTGCTGCCTCATAAAAACCTTCAACCTGGTTGCCTAAGCCATGTTCTTTTGGCTTGGGACGAACATACACAAACGGAAGCTTTAACTGGTCTGCTGCCATTGCGCCCCATGCAATACCGGCTGTAGCAACGCCGGCCAATAATTCTGCATCGGCAAAGTGTTCAAAAATTATATTGCTCATTTCACTTTTTATAAAATCACGCAGATAAGGAAAAGAAAGCAGTTTGCGGTTATCGCAATATATCGGGCTTTTCCATCCGCTTGCCCATGTAAAAGGCTGTTCAGGATTTAATTTAACTGCCCCCGCCTGCAATAATTTTTCAGCAATTATCTTTTCATTTTTCATGCTGCGAAGATATTATTGAGATTGTGGATTGTAGATTGCGTTCTAAAATTTTTTTATGCGAAAAATAATTGCTGCAGGCGGATTGGTATTGAATGATAATAAAGAATTATTAATGATCTTCCGGCGTGACAAATGGGATTTGCCAAAAGGAAAATTAGATGACAATGAAAAAATTAAAGATTGCGCCCTGCGTGAAGTAAAAGAAGAAACAGGTTTAAAAAACGTAAAACTTGAACAATTTTTGGGCTCAACGTTTCATGAATATTTTGATGAATATTCCAACCAGGATATTGTAAAAGAAACACATTGGTTTAAAATGCACGCAAGCAGCGACCAGCCATTAATTCCGCAACAGGAAGAAGATATTGAGATAATTGAATGGGTGAATGAAAATGATATTTCAGAAAAGTTGAAAAACAGTTATGCGAATATCATTGAGATAATTGAAGTGCTGAAAAAAGGCAGTGTTTAAGGAATATTGTGCGAAAAAAATAAAGCTTATTACTTACTTTTTCTCAAAGATTCAATAACCACTTCAGGTAAAAATGGAGAAGCATCGCCGCCGTTGCGCAAAATATCTCTTACAATAGTGGAAGCGATAGAAGTATATTTTGGTTCGCAGGTTAAAAAAACAGTTTCAATACTTGCATCTAAAGTGCGGTTGGCATCTGCAATAGCTTTTTCATATTCAAAATCGCTTACGTAGCGTATGCCGCGCAAAATAAAATCTGCTTTTATTTCCCTGCAATAATTTATTGTAAGTCCTTCATAAATTGAAGCTGAAATTCCGGGCTCATCTTTAAAAATATCTTCAAACCATTTTAATCTTTGCTCTGCAGAAAACATTGGTGTTTTAGTCGAATTTTTTCCAACGCCAATTACAATTTTATCAAACAAAGGTTTTGCACGAATAATTATATCAACATGTCCTAACGTTACCGGATCAAATGTGCCGGGAAATAAACAGATGCTCATTAAAAATTAAAAATTAAAAATTAAAAATGTCAATTCGTTTGCGGGCTTAATAAATACAAAACCGCCATGCGTACTGCCACACCATTTTCAACCTGGTTTAAAATTATTGAATATGGCCCGTCAGCAATATCGCTGTCTAATTCAACACCACGGTTAATTGGCCCCGGGTGCATGATCACGATTTCTTTATCCAGGCTATCAAGCAAATTTCTTTTAATGCCATAAGCCAGATTGTATTCCCGCAACGAAGAAAATAATGGCTGGTTCTGGCGCTCCAGTTGAATGCGTAAAACATTTGCCACATCACACCACTGCAAAGCTTCTTTTAAATTGTAAGTTACATGCACATTAAATGCTTCCTGTAAATATTTTGGTATAAGTGTTGGCGGGCCGGCAACTGTAATTTCAGCACCCATTTTTGTAAGCAAATAAATATTGCTGAGTGCAACACGACTGTGCATAATATCACCAATAATTGCCACTTTTAATCCTTCAAGTCTGCCGGTTTTTTCCTGCATAGAATAAGCATCCAGCAAGGCCTGTGTTGGATGTTCATTTATTCCATCCCCGGCATTTACAATTGCAGCAGGAATATGTTGCGCTAAAAAATGCGGGGCCCCGGATGCGCTGTGCCGCATCACCACCATATCCACTTTCATACTTAGAATATTGTTCACAGTATCTAACAAAGTTTCTCCTTTTGCAGCCGATGATGTGCCAGCTGCAAAATTTAATACATCGGCACTTAATCTTCTTTCTGCAAGCTCAAAAGAAAATCTTGTACGTGTTGAGTTTTCATAAAAAAGATTTACAATAGTTATATCTCTTAATGAAGGAACTTTTTTTACAGGTCTTTGTAAAACTTCTTTGAATTGGCTGGCGGTAGAAAGAATTAACTGAATATCTTCTTTGGAGAGATCTTTTATACCAAGCAGGTTTTTAGACGAGAGTCTCATTAAAAAGCGAAGATAAATGAATTAAGAAACAAATTTCAAAATACAAATCTCAATACATTTAAAAATAAACCTTTAACTGTGTTTTAAAAAGTCTTAAGTATAATTGGGTTGGCTTTTGAATTTTGATTTTTATTGGCTATCCGTGTATATCAACCTTTAGATGCAACCACATAGAAACATAGATACATAGGAAAACGCATAGAAGAAACCTATGTGAAATCTATGATTGCTATTGTGTCTATGTGGTTCAAATTAACTATTGGTTGCTTCATGCGGACAATCAATTAATTTTTTATTCCAAAACCACTTCATCGGTTCCATAATTTTCTTTCCACCGTACAAAAACTTTTTGAGAAGAAAAAGTATCAATAGCGCGGCCAATATAATCTGCCTGTATCGGTAATTCGCGGCTAAATCGGCGGTCAATCAACACGCATAATTCTACCTTGCTAGGTCGGCCAAAATCAATCAATGCATCCAGGGCAGAACGTATTGTTCTTCCCGTCCATAAAACATCATCTATGATAATAATATTTTTACCGGCAGTGCTAAATGGTATGTAGGTTGAATTAGCAAGTTTCAGTTCCTTGCGTATATCATCTCTGTAAAAAGTTATATCCAGTTTCCCGTATAAAATTTTTTCCGCAGGTAACAACAATTTCAATTCGTCCACCATACGGTCGCTTAAAAAAATTCCTCTTGGCTGTATGCCGATAAGCACAGTATTTTCCAGGCCAATATGATTTTCTAAAACCTGGTGCGCCAGCCGTTTTACGGTTAGCCCTATTTGTTTTTGTGTAAGTATTGATTTCAACAGCGTGAGTTTATTGGAACAAAATAAAGATATAGATAAAAAGCTTAAGACGCTGAAGCTTTAATAATACCCGCATAAAAGAAGCGGAAGCTGTTTCATTCTTACAGTAATATTCTTACAATAAATTCCATTCAATATTAAATTTTTCTGCAAGCTTTTTTAAATCATCACTTATACTTTCAACAACAGGAATGCCTTCTTTCATTCTTATCAATTCCATTTCTCTTTCAGGGTCGCCGGGAACCAATACTTTTTCATAACCATCTGCAGGTTTTGCATTTCTAAACCGCTCAATCCAATTGTCCATGTGATGTTTAAATTCATCTGCAGGCCTGAATGCATCAATACGCATTGCGCCAAAAAAATGTCCAAGGCCTTTGCCCGGCATGTTTTCAGGCATCGGCACATACGCCGGGAATGGCGGCGCCCATGGCCCGTAACTTGCCCCGCTTAACACAGCAGAGAAAATATCAACAATACTTCCTAATGCATAACCTTTATGCGAGCCATGTTCACGATCGCTGCCCAACGGCAATAATGCACCTCCGGTTTTTAATTCATTTGCATTGGTGGAAGCATTGCCTTCTTTATCCTGCACCCAACCCAATGGTGCATCTTCGTTTTTTCTTTGTAAAATTTCCAGCTTGCCATTTGCTGCAGTTGTTGTTGCAAAGTCCGCGACAAACGGCGGTTGCTCACCTGCAGGAATAGCAACTGCAATCGGGTTTGTTCCCAACATTCTTTCAATACTAAAAGTTGGTACAACAAGAGCGCTGGCATTCGTCATTGCAATACCGATCATATCTTTTTCCAAAGCCATCATTGCATGATAACCTGCAATACCAAAATGATTGCTGTTGCAAACACTTACCCAGCCTGTTCCAACTTTTTCTGCTTTATCAATTGCAATTTGCATCGCATGTGGAGCAACAACCAAACCTAAACCTGCATCGCCATCAACAACTGCAGTAGAAGGTGTTTCATATTTAATGTGAATGTTGGGTTTGCTGTTAATTCTGCCGGCTTCCCATAAACGCACATAACCCGAAAGTCTTGCCACGCCATGGCTGTCTATTCCGCGAACATCAGCACCTAATAAAGCTTTGGCTGCTGTAGTTGCGTCATCATTATTGCAACCAATTTGTTTAAAAATGGCATAAGTAAAATTGTATAAAGATTGATAAGAATAAATTGCATCCATCATGCAAATTAAAAATCAGTTTTAATATTATTGGTTTTATATATCAGCAAACTAACAAGTATAATTATAATGAAAAACGGCCGCCTTTCCGGGCAGCCGTTCTAATAAGAAGCGCTTAAAGCGTTTGATTATTATTTCACTTTATTGAACGGAATAAGTTCCGGTTAAAAAGTTTACATCAATTGTATATGTACCATCTGATGATGGAGCAGGTGTATTACTTCCCGGAACATCATTATCGTAAAGTATGGTGCCGCCGGTAGCACTTGTTCCACCATATTTATGATCCCATGAGCCATTTACAGGCAGGAATAAATATGATTTTCCTCCGATCAATGGTAATGTAATCTTAAATTCGGAATTACTTATTTGGGTAAACTGTTGATCAGGTGCCGGCACAGGATTAGCCCAGCCTCCTGCTGTTGCATCGCCGACGATATATAAATTTGATGGTACTGGTGTAACGGTATAGTTGTTTGTAATAAAATTTACTACAATCTTATATAGTCCGGCTGTTGCTGGTGTTGGCGTATTTGAACCGGGTACGTCACCATCTGCTAACAATGTTCCACCGCCTGCTTCAGTACCATCAGTGGCTCCTCCATATTTATGATCCCATGAGCCATTCACAGGCAGGAATAAATAGCTCGAAGGTGGGGCATTCAGTGTTGTTACAATAGCAAATATACCCGGGCTTATTTGCGTGAATTGTTGTGAAGGTGTCGGCACAGGATTGCTCCATCCACCTGCCGTTGCATCACCCACTATATACAAACTGGAAGGCACAGGCACCGGTGTTACGGAGTAACTATTGGTTTGAAAGTTTACGACGATTTTATAAAGCCCTGCTGTTGCAGGCCCGGGGGTATTTGAGCCGGGTACTGCTCCGTCTTTCAGCAATGTACCACCGGTCGCACTGGCTCCTCCATATTTATGATCCCATGAACCATTTACCGGTAAAAATAAATAACTGGCAGGTGCAGCGTTAAGATTTACAATAATGCTGAATGAATAGGCATCAACTTTTGTGAATTGCTGAGACGGAACAGGCACAGGATTAGCCCATCCGCCGGGCGTAGCATCGCCAACTATATATAAGTTATCAGGCACAGGCACATACGTTGTAACATTTATTGTAACCGGATCTGAATAAACCAGTGGATTGGTATATGAAGCTCCGAGATAACTAACAACTCTGAACTGAATATCTTTTGTTGAACCTCCAAGAATTCCCAAATTAATGATTGCAAGATTCAGATCGTTTTCAATAAGCGATGCGTTTAATGCAGTTCCATATTTAAAAACCTGCGGATTTGAAAAGTCACCACCTGCTGTATCAACTTGCAAGGCATAATCTATTTCATTGCTTCCATAATTGCTCGCATTCCAGCTAAAAGACACGGCTTCGCCGGATCCATTTGTTAAACTTAATGTGATTGGATTGGTTGATGATGGCGTAAGCGTAATAGGAACAAGATAAGGCGTCATCGTTACCGTTACAACATTAGATTGATATTGCTCATTGTTGTTGGCATAAGAAGAAGTAACCCTTATATCTACACTGAAGGCCGTTCCCGGGGTAAAACCAAAATTGGCCAGCATATTATTTAACTGGGCACCTGTAAATGAAAGGCCCAATGGTCCTTCCACTTCAAAACTCATTGCGTTAGCAAAATTCCTTCCTGTTGAATCCATTTCCACCACAAATTTTTGTGTGGCAGAATCGGTAGCATAATTTGGCGACGTCCAGGTAAGGTTAAGTACCGGTTTAGATGAATCTGTTGCGTTAGGTGTTATGGTTGTTACATCACTGCTTAATGTAACGGCAGTGCCATTTTTATAAAACGGCAGCTTATCCATTTTCGTGCAGGCAGCAAAAACTAAGACTGCACTCATCATTATCAAAAATCCTTTAGAAATATTTTTCATTGTATTAGGAATTAAGCGTTATTGTTTGGTTAAGGTGAACTTCCCCTTTTGAAAATCAACGTCAATTAAATAGGAACCACTTACTAATGGTGCCCGGATATTACCTCCATTAAAAACGAAATCTGTTCCAAAAGTAGTTGGATCTCCGGATGGCTGCTCATCTTTTACACTCCATTGCTGGTCCCATGAACCATTGGTTTCAATAAATTTATATTCACCATCACCAATCAATTGTGTGGTTATTGTATATTCTGTTGAACTTACCTGCTGAAATTGCTGACTGGGTACGTTGGTTTCCGCGATTGGATTGTCCCAACTCCCTACTGCGCTGCCCACTATAAAAAGTGTTCCTAATGCAGGAGGCGTTACCTTAGGTGGGATGGAATAAGCAGTTGTACTATATTGAACTGAATTTGAAATGAGTGGTACCGAACCGTTTACCAAACTCGATTTAATTTTAAATTCCAGCGTGTGTTGCATGCTGTCCTGAAGATTAAGTTGGTTCAACATTATATCATTTAACTGAGAAGATATAAATGAATAACTTAGATTTTTGCTTACAACTATTTGATATGGTTTGGAAAAATCAGAGCCAGCTGTATCTATCATGATGTTGTAAGTAACATCTTGAGAACTGACTCCGGTAGAAAATTGATAATTCGGATTTGTCCAGTTAAGCGTTAAAATTGTTTTGTCAGCATTTAGATAACTGGCAGTATCAGCACCTGCAATTGTTGTTAGTACCGGAGGCGTACCACCTGTATATTGCACCTCACTTATATTTTTTTTACAGGAAAAAAGTATAAATAATAAGCTGAAAAAAACAGCACTTTTAATTAATTTATTCATAGTAATTTCTTTTTTAAATTAATAGCCTGGGTTTTGTTTTAAATTAGGATTTGAACTTAGATCAGTTGATGGAATTGGAAATAAATTGTACTTTGGATCTACAGCAGTACCGGATTGTACTCCACCTTTCCATGCCCATAGATAAGCACCTGTTGTAAATTCATTAAAGCGTATCAGGTCTGTTCTGCGGCAACATTCCCAAAACAATTCTCTTCCTCTTTCATCTAAAATAAAATTAAGTGTAAGATCATCGCTGGTAATATTACCTGAATTATTTCCGTAGGCTCGGGTACGCAATTGATTGATATAGCCTAATGCAGTTGCTTTATCTCCACCATCGCCATTTCTTAAAACGGCTTCTGCATAGATCAAATAAATTTCTCCTAATCTAAATAATGGAAAATCAATATCAGAAAAATTACCTTGCGGATCTGCATGCGGTGCAGGGTCACCGGTTCTTGTTACATTTCTGAATTTGCTTGTTGAATAACCATCTGCTGATACATCCAGCAGGTTGGTCATAATTAAATTTTGCCCGCTTGTATAAAATTGTCCGCGTTGATCTCCGGGAGCAAATAAACCCACAAATTGCTGCGTTATTCTTGCACAATTCCACGTTCCGTTAGTGCCTGAAATGCTTCCCGGTACACCTGCCGGTGCATGCGCCAACAAGGTGGTGCCACCATAAGTTTGCGTGTATGTACCATCGTATGGTATGGTCAAAATAAATTCATCAGTGTTCAGGTTATTATCTGCAAGCATCAGCTCCGTATAGTCAGGGTGCAAAGTATAACCGGCATCAATTATTTTTTTACAATAAGTAATGGCATCGGTATATCTTGGCTTGCCTGTATACACCTCAGCATTTAAATATATTCTTGCAAGCAAAGCCCAGTCTGCGGCCACATCAACCCTTCCATATTCATTTGCTTTAGGTGAAACGAGACCAGGCTGAATGGCGATTAATTCTGAATCTATATAATTAAAGAGATCGCTCCTGTTTATTTGTTTGGGTATGCCTACGCCAATTGGATCTTTTTCTGTAACAAAAGGCGGGTTGCCAAACAGATCCATCAATACCCAGTATTGATAAGCTCTGAGAAAACGTGCTTCTGCAACATAATGATGGATGTTATCAGCATCAGCACCGGTAATTCCACGTGATGCTAAATTATCATCAGATGATTGTCTTATAAAATCATTAATTAAAGTAATCTGGAAAAAAGACCGATAATAAGCACCCGCAACAGTTTGATTGATTGATGACCATGACATTTGATGAATACCTAAAGGATCTGTATTACCATGATATGTCCATCCGGCTTCATCTGTACTTAAGCATTGCAGATACCACATGCCTCTTAAAAAATCCGTGTTGCCTTCATCTGAAAGTATTTCTGGTGGAATATCAGGGCTTCCGCCCCAGCCACCACCGGAATTATTGCCAACATTGCCCGGCATGGCCATAGCAAGATAAATTTTAGCCAACGCTTCTTTATAACCTTCGGGTGTGCTGTACACCTGGTCTGCAGTAATATCATTGGTTGGTTTCAGATCAAGCTTTTTTGTACAGCTTGAAATAATCGCTACAAATAAACCTGAAGCCAGCAATAGTTTAAAAATATTATTTTTCATATTAGTATCTTAATTTACGATTTTTTAAAAATTAAGGTTTAAGCCCAACGCATAAATTCTTGGCCTTGGATATAAATTATTATCAACACCGTTACTAATTTCAGGATCAAGCCCTGAATAGTTTGTAATAACAAAAACATTCTGAACAGTGGCATTTAAACCAAGGGTTGCTTTGTTTTTGAATATTTTTCCAACGTTATATCCAATATTCAAATTATCCATTTTTAAAAAAGAAGCATTCTCTAAATAATAATCGCTTAGTAATTGCTGGTCTGTTGTTCCTTCAAACTGTGTAGTTAAATAATTAGTGGAAACATTAAACGGTATTGCACTGCCTATAACCTGGTTAAGCCTGCCATTATTACTGTAAATATTATTGTACACATAATTATCGAAGCTTGCTCTTAAAACAAAACCGAAGCTCCAGTTTTTGTAAGTAAGGTTTGTTGAGAAACCTAAGAATACATCCGGATCTGCATGTTTGCCTTTGTACTTGTCATCTTCATTTATAATTCCATCGCGGTTTACATCTTCAAACAAACCTTCAATAGGTTTTCCATTCTGGTCGTATATCTGGTGATATAAATAAAATGTATTCTTGCTGCCACCTACTGAATTTATAAAAGCAAAACCCTGGCTTCCTGCAATATTTGTTTTTGGAAAACCTATATAAGAAGTATCATCAGGAATTACAGTAAGATTGGTGATGGTGTTTTTATTATATGTATAATTGAAATTTACATCCCATGTAAGGTCTTTACTTTTTATTGGCTCTACATTCACGTTAAATTCCACGCCTTCGTTTTTCATATTTCCAACATTCGCCACAATAAATGCAGAAAAATTGGTGCCTGCAGGTTGCGGAATATTATTCAACAAATTACTTGTTTTCTTTAAATAATAATCAATGCTACCGGATATGCGGTTATGTGCAAACCCATAATCTATACCCACATTTGTAGTAGCAGTTTGCTCCCATTTCCTGTTAGCATAAAATCCACCTGGTCTGAATCCCTGGTAATATGTATCTCCAAACTGGTATGATGCAGTACTGGCACTGCTTGCATAATAAGATAAATAATCATAATTACCAATGCCATCCTGCTGGCCTGTAACGCCATATCCTAATCTTAATTTAAGGTTTGAAACCACGTTGCTGTTCTTTAAAAAATCTTCATTGCTTGCGCTCCATGCAAAAGCAACGGAAGGAAATAATCCCCAGCGGTTAGACGGTGCAAACCTTGAAGAACCATCACGACGTATAGTAGCAGTTAATAAATATTTATCAGCATAAAAATAATTGGCTCTTCCAAAGAATGATATTAATGTATGCTCAGGTTTATCAAATGGATATTGCGGTTTTGTGATAGTATCGCCTTGTGCATTTAAATCAGCATAATTGTAATTTGTAGTAAGGTAATTATTATAAGAATAACCCGCAAGCACATCCACATGGCTTTTTATAGAAGTAATATCTTTTGTATAGTTTAAGTAAAACTCAAGCAGTGTATTTGATTTTGTTTGCTTGTAATAATCATTTCTGCCACCTCTTTTATAATCTATGGCCGAACTATCAGAAACTACTCTTGTTCCATGTGCTTTTGATACATCATACCCTAAGTTAAGGTTGGCATGTAAGTCAGGCAGAAAATGAAATTTATAATCCAATTGTAAGTTGCCAATACTTCTTTGTGCGCTGCTGTTATCTTCATAATCATTTAATAAAGCAACAGGATTTGCAACCGGGTTTCCAAGGGTGTTGACGCCGGCTATAGTATACCCATTATAACTTTTATCGCCGGAATACACGCCCAATGTAGGATTAAAACTTATGGCAGAACCAATTGCACCCTGGTTGCCAAACCTTGTATCTTCTGCGCTGCCCTTTAAGTTTAAATCAATTTTTAAATGATTGTCAAACAAAACCGGGTTAAGCACAAAGGCTAAAGATGTTTTTTGAAAATTGTCTGTTTTTAAAACCCCATCCTGGTTTGAATAGCCAAGCGAAATTCTATAAGGCAACGCTTTTACTCCACCACTTACACTAATATTATTATTAGTTCCGAATGCAGTTTGATAAATAAGATCCTGCCAGTTAGTATTCGTAGTTCCTAACGCAGCTTTTTGTTCATCCGTTCCATATTGGTTAACTACATCGCGAAACTGGCTTGCATTTAAAACAGCAACATGGTCTGTAACTTCAGAAAGAGAATTCACAGAACTAAAATCAACCTTTAATGCACCCGTCTTTCCTTTTTTCGTTGTAATGATAATTACGCCATTTGATGCACGTGTACCATAAATAGCTGCTGCTGATGCATCTTTCAAAACAGTGAACGATTCAACATCATTCGGATTAATAAAACTTAAATTATTGCCGGCGCCTGATATCTGGTCGTTATCCAAAGGCACGCCGTCTATTACTATCAGCGGATCATTGCTGGCACTTAAGGAAGAGCCACCGCGTATTCTTATTGTACTTCCTGAACCTGGCTGGCCGCTGTTTGAAATAACAGAAACTCCGGGCACCTTGCCTGCAATTAATTGTTCAGGTGTTGTAATTACACCCTTCTGAAAATCTTTTTGAGTAACCGTTGCAACGGAACCGGTAAGATCTCTTTTCCTGCTTGTGCCATAACCTATTACTACAACTTCGTTTAAAGAACCATTGGATTGGGCTAAAGAAATGCTCAGGCTTTCAGAACCGATAGCCACTTCTTTACTTCCATAACCAACAGATGAAATAATAAGTGTTGTTGCATTATTGGGCGCAGTAATGGAAAATCTTCCATCACTTGTTGTTTGTGTCCCGGTTTTTGTACCTTTTACCGTAACTGTTACCGCTGGCAATGGTGCTTTGCTCGCCGAATCAGTAACAAAACCCGAAACAACTCTTTGCGCAAAAGCAGTTGCACCCAAAATTAAAAAGAGTGTAACACTCAAAAACAGCCGTCGAAAGTTCATAAATGTACTTTTGATTTGATTTAATTAAATATTCAAACTATTTAGTGATGGTTATAAGCCTACCAGTTTTATATCTGCAAAACAGTATACAACTTCCTGCTATCCTATAATTTTTTTAAATGAAAATGGAAAAGGCACACAATCATAAAATGCAATCGTCTATAAATGCAATCGTCTATTATATCAACACCTGGCAAAACGCAAATGTGTAATTGTTACACTTCTAAAACAAAATTTTTTTAACAAATGTTGCATTGGTTTAAAAAAAAATTAAAACTTATGCAATCGTTTACATAAAGGTTATTTCTTTTTTTAAAATTGCAAAATTTTTTTTTACACTAAAAGATTTATGTTTGTTATGATATTTTTTTTTGCGCTGCATCATTTAAAAGAAGGCTTTTAAAGTAAACGATTGCATAATATGCAGAAACCTGCTACTATTTTAAGCATAGCCAATGAATTGAATATTACCGCGGCTACTGTATCAAGAGCTTTGCAGGATCATCCCGGCATAAGCCATTCTACCAAGCAATCTGTACTTCAGGTAGCCAATAGGCTTAACTATAAAAGAAACAGGATTGCATCTTCATTGCGCTCGGGAAAAACGCACACCATCGGCGTTATTATTCCCGGTGCTGATACAAACTTTTTTGGTTCGGTTGTTCACGGCATAGAAAAATGCGCCAACGATAAGGGATATAATGTGCTGCTGTATCAATCAAACGAAACGCATGCACATGAAATAAAAGGTATAGAAACTTTCCTGGCTGCCCAGGTTGATGGTATTCTTGTTTCAGTGGCAAAAGATACTGTCAGCTATACGTATTATGAAGAATTAAAAAAGAAAAAAATCCCCATTGTATTTTTTGATCGTGCCGATGATAATGCCGGTATTTCTTCTGTTGTAATTGATGATTACAAAGGCGCTTATATTGCAACAGAACATTT
>Ga0206952_10116_pt1 | contig 25273 bp, 26 predicted proteins | sample Alteio_BWOrgHeat_39_FD_152966 | JGI IMG/M metagenome (GOLD analysis project Ga0206952, IMG submission 152966) | Enriched cells from forest soil in Barre Woods Harvard Forest LTER site, Petersham, Massachusetts, United States -... | ecosystem: Environmental > Terrestrial > Soil > Temperate forest >... | reverse complement strand
GCGGCCCGTACGCCAGCGTCATCGGCGTGCAAAAAGACCTGATCGTGCAGCGCTTCCTGAGCAACATGCCCTCGCGCTTCGAGCCTGCCACCGATGACGTTCGCCTCTGCGGCGCGATCATCGACTGCGATGCCGATACTGGCCGCGCCACGAAGATCGAGCGCCTCATGATCCACGAGAACGACTAAACTCGCATGACCACGCCCGACGAAATTTGGATGGAGGAGGCGCTGCGCGAAGCCGCCCGTGCTCAAGCCAGCGGCGAGGTGCCGATCGGCGCAGTCGTAATTCACGACGGCAAAATCATCGGTCGCGGCTGGAATCGTCCCACTTTCGAATGCGACCCGAGTGCTCATGCTGAGATCACGGCCCTGCGCGAAGCGGGCCGCGAGATCGGCAACTATCGCCTCACTGATTGCGAACTCTTCGTCACTCTGGAGCCCTGCGCGATGTGCGCCGGGGCCATCACCCATGCCCGCATTCGCCGCCTAATCTACGCAGCCGATGATCCCAAAGCCGGCGCCGTCAAATCCGCGATCCAGGTCTTGAACCATCCGGCACTCAATCACCGCGTCGAAGTTACCAGGGGCGTGCTCGCCGGTCGCGCGATGGAGATGGTGCAAGCGTTCTTCCGGGCAAAGAGGAAATAGCGTGTCACGCCTCGGCAAGCATCCCACAGGTTCCGGCCGAAAGAACGAAGTACGAGATAAATTCGATTGGAAAAGTCGCCTAGGGTGGATCACCGGAGGAGGGATCCTAGTCGTCTACGGATACGCGCAAATGAAACAGGGGCACCAGCGATGGTCCAACTACGCAAGTCAGCCTGTCTTTGCCTCGTCCGCACTCATCCTCGGTCTCATCATGATCGTAATTGGCTTGGCTTCCTCGCGAGCGAACGTCAAAAGCGACGATGGAACCCTCCTCATCGTCGCAGCCGCAAAGTTTGATAAACTAACTTCACCGGCGCCCCGCCGGACAATTCGTTGTGCCGACGCGGAGAGGTGCGTGAGTGGTTGAAACGAGCCGCCTCGAAAGCGGCCATACCTTAACGGGTATCGGGGGTTCAAATCCCTCCCTCTCCGCCAGAACTTCTCAAGCCTACCCCAAAGGACAAAACGCGTGCCATAACGCGGGCACACGTTTCTTGTATTAAGAAATAGCTGGGATCGGTCAGCCGAGAATTTTACTTCCTTACCGCTGTCGCTGCAGGTGCCGTTACGTTAGGCTGCTGCGGCGTACGTATGGCGGGCTTGGAGGGCTCGTTCGCCGAATATTGCGATGGCGTCGGATGCTGGACGACAGGGATTGGTGCCGTCATCTCCAGTTGGACACCGCTCGTGAGAGCGGAGTTTGGGCGCACTTCGGTTTGCTGAACCACCGGCTGGTAAAGACTGCCCTGTGAAGCTGTTGGCTGCGACACCGAATTGTTCGCTGGCTCCTGGCCGTACGCGACGCACGCCAGTAGAAGAACACAAAGCACAAGGGTCGAAAGTCTCACGAGAAGTACCTCCCGTCAGAGTTGCTGTATTCGTGATTCTATACCTCTCTTGCCACGATATGTTGAGTAAATTTTCTCCTCCCAATGCCGATCAGTGCTTTCGGTTCCCCGCTTTTATACTGTCGGAATGAAGAAGAGTTGGAAGACAAAGCTCATTCACCCCGAGCGCCATGCCCCCAAAGGTTTTCGCTCGCTTGTAACTCCCACCTATCGCGGCTCCACCGTGCTCTTTGCTGATTCCAAGTCGGTGAACGACCATTGGGACCAGGAGCGTGTCGGCTACACCTATGGGCTATACGGAACTCCCACTGTTCTTGAGTTGGCTGCGCGCGTCTGCGAGCTTGAAGACGGCGCCCACACCATCCTCACCCCCGGCGGCCAGGGAGCCATCACTCTGATCCAGCTTGCACTCTTGCAAGCGGGCGATCACGTTCTCCTGCCGGAAAATATCTACGGCCCTAATCGCAAATTGGCGCACTCGGTGTTGCGGCGCTTCGGTGTGGAAGTCGGAATGTACTCGCCGACCATCGGCGCCGGTATTGCCGAACTCATCAAGGACAACACGCGTCTCGTGTGGTGCGAGAGTCCCGGCTCGCTCACCATGGAAGTGCAGGACGTGCCCGCCATCGCCTCCGCAGCCCACGCCCGCGGCGCACTCGTCGTCCTCGATAACACTTGGTCCTCCGGAGTCTTCTTCCGCGCATTCGACCACGGCGTCGACGTCGAAATGCAGGCGGTCACCAAGTACATCGGCGGCCACAGCGACCTTCTCCTCGGCGCCGTCACCGTTCGCGACCGCGCGCTCTACGAGAAGCTCGGCAACACCTACCAGGTCCTCGGCTACGCCCCTTCGCCCGACGATTGCTCCCTCGCGCTCCGCGGCATGAAGACCCTGGCCGTCCGCCTGCGGCAAATCGAAGCCTCCGCGTTGAAGGTCGCGCAGTGGCTCGCCGATCGCCCCGAGATCGACCGCGTCCTCCATCCCGCCCTCCCCTCCTGCCCCGGCCACGAATTCTGGCAGCGCGACTTCACCGGTTCCGCGGGCCTCTTCTCCATCGTCTTCAAGCCTGGTCCGACGAAGGAGCAGGTACAGGCTTTTGTCGATGCGCTGGAATTATTTGAGATCGGCTACAGCTGGGGTGGCGTCGCCAGCCTCGCCGTGCCCTACGATCTGTCCCACTCCAAGGGACGATCCGAGTACGGCCACCGCATTGTGCGGCTATACATCGGCCTTGAGGAGCCGGAAGAGCTGATTCAGGATCTGGAGAATGCTCTGCACGTCATGCAGTAAGACGCCGTAGTGTTGAAATCAGGCACGGAAACACAAGAGACTTTCCACTCCTCCGGGTCTCCGAGTTTCCGTGGCGGGCGTTTCACTTCCCCGTCGACCCAAACCCCTTCGCCCCGCGCGCTGCTTCGCTCAGTTCCGCTTCCACCACTTCATTCGCGATAAACGGATGCTCCAGCAGTTGCGCGATCTTGTCCCCCCGCTTGATCTCGTACGGCTGATCGCCCAAATTCTCCATCAGCACAATAATCTCGCCGCGATACCCCGCATCGATCACGCCCGCATTGCACATCAGCCGTTTCTTCGCCATCCCGGAGCGCGTCTTCACCACTCCGCCGGCTGGCGGATCGAATTGAATCGCAATTCCCGTAGGAACGCCCGCAGCGCCGCGGGCCGCGAGGGTTACGTCTTCAGAAGCATATAGGTCATAGCCGATGTCTTCGCCAGGGTGTCCGACAGTGGGAAGAGTGGCGTGCGGATTCAGCCGTTTTACTTTGAGCATCCCCGCTATTTTTACACGAGCCTAGTGGGTGCCCGCAGATTTCGCGAACGACAGCACCGCGTCGGTCTCCGTATCGCGAATATCGAACACCGTCAGCAGCTTCGTAATCTGCAGCAACTCCAGCGTCTTGGCGCTCAGGCTGGCCAGTTTCATCTCGCCGCCCGCCGCGCGCACGGAACTGTAGAGGCTGATCAGCGTCCCCAGTCCGCCCGAATCGATGTACCCCACGCCCTTCATGTTGAGCACGATCTGCTTATAGGCAGGGATCAACTTCTTCACCGTCTCACGCAGTGCGCCCGACTCGTCGCCAAACACGAGGCGTCCGGAGCAATCCACGATAATGATGCCTTCGATGGTTCGCGTGCTGAGCGAGAGCTGCATAAACGGTTCCTCCAGGGATCGGCCTATCTGCCGAGAGGTGCAAGGCGATGGCGGACAGCGTACCTTGAAATCCGCACAAATAGCAACGAAAACGAACCGAATCGGGCGTCCGAGGCCCAAAATTGCTCCGCCCCGAGGGCCAGCTTTCACGGGCCGCATCGGACGGTATAATCGACTACGACGCCCCACCATGAGCTACCAGGTTCTCGCCCGCAAATACCGCCCCCAGCGTTTTTCCGAGGTCATCGGCCAGGACCACGTAACCCGCACTCTCAAGAACGCCATCGAGCAGGAGCGGATCGCCCACGGTTACATTTTCAGCGGCCATCGCGGCATCGGCAAGACCACCATCGCGCGTATTTTGGCGATGGCCCTGAATTGCCAGTCCGCCGACCATCCCGTGCCGGAGCCCTGCGGAATTTGCGATAGCTGCCGCGAGACCCGCGCCGGCGAATCCGTCGACGTCATCGAAATCGACGCCGCCACCAACCGCGGTATCGACGAAATCCGGGAGCTTCGCGAAGCCGCCCGCTACCGCCCTGCCCGCGACCGCTTCAAGATCTACATCCTCGACGAAGCCCACCAGATCACCGACGCCGCCTTCAACGCCCTGCTGAAGACGCTCGAAGAGCCACCGGCGCACATCATCTTCATGATGGCCACGACCGAGCCCGAAGACATTCCGCAGACCATTCGCTCGCGCTGCCAGCACTTCAGCTTTCACGCCGTCAAGTTTGACGACATTGTCCAACAACTCCGCGACATCGCCGGAAAGGAAGGCATCACCGCCGAAGACGCCGCCCTCGCCATGCTCGCCGAAGCCGGGGACGGATCCATGCGCGACGCCCTCAGCATCATGGACCAGGCCATCGCCGCCTGCGGCAACGAACTCAAGGCCGACAACGTTCGCGGCCTCATGGGCACAGTTTCCTCTGACGTCCTCGAAGAGATCATGAACGGCGTGCACGCTAATTCCAGCGAGAGCGTATTGACGACCATCGATAAGCTGCTCGTCGAAGGCCATAGCCCGCTGCACTTCGCGAAGCAAGCGGTGCGTTTCCTGCGCAATGCCATGGTCGCCAAGGTCGCCGGAAAAGACAGTTCGCTTCTCCAGATCTCCAGTGACGAACGCGAACGTGTAGCCCGCGTAGCCGCGCAATTCACCGAAGAAGATTTAGCCCGCTTCCTACAGATCATTCTGCGGACGCATTCCGACCTCGGCTACAAGCACGAGCAGCGCTTCCACCTGGAGCTAGGTCTGCTCAAGATGGTCCACGCCCAACGCCTGCTGCCGCTGGAGCAATTGCTAAGCGGCGCAGCCAGCGCACCGACGACATCGCAAGCGCGCATTGCTCCGACGGCATCGCGACCGAGCCTCGCCCCGCCGCCACCCGGTTCGCGCCCATCGCCCTTTGAGTCCAGCCGCACCGCGGCGGCACCTCGGCCATCGCCCTTCGAGGCCGACCGCGATCGCAAGAGCGAACCCAAAGCGGAGACGCCAACAGAGAACGCACCGATCTCGACGCCAACTCCCTACGCCGCCGCCCAACCCGCGCGCGGCTACGAACCGCAGAGCGCATCCCCGACGGTCACCGCAACTGCGACCATGGGCAGCGCTGTAGCAGTAGCGGAGGTTGCACCGCCGGCCGCTTCGTCAACGACTGAGGTTTCGATTCCCGCAATTCGTGATGCCGTCCTCAACGAACTCGAAACCGCCGGGCAGAACGTCCTCGTGCACACGCTCGAAACCGGGGTCTGGGCCCTGTGCGGCAGCGAGATCACCGTGAAGGTCGCACTCTCCCCCGCCATGATCGACCTCAGCATGGGCCCGGAAATGAAAAAGCTCGTCGGCGCAGCGATTAACAAAGTCGCCGGACGCCCGCTGAAATTTACGTTGGTAGGCGGCGCTGATCCTGCCGCGCTAGCCAAACCCGCTCCCCGTGCCGCCGTCGGACAATCGGCCCGCGCGCGCGCCATGCAACATCCCGTCGTCCAATACATGCAGGAAAAATTTGGCGCCGAGGTTCGCACCGTCATCGATAAGAAAGAAGAGAGATAGGTCATGGGTGGGTTTAACTTGCAGGAAATGATGTTGCAGGCCAAGCAGCACGCTGAAGAGATCCAGAAAAAGATGGCGCAAACCGTCATCGAAGCCACCGCCGGCGGCGGCAGCGTCACCGTCAAGATGAACGGCCAGAAGCAACTGCTCAGCGTAAAGATCGAGCCCGAGGTCGTGAAGTCCGGCGACGTCGAAATGCTGCAAGACCTCGTCACCGCCGCGGTCAATGAAGCTTCTCGCCGCGTCGACCAGGCGATGCAGTCAAGCATGAGCGGCATGTTGGGCGGCATGGGCCTTCCCGGCTTTTAGGAGATCACTTGTCGAAATTTGCCGAGCCAATGGCACGGTTGATCGAAGAATTGAAGAAGCTGCCAGGGGTTGGCAACAAGAGCGCCCAGCGTTTGGCCTTCCACATCCTGCGCTCCAGCGAGGACGATGCCACCCTCCTCGCCGACGCCGTTCGCGACGTCAAAGCCAAGCTCCGCCTCTGCTCCATCTGCAACAACATTACGGACATCGACCCTTGCATCTACTGCTCCAACCCCACGCGTAATCCCCAGATGATCTGCGTGGTGGAAGAACCAACGAACATTTCATCGATCGAAAAGACCCGTAATTTCAATGGAATGTACCATGTCCTTCATGGAACACTTTCGCCATTGCACGGCGTAGGCCCGGAACATCTCAGGATTAACAACCTGCTGAAACGTGTCGCCGGTGGGCAGGTCGAAGAAGTGATCCTCGCCACCAATCCGACCGTCGAAGGCGAGGCCACCGCGAACTATCTCTCCAAGCTCCTGAAGGCTGAAAACGTCCGCGTCACCCGAATTGCGACCGGAGTCCCCGTCGGCAGCGACATCGAATACGCCGACGAGGTCACGATGCAAAAAGCCATGGAAGGTCGCCGCGAACTATAGCGCCTGGCGCTCCAACGCCGCGCGGTCCCACTTCGCCAACTCTGCCGCACCCGCATACGTCGTCTCCAGAAACTCCAAGAGCGCGTCATCCGGCGAAGCCTCCCGCCGGAACTCCTCGTACTTCATAAGGAACTCGCCCAAGTCTTTGTTGAACGACGCAATCGCGGGCAAAACTTTCACTTTGTCCAAACCCTCTGGCACCGGCGCAGCATAGGCATAGAATGCCGCTTCGCCGAATCCACCGTTTCCCGGCCAGAATCCAGCGCTGATCACCTCGTGCGAATACGCCTCTCGCTGGATCGCATCCGCCCCCGGCCGCTCCGGCGCGCGACGCCCCGAGAACCGCGTCACCGCTAAATCAAAACTTCCCCAGAAGAAATGCGCTGGGCTCACCTTTCCGACAAATCGCGACGAAAATCTCTGGAAGATCGCAGTCGTCCGCACCAGGATCTTCCAAAATCTCTCCACATATTCCGAGTCATACGACGCATGCACCGTGTCATCCGGAAACCGTATCGGCTCCTTCTGCTCGCACGGCAACGGATCGATGTGCACCGAGACCCCCAGCCGCCCCAAACACACAAGGTACTGGCGATAAAACTCCGCAACCGACTGCGGTTTCAGCGCGAGCCGATCCTCCCTTCCATCGCTCATCCGAAAGTGCAGCTGATGTTCCAGAAAGTCGAACTCGATCTCCAGGTTTCCACCCGACACTGGCATCGCCGACGTAGTCAGCCCGCAAGGCGAAACATACAACGTCACATTCCACCAATGCGCTTGCAACGGCGCCAGCGTCAGTCGAGTCTTGCCCACGATTTGCGTCCACATATGGAGCGTGTTCGCGGTCGCCTCCCATTCTTTCCAGGGAAGCTCAGGCCATGCTTCCTTGTTAGCGTTCGACATTCCCACCTCCGCGCAGGAGTGATTATAGGAGCGCAAAGTGACACAATACCTGCATGGTGCCACTTCCCAACTTTCTCTACGGTACAGCGTGGAAAGAAGAACGCACCGCGGAGTTGGTGCTCGAGGCGATTAAAGCGGGCTTTCGCGCCATCGATACCGCCAATCAGCGCCGCCATTACCATGAGGCAGGCGTCGGCGAAGCACTGGCGAAGTCCTACTGGAGCGGCATCGTCGGACGCGAAGATCTTTTTCTCCAGACGAAATTTACCTATCGGGGTGGTCAGGACGATCGCCTTCCCTACGACCCCTCTGCTAGTTTGTCGGAACAGGTCGCACAGTCGATGGCGAGTTCCCTCGAACACCTCGGCACCAAGTATGTGGACAGCTTTGTGCTCCACGGGCCAGCCTCGATCTCTGCCTGGGACGAATCCGATGCCGAAGTCTGGGCCGCCATGCTTCGCGAACGTGATGCCGGCCGGGCACGGGCGCTCGGGGTAAGCAACATGTCGTTGCGCAATCTGGAAGCGATGGAGCAAGCCGAGGACGCGCCGCCCGCGTTTGTGCAGAATCGCTGCTTTGCCCGCTTGGGATGGGACCGTGAGATTCGCACCTTTTGCCGCGAACGCGAAATCGTATACCAGGGCTTCTCGCTGTTGACTGCCAATCGCGAAGTGCTGGGGCATCAGCTCGTGCGTTCCATCGCTGACCGCCAGCATGCGACCGTCGCGCAGGTGGTATTCGCTTTTGCCCGGCAAGTGGGCATCCTTCCGATGACCGGAACGAGCAACCCCGCTCATATGCACGAGGATTTGGAAAGCCTGCGAATGCGTGTGTCGGACGCTGACGTCGGTGCTATCGAAGAACTAGTCGGCTGATCAAAAGCAAGAGGCCCGCACTCGGCGGACCTCATCTCAATCGAATTCCTGGGATCTACCCAGCCAGCTTTGCCAGCAGGTCCTGCGGATGCACGGGCTTGGCGAGGATCTCAAACTCATGCCCCTTGGCGCGAGCGCTCTCCAGCAGATCCGCCGTTGCGGCCTGACCTGAAAACAACAGAATCTTGCAGCCCGGCAGGAAGGCCCGGATCTGGATCGCAGCCTCGATGCCGTTCATGTCCGGCATAATCACGTCGCTGATAATGAGGTCGGGTTGAATCGTTCGTGCGCTCTCAACTGCCGCAGTGCCGGTATACACCGGAGACGCGTCGAAACCGGCCTTATTGAGGATGATCGATAAGGTATCTGCAATCACCTGTTCGTCATCGACGACAAGGACCCGGCGTTTCGGCTTATTCATTGTCATTCATTGCTCCTGGGGGTTGAACCGCGCCCATCGGTTCGGGGACTACTCAGTGGAAATTATATCCTGCCACCCGAATCAGGGTGTGAGATGCTCAATTCTTCCCGCTGGTGGTATTAAGGCGGAGAAAGGGCCCATTACTCAATTCCATACTCCTTCCACCGCTTCGTCACCATGTCCTTGGTCGCGTCGTCCATGGTCACTTCATCCGGCCACGGCCGTTGGAACCCCTCCGTCGGCCACTTCCGGGTGGCATCAATCCCCATCTTCGATCCGAAATCCGGCAGCCGCGCCGCATGATCCAGCGAATCCACCGGCCCCAGCGTGAACTGGATATCCCGCTCCGGGTCGATGTTGTTGCAAACCTTCCACACCACCTCGGCCGCATTCTGCACATTCACGTCTTCGTCCACCACGATGATGCACTTGGTGAACATCGCTTGCCCCATACCCCAGATCGCGCTCATCACCTTCCGCGCCTGCCCCGGATAGCTCTTCCGGATCGACACGATCATCAGGTTATGGAACACGCCCTCCACCGGCAGGTTCACATCCACGATTTCCGGGATCGTCACCCGCATGAGCGGCAGGAAAATCCTCTCCACCGCCTTGCCCATGTAAGCGTCCTCCACCGGAGGCTTGCCCACAATCGTCGCCGAATAAATCGGATCCTTGCGATGGGTGATGCACTGCACGTGGAAAACCGGGTACAGATCTTCCAGCGAGTAGAAGCCCGTGTGATCGCCAAACGGTCCCTCGGTGCGCAGTTCATCGAGGTTCACATATCCCTCGAGAATGATTTCCGCATTCGCCGGAACCTCGAGGTCAACGGTCTCGCACTTCACCAGTTCCACCGGTTTCTGTCGTAGGAAACCGGCGATCATGAACTCTTCGACCTCCGGAGGTGCCGGCACGATCGCCGAGAAGATCAGCGTGGGGTCCGTACCAATCGCCACGGCAACTTCCATCTTCCCTTTGGGTCCCTCCACCTGCTTCGCCCCGCCGCCAGTGCGCGCCATGATATCGACGGATGTCGATTTACCCAGTGTGTCACCGCCCGCCTGCGCCGCCCGCAGACGCTCCCGATAATGCTCTGCCCCGCCCTTGTGTCGCTGCCAGTGCATCCCCGTCGAGGTCGCGTCATACACCTGCATCCGGTACGCGCCCATATTCCGCTTCCCCGTTCGCGGATCACGCGTGATGACGCATGGCAACGTAATAAACGGCCCGCCATCTTGCGGCCAAGTCGTCAGAATCGGAAAGTCCAGCAGCGAAAAATCCCCGCGCTTGATCACTTCCTTACAAGGACCGGTAGCAACCGTCTTCGGAAAGAACTTGCCGAGGTCCGCCAGCATTGGCAGCATCTTGATCTTGTCCAGTAATCCCTGTGGCGACTTCACATCCATGAACTCGCGGATCCGTCCCGAAATCTCATCCAGGCTGTCCACATCCAGCGCCATCTTCATCCGGCGCTCCGAGCCAAATTGATTCATCAGCACCTTCGACCCGGGATAGCCCTTCACGTTCTCAAACAGCAGAGCCGGTCCGCCCGCACCCTTGCCATTGCGTGCCGGCCATTTCGAGATGCGGTCGGTGATCTCACACATTTCCAGCTTCGGATCGACCTCGGCCCTAATGCGCTTCAATTCGCCCGCCCGGTCGAGCGCAGCGATCCATTCCCGGATGTCGTTGTAGGCCACGAGGCCTCGCTTTCACATAGAATCGACGAAGGGAGATTATAGCGTCCGCGACGGTTGGGTTGATCGCCCGTCGAATCTGTGGGGAATCCGAATGCGAAGCACCCTACTATCGCTCATTAGCCTCGCCGCCACGCTGCCCGCGTGGGCCGCCGATCAATCGCGAAGCTACCAATTCACTGGCATTGTCACAAAAGACCAGTGCGACTCCCTACCTCAGAAATCCTTCGAAATCCGGCCATCTCTCGCCCGCAGCGGCTCAACCGACCGACTCACGGTTTCCTGCACCCCTATGGAAGACGACACTGTCCTCCTGAAGCTCACCTTCCTGCTTCCGACGCAGCCCCCGCCCTCACCCGCGGCCAGTCGCGACGATACAGCTTCCGCTGGGGAGCCAAAGTGGTCCCCGACCGCGCCAGTGTGCTGGAGGGAGAGTTCACCCGCGACGAAGACAAGTGTCGGCGTCTCCTAAACCTCCTCCGCGGGAAGGCCTCCCAGACCGACCCCAACGTCACCGTCACCTGGGCTGGCGACTGCTACGGCGACGACCGCTGGGGAGTCTCGATGGAAATCACACTCACCGAGACGACGCGCTAAGCGTTTATCCAACTCCCAGGCCATCATCTGTCATCAAAGTGTAATGTCAGCAGGAGTTCACCTTGCGCGTGCTTTTGCGCCCAATTCGCTGACATTCCTTAATCGAGGTCACACCATTTCATGGCAATGCCGGTGGCAAGAGAACGAGAACATATTCAGGCCCTGTCGCAACTCACGCTCAATCCCGAAGCGTCCGCCGACGCCATCCGCCACATCGCCAGCCTCACACCCGCAGAACGCGATGCCCTCACTTCCCTGGCCGACTGCAATCATGTCGTGGTCCGAGGTTTACAACCGGTCGTCGACGGCGGCCTGAAGCTGAATCTCCCCGAAGTCGGACAATGGGCGCAGGGCGTTATCTACAAAGAGCGCGCCCGGATTCAGAACGCGCTCTCAAGACTCGAAGTCATCTGCAACGAATTGGAGTCTTCCGGTTGCCAGACAACGGTCATGAAGTCACTCGACCATTGGCCAGACCTCGGCAACGATCTTGACCTGTACACCACCGCCGATGAACACGCTGTCGCGAAAGTAATGACCGAGAAGTTCCAGGCGCACATCGAGCCCCGCAGTTGGGGTGACCGCCTGGCGAACAAGTGGAACTTCGCCGTCCCCGGTCTCCCGGAAGCCATCGAAGTCCACGCTAAGCGCTTAGGTCAGACCGGAGAGCACACTGCCCTCGCGCGGCGCTTCGTAACCCGTCGCGTGCAGAAGACCGTGGAGGGCATGACCTTCTATGTTCCCGCGCCCGAAGAGCGCATCATTGTTGCCACGTTGCAGCGCATGTACCGCCACTTCTACTTCCGCGTCTGCGACATCGTAAACACGAAGAACCTTGTCGAGTCCGGCACCCTCGATTATGGCGAACTCAAGCGCGCAGCCGACCTCGGCGGCATCTGGCCCGGCGTCTGCAGCTATCTGCGCATTGTCTGCGATTACGTGAAACAGTATCGTGGAGTCGGCTTCGCCCTTCCCGACGAAGTACTCGCTGCCGCCCCATTCGGTGGCGAAAAAGTCTTTATCAAAGGCCGCTTCCTTCGCGTGCCGATCATGCCCCAAGGTGCTGATCTCTATACCCGCCAGGTCACCAGTGCCGCCTTCCGCGGCGATGTCCCCGCGACCTTCCGCCTGACGCTCCTCCCGCCGCTGGCCTCAGCGGCAGCGGTGGCGTTCAAATTTACTGGCAGTGATAAAGGAATTTGGTAGCTATTTCTGTATGACGGGCGCTTCTTGCAACAGCGGCACAAGGGTTGTGTTCCAGCCATCCACACTGCCGCTCGGAGCCCATTGCGCGGAGATCACGGCCGCAGCTTCAAGCCCCACTCGCGCCAGCCGCTTCCCGATCTGCTTGTTCTGCACTTCAAAGATCGATAGAAAATGAGGCGTTATCAGGACCAGTAAATCTCCGTCTGGCGAAGTATAGGCGTCGGATGCATCCGGAAGTTTCTCGAGGATGCTGTCCCACCCAACCGCCAAATCATCTGCCCCCACGAGCGTTTTCGGCGGATCGATGGGAACCGCATACGTCTCGCCACCGTGTCCGTGCTCCAGCACGCTGGTACCCAGCAGCCTATAGTGGCCCTTAGTGCGCACCACGATCCACGATGTCTCGCTCGCAGTGAGCGCCGGGTTCGCCGGGTCCTCGCTGGGATTCGGCGCGTCGCGCAGGTCGGCGACATCTGCGCCCAACTTCATGGCCCCCACCGCCTCGGCCCCCGCAACCTCTGAAAGCGGCAACACCGGACGCAAGTCCTGATCCTTCCTCCGCAAATCCTCCAGTCGCGCAACGAAGCTCTCCTCGCCGGAAACTGGATGAGCGCCGCAGGTGCTCTCATAGCCATGCTGGAGCGCGGCAAAATCGGTGCCTACCCAACTCAACGAATACGCGCTGATATCGTCGGCGCAGCGATCGTCGTCTGAAACCGGAATCACATGCGTTGTGCGACGCTTCTCACCCACTGGAGCGGTCCACACCGCCTCACTGCGAGCCGCTGAGTTCACCCGCGTCAGCGTCGTGACTCCCACCTCCCACCAGCCAGACTTACGGGGCACCAGCAGTCGCAGCCCTTCCGTAATCTGCACCTGCGGGCCGTCGCGCGTGATCCAGTAGGCGTGGAAACGCTGGCCGTCTGCCGACCCTGACGCAGTAGTCAGCAGCAAGCCCGATTTCTGCTGCGCCCGAACGCCGCTGCCGGCCGCGATCAGCAAAGCAATGCAACTGATGATTTGCCAATGTCCTCGCATTGCCTAAGGACCTTTCTGCATGCGCGTGCGGTCGTAATACACGCGTTCTTGCGGCTCTTTGTCGAAGAACTCTGGATCGCGCTCGAGTAGTCGTTCATAACTGTGGCGCGCCGACTTCAGGTCCCCGCGTTTCATTTGTAGTTGAGCCAGCTGCGTGAGCGACTTGGTGTCTTTCGGAAATAACCGCGCGCACGTATCGAGGTCCGCCTCTAAACTGCTTTGCGGAAACTCCGACGGGTCTTGCAGCTTGATCTGCGGATAGATCTCGCACGCAACATCGGGAAACCCGTTATACAGAATCCCGGAAGCCAACTCCCGACCGGTGCGTGGATTCAGTTTGTACGCCGCACGATATTGGGCCCGTGCCTCGTCATCTCGCCCCGTTGCCGCCAATGCCGCCGCCAGATGCTGGTGCGCTGCCGCGTCCGTGGGCCTTTCCGATACCTCTTTGCTCGCGGCCGTCATCTGCTGCTGGAAACCAGCAAACTCCTCTTCCCAGCGCTTTGCCCTATCCGCGAGCCGCGCATCCTCCGGATCGAGCGCCGCGGCTTCATGCTGCGCCTTGATCGCCTCCGCATACTGTTTGCGTCCCCACATCACGGAAGCCAACGCCTCCCGCGGCGCCACCCAATCGGGACGCAAAGTCGACGCTGAGACCAAAAGTAGCGCCGCGTCTTCCTTCTTTCCGCTCGCCCGACCAACTACACCGGCTAGTTGAAAATACGCCAGCGCGTAATTCGGATCGGCAGTAATCGCCGCGTGATACTCGGCAATCGTCGCATCTCCCGTCAGTTCCGGCGCCAGGAATGTATGCGCCACCGCGGCCCGGTGTGGCGACAGTCCAATCTTCATCGCCCGTCTACACGCCACCTCAGCCCGAATTCCATCCTGCCCAATGCAAAGCTCCAGTTCGCGCAGCGCCTCCGGAGTATCAGGTGTGTCCGCGGATTTCACCGACACATCTCCGGCCGTAATCGTCGCTATATCGAGATCGTATTTCGCGTCTTTCAGATCTGGTCGAAGCCTTACCGTCTCCTGCAACTGCGGAACCGCCTTCGCCGCATCGCCGCCATCGATATACTTCCGCGCCAGTTCATAACGATAGTCCGCATTTTCCGGATCCAACCGGACCGCCTCCGCCAGTTGCCGAATCACCTCGGCCCCGTGCTCACTGTCCCAATTGCTCCAGAACACCGCCAACCGGTGGTGGATGTCCGCATCTTCAGGTGCCACCCTTACGGCATCGTTATAGGCATCAATCACCAGCGGATTCGGAGGCTTCTCAAAAACTCCCGCCGCCTTCAGATAGAACGCCTTCGCAAGCCCCTTGCGACGATTGCGTTCGAAAGCCTGTCCCGCGGCGTAGTAGAACTCGCCCTCCGCGCGCGAGTTCTGGATGATCGTCGCCACCGTCGAATTGAGCTGCAATTCGTTCCCCTGCGCCAATCCCGCCATCACCGCCTGCGAGTATTCCGCATCCGCCGCCTGCCGATTCCCTCCGGCATCCAGCGCCCAGGCATACATCAAATGGGTATTCGCATCGCGCGGCGTAAGTGCCAGCGCCTGCCGCAGCACAGCGCCCGCCACCGTGTACTCGCCGGTCTTTGTGAGCATCATGCCCTTGGCCAGCAGCACGTGCGACTGCTCCCTCGGATCCTTCGTCCGCGTTAGTGCCTGGGTGCAAGCCTCGATGGAATTGGGATAGTTGTGATAACAATCTGCCGAATACTCGTCTGCGCTCTTCGCGTCGGTTGCGGTTGAGCCGCGAGACGCAGAAGAATTTTGTGCCGGCAAACCCAGCATCAGGCCAACGATGAGCAGCGCGTACATCGGATACCACTTTATAGCCACTATTAACGACTTAGTACAAGAGACTTCGCGCGAATTCGAGTCACGCCTGTGCGTTACCTTGGTGTCTTGCCCATATGGCGCGGGTTTCCTAGGATGCTAGCCCACGATGCCGAACCTCAACCCATTTGCGGCCTTACGCTCATACTCTGAGAAAGATCGTCGCTGGCGACGTTACAAGGTCGACCTCTCCGTGCGCATGAAGGCCTGGCGCGGCGGCGCCTTCCAGACCGTTGAAGGCCACGGTAGCGACGTTTGCGAGGGAGGTCTCGCGCTAGCGGTTCCCACCGACCTCCAAGTCGGCGAAAGCGTCACCTTGGAAGTCCGCCTGCCCTATTCGGAGCATCCCCTGATGTTGTCGGGCGCGGTTCGGAACGTCAAGGCAGGTACCTACGGGATTGAATTCGTCGGGCTCGGCGAGCAGCAGCGCCAAGCTATCATTCGTCTTTGCGAGTCGCTGCAGAAGACGCAGTAGTCGCTACCTCTAGGCAACGCCTCTTGTCTTTTGGTCGAGAAAATCGATCATCCTTCCGATTCCGCCAACATTATCTACGGACAGGTCGGCCCACGGCGGCGCGGCAACTTTCCCTTGATATACGAAAATCAAGGCGACATGCAGACTTTTCGCCTTGGCAGCGATGATCGCCGCTTCCTCGGGCATTACGCTATGCCCAATCAGTACCGCCAGGAATTCGTCATGTTGCAGAAGGATCAGGGCGTCCAGCGGCTCTCGCGGAGACGACACCGAATATCCGGCAATCGCCAACATGTCATTTCGGCCGATGAGTAGCGGGGTCGATCGGCTGACAGAAAGCAGTCTTCGGGTAGGTTGACGAACCGACGCAATCATTAGTAACTCGGAACCATCAAAGACGTGCGGGGTTGTATTGCACTACTCAGCTCATTCTCATTCGCCCGTACCCTGCGTTATACTTGACCCGTCCACTCGAGCGGGAGTAACTCAGTGGTAGAGTCACGGCTTCCCAAGCCGTTGGTCGCGGGTTCGATCCCCGTCTCCCGCTCCATTATTCCTGCTCTTCTCTCTTTTGTTAGTTCCTTCTACGGTGCCGAAGGCGTATACGCAGCCGGAAGGATCGAACCCTGTTTAACGGTGACGCTGTCGAATGTTGAATTGAACAACTTCACGGACGCACCCCCATTCACGAAGAGCGCCATACCGTCTTCTTTGTATGACGCGCATGTATCCAACCACGCTTGTCGATTCGCGCTGCCGTTTCCTGAGTCACCATAGAAAGCGAAGCCGCCGGGATTGAAATTGTCGGGACCAGCGTTCCTTGCGATTGATGCGACTGCCCAAGTGAGGTTCACCGGACCTTCCGACGTGTCGGCGAATTCCGGACCACGGTTGCCCTGGTAAATCGAACCGAACGACACATGATAGCCGCTATGCGATGAGCTTCCATTCTTGTTCGGAAAGTTCGAGACATTCGTCCCATACGTCTCGACGTCGCCGGCATCGTCATGCACCGAGTGTGCCGAGAGCATCGTCGAAAGATAGCCCGCCGCTCCGCTGTCGCCATTGATGCAATCGTAGAGTGTCGCGTGACAGGACACGCTCCGCTCGAAGTACCGCGAGCCTAACACCCAAGCTCCGTAGCCGCCCCCACTTGCGAAATACGTGTTGTCGACGCTCCACAGCTCAGCCGGTATGTACCCGCCGGCCGCCTTTTGTTCCAGCGCCAATACGTCGATTCCGTCCAAGTAGAGACCGAATAACATCAACGTCGTACCAGAGGCCAGGATGCGTGAGTTATGCGCCAGGTCGTAATAGGTCGCACGGACTCTCGCGCGGACATGCTGCAGCGGTAACACCTCGCCTCCCAAAGCGACATAGAGGTTGTGTCCGACGGTGTCGTAAAACCAACCATATTTCGACGAGCTCAACGCCGCCAGGCTGTTCGCCATCACACATCCGGAGTACACCTGCTGGTTGTTCGCGTCGTAACACGAGATCGGCAACCGCTGAGGGAAGCCCGCCGCATCCAGGGTGCCATCTTGCAGAAGCACCCGATTGATTCCCGTTGAGGTCACGCCGTCACTGGCAATCTTCGCAACGTACACGCTGGCATACGCAGATGCTGACCACAATGCCGACGCCAAGTCGGTCCCGGTGTTTCGAATGATGCAGTGGTTCACGTGTTCACAAAGCACTACCTTCGGAAAACTACCGTACCGATCTGTCGAACGAAAATCGAATGGAGCGTACGCCCCATCAGCCAGCACAATCACCTGCGCCGCCGTGTCACGTAAAGGCGTTGATATCGTCGCGAAGGGTTTAGATTCGTTCCCAACTACTCCAGTTTTATCCGATCCATTCACCGGATCAACCCAGGCAGTCCCGCTCAATGCCGATCCGTATTTTGCATAAAAAGCCGAAAAGAGATTCTGGTCGAGATCCAGATCGCCGGGGCCGCGCACTACCGCCGGCATAACGGGAAGTTCCGGAAAACCGGGCGGCAACGTACGGGGGATAAGCGAGGCTATGGAATTGATTGCCGAATGGAGCCTCGGCCGCGTTACCGTGACATCTACGACTACTCTTCCGCCTTCAATGGAGACCGAATCGCCGTTAACCGTCAGCGATTGAGGGTACACAGATGCCACGAGCAACAGCCAGATCAGCGCGAGGGGCGCCTTCATTGCACTCTCCTTCATTGGGGGGAGGATTGTGCGTTACCTTGCATTCTACAGTTCCGTGCCTCGTCTCGAAGTATCCACCCGCGACATATCATTCCCGTTTTATCCCCCACTCGTGGGATGCCGCCTTAAATGGGATTGACTTGTGCTCTCGCATCCAGCACCTTAGCGACAGTCACCAAAGAAAGGATGTGCTGGCGCTGCGGCGCGGGCCAGAGATTATGCCTGAGGAGAAGTCTGTCTCGAAGACCAACGACGCAGCGGCTGTCGACGACTTCGTCAACAACCCCGACTTCTTCAAGCGCCTCCTCGACAAACTCTACGAAGGCGTCTACTTCGTCGACACCAATCGCCGCATCACCTATTGGAATCAGGCTGCCGAACACCTTTCCGGCTATTCTGCTGAAGAAGTCGTTGGCCACTACTGCCAGGACAACATCCTCAATCACGTCGACGACGCCGGCACCCAGCTCTGCTTCGGCAAATGTCCCCTGGTGAACAGCGTCGAAACCGGCCTTCCCCACGAATGCGAGCTCTACCTCCACCACAAGCAGGGACACCGCGTCCCCGTGCGCGTCCGCGTCACACCGGTTCGCAACGCCCAGAACAAGATCATCGGCGCGATCGAAATGTTCGTGGAGACCGGCAGTACGAAGAATCGCGGCCAGCGCCTCGAGCAACTGCAAAGCCGCGGCTTCCTCGATCCCTTAACTGAGACCGGCAACCGCCGCTATCTCGAACTTGAGTTATTTAAGTCTCTTCAGGAGTTCCGTCAGCATGGCCTCGCCTTTGGCGCGATTCTGGCCGACGTCGACCACCTGCGTATCATCAACGAACACTACGGTCATTCCGTAGGAGACCAGGCTCTGCGCGCCGTTGCCCATACCCTCGCCAATGCCGTTGGCGACACCGATATCCTGGGCCGCTGGTCAGTCGACGAATTTCTAATCCTGGTGCCGCAAGACTCCCTCGAGCATCTTGGCGATCTCGCCGAACGCTCTCGCGCCCTCGTCGAACGCGCCGCTATCCAGGTCGGTCCCGACCAGATCATCGCTACCATCTCCGCCGGCGCCTCCACGGTCGATGCCCTCGACACCATGGAGATGTTTATCCGCCGCCTCGAAAATCTCCTCCAGCGCAGCAAATACGCGGGCAGGAATCGCGTCACGCTGCGGTGATCAGTTAGTATTCCGGAATGCAAATCCGATACAGGCTGCCATTAACCGCAGCCATATTGTTCTTTGTGGGCTCGTCCCCTGCTCAGAACGCCGCGCCTCCAACTCCCGCCCCGCAGCGTGAAAAGTTCCAGGAGGCGGCGGCCAAGGCACTCGAGACCGAGAATACTCGCCGGCAAGCGGAACCCTGCAAAGATGCCATGAGCACCTACGAGATCAATCACTGTCTATGGCGAGAGCTTTCAATCACCCAGCGAAACCGAAGTGAATTCGCCGCCGCCCTCCGCTCCCTTCTCAGATTGCGAGACCCAGCAGATAGCAAGGCGCCGAAATTTGGCCCGAGCGGACCTGTGCTCACGAGTGATGAGCTAGCGGAAGAATTCGACAGAATGGAAACACAATGGGAAGGTTCTCAGAAACTCCAATGTGAGGCCGCCCTTCATCAATACGGCGGAGGCACAGCCGCCCCAGCCGCACAGATGGGATGCGAACTCCGCTTGACGCGAGAACATTTGGACGACTTGGATGTCATTTACAACATGCTGCTGCACAAGTGATGGACATCTAAGCTTCCCGCACCCGGTTCTTCCAGTGCGACCATAAGAACCACGCGATCACGATCGCCAGCCCCGCCACGATGATCGCATCGAACCGGTGAAACCACATCTTCAACCGCGGATCCGTCTCCCAATGCTCGCCCAGCTTCATCCCTACATACGCCAGGAAGAAGCACCACGGCCACGATCCAACAAACGTGTAGATGTGAAACCGCAACCGCGGCATCTTCGCAATCCCCGCCGGAAGCGCAATAAACGTCCGCACGACGGGCAACAACCTCGCCACCAGCACCGTGATGTCGCCGAACCGCTTGAAGAAATGCTCCGCGCGGTCGAGATCATGTGCATTCAGCAGGATCAGCTTTCCCCAGCGGTTAATCATCGGGCGCCCACCGTACCGTCCCACCTCGTACGCAAGAACTGACCCCACATTGCAGCCGATCGCCCCCCACGTCGCCACCCAATACAGGTTGAAGCGCCCCATGTACACCAGGTAGCCCGAGAACGTCATGATCACTTCGGATGGCAGTGGAATGCACGCCGACTCAATCGCCATCAGCAGCATCACCCCGCCATATCCAGCGCTGCTGATGACATGAATGATGAACGCGCCGAGTGAGGCGATCAGGTTGTGCAGCATCGTAGGCTCCTCGGCAAACGCAGCGGTGGATTATGCAGATTTAGATCGAAGCAGAGCGCGACAGCCGCCGCGCGATCGTTCAGAGGGATCAAGCGGATGAAGCGGTTAGAAATCCTGCGTGTCCTGCGTAAAAGCAAATCCCGGAATGGTCGCGCCCCCCGCGGATTTTTCAACCTTAACCCGCGTCGTCTCCGTATCCGGAGCGCTCACGTCGGCAATGCGCAACATCGCAAATTGCGTGAAGAGTTCGTTGTAAACCTTGGTGACGAGATAATTCTTCCCGTTCGATTCGTTCCGCCAGACTTGCCCGAGCTGTATTGATTTCACGGCCATAACAGTTTCAGAGTATATCCCGCATCGAGCCGAGTCAATTCCACGAGGTGACTCGCGTAACCAGGATGCACGGTAAAATCTGTCGATGCCGCACTTCTTTCCCAATCCCGCTGACTTCCGTAAGTGGCTCGAAAAACATCACGCCACCGAGCGCGAAGTCATCGTCGGCTTCTATCGCAAAGAAACCGGCAAACCCAGCATCACTTGGCCCCAATCTGTCGAAGAGGCTCTCTGCTTCGGTTGGATCGATGGCGTCCGCCACAAACTCGACGAGACCAGTTACACCATCCGCTTCACCCCGCGCAAACCAACCAGTATCTGGAGCAAAATTAACCTCGCCTCGATGGAGCGCCTCATCGCCTCCGGCCGCATCGCTCCCGCCGGACTGAAACTCTACGAATCCCGAGACGCCAAGAAAACCAACCTCTATTCCTTCGAGCGTGAACAAGCCGCATTCACCCCAGCCCAGGAGAAACTGTTCCGCAAAAACACCAAAGCCTGGAAATTCTGGGAGCGACAAGTCCCGTCCTATCGCAGGCCCGCAACTTGGTGGGTGATAAGCGCCAAACAAGAAGCGACCCGCGAACGACGACTCAACACGCTCATCGTGTGCTCGGCAAAGGGTCTCAAACTTCCCCAGTTGCGGCGACCCACCGATAAACAGGCTTGAATGGCGCAGGTGCCTACTGCGACACGCTCTGTTCGCGTCGCGCAAGGCGTTCTTTGAGCTGCTCCTGATAAAGGCTAGAGGGCTTTACCGGAGCGCCAGAAGACTGATAGTAGGCACCATTTGCGCCCAGTTGCGGGCCCACATGCCTTCCCTTACTCCCAATCACCCAGTTATAGGCGCCCGGCGGGCTCTCCACCTGGATCTCGTCCATCGTCGAATTCCAAACCACGTTGTACGCGCCCGCCCACCCGTGTCCGCTTCCCAGGTTCCACTGGTTGTAGTCATCGTACTTACCCTCGAGCGTTAACTGCTCCCATAGTGTGCCCGTCGCCCAGCGCTGGTGCGGTCCAGCATCAAGCTCCGTGCCCTTGGCCCAGGAATCACGAAACACGTTCGGCCCCGCGACCCGTGCCTGCGTCGCCCACACGTGGTTGAGATGCCCGGTCAAGTTGCAATGTTCCATCAGGACCTGTTGCCCATCGATTTCGAAAGCAAAGGGCGCGGCATGCCCACGTTTCTCCGGTGTATCGATGTGCTCGCCCTGCACGTCCTCCACGCTAATTGCGCGGCCATGCAGGTCCACGAACACCAGGTTGTTGTAATTCGCCAGTTTCACATTCCGCATCCACGCATTCTCGACAGCATCAAACTCCGAGAAGATGGAGTCAAAGAAGCTGCCATCCGTGCGATGTGGAATGCTTGGATGATCGTAGTTAGGCGCTTTCTTAAAGGTCGCTCCATCGCTGCGCAGGTTCTCCACGCCGACCTGGGAAATCCGCCCGGGAAATTCGTATTTCCAAACCACGGGATTGTCTTCTTTCGGCATCCGCTGGGTCAGAGCCGCATCGAGTGTCAGTCGATAGCCCTTGTCCGTTTTTTCCATTGCTACAATCGTGCGATCGAATCGCAACGCCATATTCGTAGGCCACTGCCGCACTTCGCCGCCATCGCGGCGCGGAGGAATGCGATCCATCCCCAGGGTGTGGATGAACGCCTCCGTCATGTTCCATTGCACGATCACGCGATCTCCCACACCGAAAAATTTGTCCGGCGCGTCCACCGTAACAACTCGACTACCCACCGCCACCACGTCGTCCAGGATCGGCCTGCGACTGCGTACTTCCTTCCACTCGCCCGAGCCTCCAATGCGTACCAGCGCGCGCGGAAGCCCTTCCGCAACCAGCAGCGTTCCCCCTTTGTCCGAACCGCTGCCGCGCAACACGACTCCGCTCACATCCAACTTGATCGTCCCCGCGATTCGGAATGTTCCCGGGCCGAGCAACACTGCCCCACGAATCCCGTGCTCATCGGCGGGCACTTTGCTCATCTCCTCGATCGCGTTTTGGATTCGCGACGTCGCATCAGCGTCTCCCTGTGCTTCGACATTCACCTTTACCGGCACATCGGGAATGGGCGCATTTCCTGCCTCATAACCGGCAGTGGAGAAATCGGGAATACGATTCCTCTCCGAATCCATCCCGTAAATCAGGCTCCCGTTCTGCATCTCCACCCAGGGGAGGTCCTGGTTCTTCTTCCCAGTGGCAGCCACGCCAGTCGCAATCCCAATGGCGGACGCAAAACCAATCACTAGCGCTATCGCCAGTCGAGAGGACACCCACGCACTTATGGTTTCCATGCGCCTCCCCAGCCCGCACCCTCACGTGGGGCGTGCACCACTTCATTCGCCGCCTATTATCCGGCAACTCCGGTTTCATGAAATGGCCTGTTCGCGCCACTTCAAACCTTCTTCTCCGCACCAGCAGCAACCAAAATTGCCGTCCCTCCGTTACCTGAATTTCTCCACCACGAAAGAGTAAGCCCCACTACTCGTCCCATCCTCTGCCTTCACTCGGCGAACTCTGCCCCGAACTGCTGCATCCCTCACCACGTTCGGCAATCTCTGTTCGGGCCCCTACAAACCCCAACCACTTTCTGCGGCAGGCGATCCTCGCCGGCCCTTGACGTTCGGCCCTGAAGTCTCACTCCTTCCTTTGAAAGGTGCAGTTCCACGTTAGCTGTTTTTACATGGAGGCAAATATGAAACGCAGTCTAGCTACACCAGTCGCGCGCGTAACGATCTTCGTTTTACTCGCATTTCTCACCACCGCAGCGGCGATCGCGCAAAGTACCCCGAGCGATTCGGACCACGTCCCCACCCGGCACAACGAAGCGACCATCGCCCAGCTCCAGGCTGAGATGAACTCTCACATGCTCACCTCCGAGGAGCTGACCAGGGAATACATCGATCGCATTCTTGCCCTCGATCAGGCCGGCCCCGGCGTCAACGCCGTCCTCCAACTCAATCCTGACGCCCTCGAAATGGCGCGCAATGCCGACCGGATGCGCCGAAGAGGCGCGCGCGGACCTTTGCTTGGCATTCCCGTGCTTCTCAAAGACAACATCGATACCGGCGACAGGATGCAGACGAGCGCGGGCTCCTTCGCGCTCGCCGGCAAGCCCGCCGTGCGTGACTCCACGGTCGCGGCGAACCTTCGTGCCGCCGGAGCCGTCATTCTCGGCAAGACCAATCTCTCCGAGTGGGCGAACTTCCGCTCCTTCGAATCCATCAGTGGTTGGTCCGGTCGAGGTGGCCAAACCAACAATCCCTACGCCATCGATCGCAACCCCTGCGGATCAAGCTCCGGCTCAGCCGCAGCGACCTCCGCTAACTTCACCGCCGTGTCGCTCGGCACTGAGACCGATGGCAGCGTAGTATGTCCCGCCAATGCCAACGGGGTTGTCGGCATCAAGCCCACCATCGGTCTCACCAGTCGTGCCGGCGTTGTGCCCATCTCCCATACCCAGGACACTGTCGGCGTTCACGGACGCACCGTCGCCGATGCCGCAACGGTTCTTGGCATCATTCAGAGCCGCACCTTCGACGGCCGCGACCCCGCGACCGGTGGTGTTCCTCTCGGATGGCAAGGCACCGGCAAATCACGCCCAACTACCATCCCCACTGACTACACGCAGTTCGTGAATCCGAACGGCCTTCAGGGCGCACGCATCGGCGTCACCCGCACCGGCCTCGCCGGATTCGATACCAACTTCCCGACTCCGCAATCTGTGCTCGACGCCTTTGAAGACTCGGTGCAGGCCCTGCAGAATGCCGGCGCGACGGTCGTCGATCTGGACGCTGCCGGCTTCACCTTCGCCTCTGCGAGCGGCGAGACCCTCATCCTCCTCTTCGATTTCCGCAATGACGTGGCGCAATACTTCGCCACTCGTATCGGAGTGCCCGTCGCCGGCGGCACTCTGCAAACCGCCATCGACTTCAACAATGCCCATCCCGATGCCGAGATGCCTTTCTTCAGCCAGGACATCTTTGACACCGCGATGCAGCTCGCTACCGGTCCCGACGATCCACAACCTCTCTTCGGAGGCATGACCTACAACCAGGCGCTCGCGATCGATCACCTCGCCGGCGTCAACGGTATCGACGCCGCCATCAGCCAATTCAATCTCGACGCCGTGGTCACCGCCACCGACAATCCAGCGTGGTCTACCGACTTGCTCTACGGCGACCACTTCCTCTTCGGAACCTCCGGCCTCGCCGCTGGTCCCGGATATCCCATCGTGCAAGTTCCCGCCGCGATGCCCAAGTTCTGCGGCTCGCCCACCTTACCCACACACTGCACCGAGTTCGGTATCCCGCTCGGCATCAGCTTCTTCGGCACTGCGTTCAGCGAACCCACGTTGATCAGGCTGGCGTCCGGTTTCGAGGCCGCAACTCAGTTCCGTGCTCACCATCTCCCAACCTTTGCCCGCACCGCTCCCTACACCCACATCCAAGGCACAACCCTGAAACCGCCGCATCATGACGATTCGCCCGAGACCAATAAAACACCTCAGTTGCCACGTCACACCCTGTAAGACCAACTCCGGATCTCCCGCTCGTCACAAACAACTGTGACCGGGTAGGAGGTCCGGCCCCAAGATTTCCCATCCCAAATTTTCTCCGCGTCTCCGCGCCTCCGTGGCAGGTGTTTCTTCGCTAAAATTAGAGT
>Ga0206952_10108_pt2 | contig 25410 bp, 24 predicted proteins | sample Alteio_BWOrgHeat_39_FD_152966 | JGI IMG/M metagenome (GOLD analysis project Ga0206952, IMG submission 152966) | Enriched cells from forest soil in Barre Woods Harvard Forest LTER site, Petersham, Massachusetts, United States -... | ecosystem: Environmental > Terrestrial > Soil > Temperate forest >... | reverse complement strand
TTGTTGGGTAGGTTGTGTTGTTGGGTAGGTTGTGTTGTTGGGTAGGTTGTGTTGATGGGTAGGTTGTGTTGTTGGGTGGGTTGAGGCCGGGCTTACCTTTTAGCCCAAAGATTGGCAGGTATGTTCGAAAGCTTGTTCTTCGACTTATATCTTATAATCAGATTTCTTTTATATTCGTAAACATCTTTAGCAGCGGCCAATACTTGGCCGCTGCTAACGTCTTTCATTCCTTTATTTATCCCTCTTGAATCTTCTATAATGGCTCGCATAAATGAGACAACTTCTTCCTTTGTCATTCGCCCATCCCTTTGATTATCCGGCTGTAAATACCTACGGTAAGCATCAACCAGGTTTTCTTCTAAATGTGTGCCTTCAGCGGTATCTTCTCGCATGTTCGGATCTTCTTCGGTCATGTTCAGGTCTTCTTCACTGACCCTGTCCGCATATGCCACTTCTAAGGCGTCCAGCTCTTCCTGTGGGGCCCCTGCTTCGTACCTTGAGTCAAGGTACGCCTCAAGCTCATTCGTACCCATGTTTGTGATTTCCGTATCGGCTGTGCGCATATGAGGTTCCTTTCGATTGTTTTTGATTACTATAAAGTCATATGTGTCAAGGATGCTTCACCGCAGTGAAGCACTTGCAAGCCCACTTTCTTTTCGCGGGCGCAGTCCTTGACACTTATGACATAATCAAAGAAAAAGAATCGAAAGGAAATGGCTCAAGCTTACGAAACCGGAAGTTTTATTCTTTTTGAGACCATTGCAAAGCAGAGACCCACAGCACCAGAGAAAAACCACCCAGCGGATTTGATTAAAACGAACGGCAGAAAAACATACATCATTAGTAAACTTACATGACCGAAACTGGCACTCATTATATAACCATAAACAACAATCCTATCTACACACCCCCCTAAACAGACCAAACAAACCCAACAAATACAACCAACCAAACCAAAAATTAACCCAAACAACCAACACAACACATCCTAAATCGTCAACACAACCCACCCAACAACACAACCTACCCATCAACACAACCTACCCAACAACACAACCTACCCAACAACACAACCTACCCAACAACACAACCTACCCATCAACACAACCTACCCATTAACACAATCTACCCATCAACACAACCTACCCATCAACACAACCTACCCATCAACACAACCTACCCAACCATACATCCCTTTCATCATTCACCTCACACCTCTACTATCTACACTTAACTTATACTACCTCTCTAAATACTTACTCTCTCCCATTGGCAATTGGTAGCGGCAGACCACTATCCCCCTCGCTTTATGGTTGGGGGAGAGTGGTCTGGCGCGGTTTCGGGAGCTTCACCCCGAAAACCCCTTGCCAATGGGAGAGTTACAGCAAAAAAAAATTACAACTTCGTTACAAACAGTTGTAATGAATTTGTAATGACTTTGTAAAAACCTTAGACCTTATTGATAATCAGTTCGGCTGTATGCGGGCTTTTATTTGGATAGAAAATATTAACAGTCCCATCGAGGTAACCCGAAGTATCTAATTTTATAACCATCAATACCGCGAAATTACCCCTAAAAGTAGGATCCGAAGTTAAATCAATCATTGTGTCATGATCTACACCGCTTGGACTTGGAACAAAGCTTGGGTGGGAATGCCACTCTCCCAAATAATTAAACCTTTTGTAATTTTTGCCAGTACGATCAAAAAATCTTGCCATTGCGGATAAAACATTATGAGCAGCACGCTCAAAAAAAGCAAAGCCGCCACCTATTCGTTGAATGGTAATATCGCAAACTTCGAATTCATCATCACCTGTATGCTCCCCCATTAAAATTCCGCCAATCTCTCTACGCCCGGCCATTTTAAGTTCCGAACAAAGTGTATCAACGATCTTGGCCGGGAGAACGACTTTCACGCTTGGCCACTTTTCTTTATTAGATCATTTAAAAAATTCTTCCCATCCTCATCTAATTCAGATCCTTGCTCAATCTTTTCTTGAGAAACTGAGCCACATGCAATAGGAATAACTTCCAATGGAGACCGAAAAACCCACCACTTTCCCATCCCTATTAAATACATTGGAAATTCATACTCATTAACTTCCAATAGGCAGTCTATGGCAAATCTGGCAGCATTATCGGCAATGACCGATACATCGGCATCCGAAGCCGCAATAACTCTACCTTCCATGTCCTCACGAATATAATCCTCCGCAACCTTGACTATCGGTGACGGATTTTTAAGACAAAACTCATTGTATGCAGCTCTTATAACCTGTGGCGGAGCGCTGACATTCGGGATAAACCTCCCCATCTGACCGCCTCTTCCCCCTTCAAATACTGCTGCCCATAAGAATTTCTTCTGGTCTCTATTTGCCACAGAACACAAAAGATTAAACACGCGCTCATTGGCAGTGCAGTCTATAATCAAATCACATTCAGACATCTTACTTAAACATACGTCCAAGTGGGCGGCAGACTCCTGACCTGTAAGGTTTATGCACTTTGTCTCAACCTTAATATTCTTATCAATTTTGCTAATCATATCCTGGACACCATCTACTTTATGTTCTCCCACCTGGTCCCAAGTCAAAGCGTGCCTTTTCACGTTATCCGGTAAGAATAAATCATGATCCACTAAATAAAAGCTCTCTGTACCAGACCTCGCCAAGGTGATGGCTATTTTGCTTCCCAGGGAACCCAGCCCAACAATGCAAACTTTTTTCCCGGCCAGACCCTGGTATCCTGCCGGCATTCTATTTATACCATCGCCTTCAAGGATAGGCTCAAAAGCATAAACTTTACGATCATTCATCAGTAAATAAAATCTGAACTCGCCATTACCGCCTTGCATGAGTATCGCTAAATCGTCTTGTTTCTCTTCTTTTGCCTGTGCCAAATGTAATGCCAGCATTTCTTCGCTAAGGCCAGCCTTTGCGAAATCCTCTATCCGGGCCAAATCTTTTAAGGATCCTGTATAATCGGTCGCTTTAATGAAGATGCCCCTATAAATATGTCTATCACAAGACACTCTTGAATCCTTCCAAACCTCTTGGCCTGGAACCTCAACTTGGTGAAACATTACTACCCAAGAGTTCGGATGAAAACTGGATGAAAATCTGATAGGCACCGGAGCTTTGAGGGTGATATTTTGCAGGAATTCTTTAAGATTTCGCGTGATCATGCAACGTAGGAATTTGTTTCTCAGCTCTTGCCCCATTGTCAGCTGATGCCTCGTGGGCGCCTGTGGCATGGTTTCAGCTTTCGCGTTTCCCATTGGATTTTCTATGGATAGTAGCTTATACGCACTCCGTATGAGGTCGGCTCCAGTAACCTCCGGCAGCCAATTATCCGGACCCCACTCAAGGCAAAGGGAACCTCTTTCTCCATATTGATGCGTACTCCACCGGCGGTCTGCCTCTACGGGATAAACCGCCGGCTGAGAATCCGGAAAATAGGTAGGATACTCCATTCTGACCTTATAATCATGACCATGCACCCTGATGACCGCAAGGACAGATAACTTCCCTGGCAGCGACCATTCCAGCCCTATCAGCCACTCAGCCTCTTTCTTGAGCTGATCAAAGGCATCCCGCTCACGCTTCAGCAATGCTGGATTGGATAAAAACCAAAGTTCCATTAGGCAAACCTTCCTGGTTTATTTGGAGGAATAATCGGTTGATTGGGGAACGATGGCACAGATGACGTAAAGGCGGCCGCCAAAAGAGACTCCCTCACATCATCAGGCACAGGGAAATCCTCCCCAAACTCTTTCTTTAGAATTTGACAGGCTTTCTTTTCATCAGCCTCACTCTTTGCCTGCGTTAAGCTTTTAGCTAAATTTATGAACCTGGTCTTTAACTGAACCATTTGCGTTGCCGTCAATCCACCGAATAAATCCTCATACTCTGGTGTAGGTTTTTTAACGCTAATATTTCCCAAGGAATTAGAAACGGCATTAGCAAGATTAATCAGGGCGGAAAGGTCATCCGGTTTGCCACCTGACAGTACCTTATATGGAACGTATTTCTTCACTAAAAGAACGAACGCCAGTCCGCACGGCTTGGCGGCTGATTCCCTAGGCATGGCCACATCGTCCCATCTGTGTAAATACCTGACGAGACGACGGAATTGGTTGGTCTTTGTTGCGGCATCTTCTGTTTCCTCAAAATCTTTCATTGCCGCGTACACATATTCCAAAAGGGCCTTAGGATTAGCGTCAACCCATCCCCTATCTTTATGCGCAAGTTTAAAAGTAATTACTCCCCAATTTTCCTGTACCGCATACGTCACCAGGTCTACGTGATACCCTTCGCTATAACTTACACGGATACAAGCGCCCTTTGGTTGGACATCATTGGTGTGATCTTTAACAGCCTGATAGACCCATTTCCGAACTTCTTCCGCGGTGTAATCACCTTCACTTATGTCAAACCGCAGCCCTACATCAATGTCGTATACAAGATCCCCTGACGGTTTAACCCCCGTTTTCATCACATAGCTGCCCTGCAGTACGTCCTGAAACCCGGGCTTATTATTATTTTGAAGATACTTACGGATCTTGGCCAATATGATGTCCCTTTTTTCTGCCAGCTGCTTATTGATGTCGTAGTCCATACGTATTGCATCATGATATTTCTCAAAGTGCTTTTGAACATTTGCCATACCGGATCCTCCCTATTGAATATCAGCTAAATTAGAAAATATTTCTTTTACCAAACTCAAATCACCTGGGGCATTCCCTAGCGCCTTACTGTGTATATCCTCTGCATCGGTCCTGGCCAGTTCTCCTAGGGTCTGAAGTGCCAGCTTATCCGCCTTATCAATATTAATGGCGCTATACTGCTCCGGGGATTTATTGGTTTGGTCTAGCCGGACCACCTTTGTCTCCATACCCAATTTGTTTAAAGTTCCGGCGAGAAACCTTGCGGCATTGGTATAACCAAAGGATTGCGCAGATATAGACATTTCAACAATATTCATCCCGACCTTCCAGTCCTCTATTCCCCAGTTTGGATTTTCCATCGAATACGGATCTCCGGATGGACGGTCACATGTACCTATGGATAAAATTTCCAATTTTTGGGTTTCATGGTTAATCATGGCCGCAGCTTCAATAAGACCCATCAAGGTTGGATTATTTGCCCAAATGCCGCCATCGACAAAATTATCGATATTTGCGGTATCGGGATTCTTAAATTGAGCTATCGGGAAGAGTATAGGCGCCGCAGATGAAGCCATGCACACATCAACTAAAGTATAATTATCATCTCTGGTCTTGCCGGGATTATGTGGTGTTTTAAAAACCCATGCCTTATAAGTTTGTGCATTAACGGCCGGAATACATAGTGCTATTTTTCTTATTTCATAAAGCTGTTTAACGGTCGTTGTTGAAAAAATGTTTGTCAGGGCTTTTCTTAATTGTTCATTATTAGCTGCGGGTTTCTTTCTATTCCTCCATGCCCACCAGCATATTGAAGGGGCTTTTGGTCCAGAAGGCATGGGATCCGGAAAAATTTTAATCCCAAATTCTCTATAAAATGCAGCTATCGTCCTTGTTGGAATCCCGGCCGCCATGGCACAAGCTAAAATGGCTCCCGTGCTCGTCCCACAAATGAGGTCAAAGGCCTTCCCAAAATCCGGGGAGCTTTGTTTAAATCTGGCATCAAATCTCTGCGCTAAAATAGATAGCAGTTCAGCCGTATAAAGGCCACGCATTCCTCCACCATCAATACATAAAACTCTAAAAGGTTTTTTAGGCACTTTCCCGTATCCTCCAATATTTCACAAACTTTATCGGACAGTTTGTATATCCTTTTTATCAAGAGCCTTTTCCCTGCATTCATCACATAAACCATCAGGTATCTTAAATGAATTCATTTGAATGACGACTTTGTTCTTTCTACATTCCCTACATGGAATTTCCGGCATAACTTCTCCAATCTTTTTATAAGGCGTTAAATAAAACAGCGCTGCCTCATATATTACATGGAAGCAACGCTGGGATATAATCAGAAACTAAAGCGACCAATTTTTGATTGGCAACAGCTTTCGGCGGCGAGAGCCTTAATTTTTTCGTCGTCTTTTCTTTTCTATAACTTTGTTCCTTTCATGTGAACATTTAAATTTTAAAACTGAAATAAAGATTTGTCAAATATAATTTAGCACTCTCATAATATAAGTGCTAACTATACTTAGTTTAAATTATGCCTTCCCCAATTTAAGCCCTGTCTCTGCTCAATCACATAATCACCTTTGAAAATAATATTTTCAAAAGGCCTCTTTAAGTCCCGCAAATGAGTCTTCACCCCACTTATTAAAGCCAAGATACCAAGTAGCAAGGCCCAAGCCCATCCACCCAAGCCAAAACCTATCATACCGGCGAGGAAGCCCCATGCACTGCTAAAAATACCGATCAAGTAAACTGTTCCCCAACGCCTGTTTAATGCCCATGTTAGAACCGCCAACAAGATAATAACACCAGGCCATGATGCAAGTCCAGTCCCAATGATCACGGCTAATACAATGGCCTCAGCCCAAAGTACTCTGTAATTATGGTTAGCCATATTTGCTTTAAAATTTCTGATAACTCTTAACATATTCCTATCTCCTTTGTAGAGCAAATTTGTCCAAATAAACTGCTCATTAGCCCATTTTTGGTGTCCGTATTGGTGTCCATCGTAGGTACTTAATGAGGCGTAATCATACCTAATGGTAAAAAATAAAAAACCCTCTTTCTCGACGGAAAAAGGGTTAAGTTGTTGATTTTGAAGATATTACGTTTTGTATCTTTTTTAGTTTACAAATCAGCTGCTCTACCAACTGAGCTAAGCCAGCGAAATCACAAAATACTCCAAAGTGGGATGTAATATAGCAAAATTGCCTATGCCTGTAAAGGTTAAGATTTTAGTTTTAACGGGAACTTGGCCGACCAAAGGCTGATATAAACCAAGATCATTGACCACATCAAAGGTTTTAATTCCAGGAATGTGTAAAACTGAGAAAGACTTTTAAAGAATACCTTGTTGTCAGACATGTTTAAAATAAAACTAAGGAATATAAAAAAAGCACTGATAAAAGCTTGTTTTTTGTTTAACTGCGCATAAAACAAGTAACGGAGGATAAAAAAATAAGGGATGATCAAAAAAACAAGCGCGTTTAAATAAGATAATGGATTAAATAAAAGCGCGCACACAAACAGGCAGGAGTAGTCAAGGAAGCGGACCTTGGGGTCTTTTTCTTTTACAAAAAACGCGCCGTAAAAGAATGAAGTAAAAAGAACCAAACAGCTGATGCCCCAGGCATAATAAACTTCAGCAGTCAACCCCCTCTTGATGAGAAGATAATCAAAGATAGTGCCTATCTCATGGCGCGCGATAAAGATCCAGGAAAAATAAGAAAGCAGGGAATTATTTCTGGGAGAATACAAAAGAGTGGCTGGAGTTGACTTTAATAAAACAAACCAGTCATGAAGGTATTTTAAATTCAGGTCCCAGCCGGAATAGATGGCAGGCAAGAATAAAAATATAGCTACCATTAAAATAGTGTACGCTAATAATTTAAAATGCCTTCTTAACAAAAAATAAAGAGCGAATAAAAGCGGGAAGAACTTGACCATCAAACAAAACGCCAAAACGACCGACGCCAAAAAAAATTTCTTATTTATCTCTAAATACATGGCTAAAACCATAAGAAAACAAAGGAACATGTTGACCTGCCCCAATCGGAAATCATTGAATATATAGCGCCCGGTTAAAGCGAATAAACAAATAAGGATCAAAAGATCTTTGAAATTCACAAATGAAACCTGCTTTAGTTTATAAAGAATGAAAAAGATGGCATACAAACAGAGGATATTAAAGACTGTCCAGACATAAAGCGCTGAGATCTTGTTAAATAACGTTAAGGAAGAAAAAAGCAGGGCAAAAAGCGGGGAATATTTGAATTCATTAATGCCATCATGAGGGATGTAGACCGGCGCTCCGGTTAAATAATTATGACTGGCATCATAATAAACATCAAAATCTCCGGAAGTATATTTAAGTGAAACGAGAACAATTAAATAAAAAGTCAGCGCAGCAACGAAAAGAAAAATAAGGCGTTGGGTCATTTAAAAGATCTCGTATTGGCTGTCTTTCTTGAATATTTGGTCGATCAATTCCACCACATTATCAATACTGATAGAGCCGGGCTCAAGCTTATTATCCAATATGAAACTCTTGGGGCCAAGCGGCTTCCAGCGCTCTGCATTGATCCCGGCTTGATTACGTAAGAACAATGAAATGACACTGGTCCCAACCCCCGCGGCCACATGGACCGGACCGGAATCATTGGAGATCAACAGGCGTGACCGCCGCAGAAGGCTCGCTGTCTGGGCCAGCGATGTTTTACCGGTTAGGTCCAAAAACCGGGAAGCCTGACGTGTTTGCCGTAAGATCTCTTGCGCAATAGAGACCGTCTGCGGGGAGCCGATCAGAACGATCTTTAACGCGTTGCGCTCTGCCAGACGGTCCATTAATGAGGCAAAATTAGCTATGGGCCAGCACTTGGCAGCATCCGAAGCACCGGGATGCACCACGATGAATTCATTGGGTTTTAAATTATTTTCCTGCATCCAATGCAATACCCAATCTTCCGCCTCTTTTTGCGTCGGTACGAAAATATCCAGGTCATCATTCTCAATGCCGATCTCCTTTAACACATCCATGCAGTATTCCGCTTCATGTTTTACCCCTTGGGCCCGGGTATCTTTTAAAGGGTATGTGAGTAAAGATCCAAACTTGTTATTTTTATACCCCAAACGGAAAGGTATCCCGGCCGCGTAACAGGCCAAATTGTACCGGCGCTTAGTATGATAAACAACAGCAAGGTCAAATTTCTTTGAACTGATCTCACGGACCAATCTCAAAAACCCAAATAGGCCCTTATGCCTTCCTTGACGGTCATCCACTAGGATTTCATCCACATAAGGATTACCGTTGACCAACTCATAGGTCGCAGGGGCAACCAGAACGGTGACGTGGGAACTGGGATAGAATTGACGGATGGCCTTGATCGCCGGAGTTGTCAGCACCACATCCCCGATACGGTCCGTGCGTACGATCAAAATATTTTGGAAAGTCTTTGGGATCTTCATTGTTGTATTCTTACCGTGGCATCGATCACATCTTCCACTTCAATAAAGGACATGCAATTGTGCGCCCCCTCACTCTTCGGGTCACGGCACCGGGGACATTTTTCATTGCGCCTGACGATCACTGACCTCTGGGTCCAGGGCGCGTATTTATTGATGTCCGTAGGCCCCCAAAGGGCCACCACGGGAACATTAAAATAACAAGCCAGATGCATGATCCCGCTGTCATGGGTCATGGCCCACGAAGATTTCTTTAAAATAAATGCTAATTGGCGCAAATTAATTTTACCCGCTAATGACAACGCGGAGGTCCGCATGCGTCCCTGGATGTCATCAATGATCTCGGCATCCTTAACATCTCCCACAAAAACCACCTTGTGCGTGGCTGATAAATGGTCCGCCACAGCCGCGAAACCCTTCGGATGCCAACGCTTGGCAGAATCCGCGGCGCCGGGGGCTATCACTATAAAACTTTGTCCCTTCAACGCGGGGGCTATTGATCCTTCAAAGAATTGTTCGTCTTCTTTGGTTGTTAAAACAGCGTACTGCTTCTCCGATAAAGTGTCAAAATCATAAACCTGGCGCAGACGGTTTAAATGCATCTCTTTCTTATGAACCCCTATTGACGCTGCCACGAGCGGTGTGGAAATATGCGGCATCAAAAAGAGCGCCAGTGCTGTACGCCGCAGGTCCACCACACAATCATATCGCGCCTGGTACAGGTCCAGGAACCATGTGAATTTTTGCCTTAAAGGCGCTTGTTTATTAAATGCCTTGACCGTGAAGTTGGGATTATCAGCGAAAAGTGAGACCGCCTTGGGGCCTGTCACCACGTCAATTTTGGCCTGCGGGAAATCCCTCCGTAAAATGTCGATCACCGGGCACGTTAAGACCACGTCTCCGATATTCGTCTGGCTGACGATCAAAATACGCTTAGGACCGAATTTTTTTAAAAGCTTGGCACACATCATCCACCGTCACAGACTGCATACACACATTATTGGAACAGGACAAATGATAACAAGGGGCCTTGTTGCACCCGACATCTTTAATAAGGACCTCAAAACGGCCACTGCCCCTGGGGCCGGTGATCTCGGGACGAGTGGGGCCAAAAATACCGATCACATCCGCGCCCACACTATGGGCCAAATGCAAAGGGCCGGAATCCCCGGAGATCACAATTGCCGCTCTTTTATAAAGCGCCAGTGATTCGCCCAGGGAAGTCTCCCCTGCCAAAACAAAAACTTTTATTCCGGTGGCTTGGGCAATCTGCTGGCAATGCTCCCTGTCTTTATGCGATCCGGAGAAAACAATTTTCAAACCAAACTCCTGGTCCAAACGTTTGGCCAAAAGCGTGAAAGAACCGGTACTCCACCGTTTAAGGTCCCAATTCCCGCCTGTATTTAGCACCACGTATTTTTCAGCCGTACCTATGCCTGCCTTGCTTAATTTAACATCCACGGCCTGCATGTCTTCCACCTTCAAACGCAATTCGCATAAACGGTCATCGACCCTAATGCCATAACTTTCTAAAACCCTCAAATAATAATCACAACGATGGACATCCTCTGATGCCATGGCGACCGGATCGGTCAAAAGGGCTTTGACCTTGCAATAACCAATGCGTAAAGGGATCCCTGCCAGATAAACCAGCAAAGACCGCGTCATGGAGCGATGCAGTAAAAAAGCAGCGTCAAAATTCCTTTTTTTCAAATGCCGGATCAATCTCCATTTGGCCCAAGGAAGACGGTGTTTACCGCGTTCATCATAAATAATGATCTTGTCCACATAAGGGCAATACTCCAGGACTTCTTTGACCCTGGGTACGCATAAACAAGATATGCGCACCTGCGGATATGTTTTTTTAAGCGCTTTAAAAACAGGGATGGAAAAGACCGCGTCCCCTAACCAATTGACATTAACGACGAGAATGTTGATCATAAATTTTAAGGGTCTCCCCTAGCATCCTGTCAGCGGAAAAATGTTGTTCCACGTTTGACCTTGCCTGTTGCGCCATGGCCACGGACCGTTGAGGGTCACCAAGCGCTTCTATAATGCGGCCGGCCAAAGCCGCCGGATCATTGACAGCGACCAAATAACCGCTCCTGCCGTCTTCGATCAGATCAACTAAACCGCCCACCCTGGAAGCCACAACGGGAATGCCGCAGGCTTGGGCTTCTATCACGGACAAACCTAATCCTTCCATTAAAGAAGGCATTACAAAGATATCAAAAGCACACAAAAGCTCCTGAGCTTGGCCAGTGGTGCTTTTAAAATGGACATGGGCTGTCAGTCCTGAATCTTGGGCCAATTTCTTTAGATCACCTTCCTCCGGTCCTTGGCCCGCGATCAGCAAATTTACCGAAGGTATTTTTTTAAGGATAAGAGGCATGGCCCTGATCAAAACATCAATACCTTTAACATCTGACAAACGTGCGATGATGCCTATGATCGGCGCATCACCCATGCCTATTTTTTGCCGCGCCTCCCGGCGCCTTCGCTCATTGGTCATCACAAAACGGTCCAGATCAATGCCATTAGCTATCAAATGCACTTTTTGGGGGTCAACTCCAAAGTCCTTGATCAAATGCTGGGCCACAGGTTTGCTGATGGCAATGACTGCCGCACCCCAACAAGGGAGAATTTTCCTGAACCACCGCGGCCTGAAAAAACCGTGACAGGTCGTGACCATCTTGGTCCCGGTGCTGCGGCTTAAGAAAAACCCGAGCACCTGGGTGACCCGCGTCTGGGCGTGGATAATATCGATCCCTTCTTTCTGCACCAGGTCTTTGAGCGCGCCAAAGCTTAACCATAACTTGGGAGAGGCTTCTGATTTTGTGCGTATATTGATCCGGACATGATGAATGCCCGCAACCTCTAGCCGGGCGACATCTTCCCCTCCGCTGGAAGCCACCCATACGTTATGCCCGGACTTAACTAAAGCGCCGCCCAAGGTCAAAATATAACTGGTGATGCCGCCGGTATTAAAATGTGTTGTTAGAAAAAGAATGTTCATTTTATGAATTGGAGGACCTTTCGCGCCACTTCTTCAGGTAAAATATCGTTCATACAGGCATGGGTCTTGATCTTGCAAACACCCGAATAACAAGGCGAACATTTCATTGGTTTATGCAAGACCACGTTCTTTTCCGACGGAGGCATGTGGCGCCTGGCATCCGTTGGCCCGAAAAAAGCGATGATAGGCACCCGCATTCCGGCCGCGACATGCAAAGGCGCTGAATCCGGTGAAATATAAACCCGGCAACGTTTGATCAACGCGGCCAACTGTAGAATGCTTGTTTTCCCGACAAAGCTCGCGGGTTTGGCGCGGGCCTTGGCGATCAACTGCCTGCTTAAATCCCTGTCTTTATTCTCTCCGGTCAAGATCACCCGGATATTTTTTTGCCCCAAAATATCGCATAATTTAGCCATATGTTCCAGGGGCCAATTCTTTGTGGGCCACTTTTCAGAAGCTGATATATTTAAACCTACAACAACTTGGGGACCGCTTAACCATTCACTGTCCAATAAGCCCTGCACATAAGCGTCGTCTTTCAAAGAAGGGTTCAATTCCAGCCGAAGGGCCGGATCATGATCGATGCCGAGCATTTTCAATATACGGAATTGATGTTCCACCGGAGGGATATCGCGGATATCATTCTTGATCTTCCGCGATAATAGAAAACTGAATTTCCCGTTATCATAACCATACGATTCTTTGGGCATCGTTAAAAAAGACAATAAATGGCTCACGCGATTATTTTGCAGGTCCACGACTTTATCGAAATGATAACGGCGTAATTCTTTGCTCTTGACCCAGAGGGCTTTAAGATCCTTATCTTGAGGGTCAAACACGATCACCTCATTGATATGCGGACAACTCTCTAAAATAGCGCTGGCCTGTGGCGAAGTTAAACAGGAGATCTTCGCGTCAGGGAATTTAGCACGGATCGCTTTAAATGCCGCGGTCGACAACACAACATCCCCCACAGCCGTCATTTTAATGATCAGGATCTTTGTCGCGTGCATAAGTTCTTTATAAACAGCGATGGTGGCATCTGCCATGGTGCTAAGGGTGTACCGCGAGTCTATTTTTTTCTTTGCTTCAGCGACAAGGCCGGCGCTAAATTCAGGGTTATTTAAAATACGCAGCACCGCGTCAGACATGGCCTCGATTTCCTTGGGCTGTACCAAAAGCCCGGTCTTTTCATGATCAATGATCTCGCTCACACCTCCCACCCTGGTCGCCACCACAGGCACACCGGCTGCCTGGGCTTCAATGATCACCCGGCCAAAGGCCTCTTGGGTCACTGTCGACAGGACCAGGCAATCCGCCTTGCTCAACAACTGAGGTATGTCCTGCCTGTTGCCCATAAATTCGACTTGGGCCTGGATACCCAGGCGCTTGGTCAATAAAACCAGTTCATCTTTGTAAGGTTGTTTTTTAGGAGGCGCGTCACCGATGATCTGGACCTTTAGCGAAGGCAATTGATGGATCACACGCGCCATGGCCCTTAAAAAATAAGGATGGCCTTTAAGAGGAGTGATGCGGCCGATCATGACAACGGTAAATGCTTTTTTATCTGTTTTAGGCGCCCGCGGCAGGCTGAATTTCTCAAGGTCAACACTGCGGGCGATGACCCGGATATTTTCCGCGGGTACTGTAAAATCCTGGACCATATGGCGGCCGATGACCTCGCTGATGGCTATGATCATTTTCCCCCACCCCATCACCCTGCTGAAAAAATGCGTGGAATAATAACCGTGACAGGTGGTCAGGAAATGCGCCTCGGTTTTCCGGCAAGCAAAAAAAGCGATCCAGGCCGGTACCCTGGAACGGGCGTGGACAATGTCGATCTTTTCTTCCTGAATGATCTTCACCAGTTTGCCAATACAGAGATATACCGTGAATAAATTTTTCTTATGCACCGGTAAGATGTAATGTTTGGAGCCCTCCGATTCAAGCCGGTCGACCAAAGCTCCGCCATTGGAGACCACAACAGACTTATGGCCTTTGGCTACCAGGTATTTAGCCAGGTCCATCGTCCCGGTCTCAACCCCGCCGACATTTAGCTCTGGAAGGATCTGTAAAATATTCATACAATGGCTTCTAAACCGTTTTCAATGATGTTTTGGTCATCCAATGGCTTCAGTGTGACCTCATGGCTTAACAGCTTCGCGATCTTTTCTTTAAGATCACCCACTGAACTTGTCATTAAATACCCCTGGTCATTTAATTTCAATACAAAATCTTCATATTTATCCCGAGGGCTCTTCCCATACTGCCCGTGCGGGGAAAAGACGATGGTGTGCTTGCCTGAACTCAAAGCTTCCGAAACCATGGAGATACTTTCGCCTGAAACAATGACCACGTCAGACAATCCCAATATCCCGCCGACCGCTTCAGGTATATTGCTTTGATTCGCGATGATGCACAAAGAACAAGGCTCAAAACTCTTGAGCCCATCAGCGATGATCCGCTCGATCGCCGCCGGTGTACGCCGGGAAGTGGTCAATAAAATATCCGCGTTTAAATACAAAGCTGCTTCTTTGATCTGATCGATCAATTCACGTATTTGAGCTTCATCAAATTTGACCCCTTGGGCATCCCCGCCGATCAACACTCCAAATTTCGTACGCGCATTTCCTTTTAAACGTGAACAATGCTTGAATAACCCTTCAGTTTGTTCCCTTAAATAAGCCGTGCTGATCATATTGGGAGATACCTTCGGCGTGATCAGGCGTGCCCGTCGGATAGTCTTTGACCTGTCATGTTGGGGTAAAACCACCACATCGAAACGCTCTTTGGAAATGAGCCCAGGTGTTAGGATAGATATAGATTTAGCCAGATGGTTTTGACTTAATATAAAATTCACACCCGCTCCCTGAGAGCCGCAGGAGACTATATAATCCGCTTTGTATTTCATCACATCTTTAAAAGAAATATCTGTCAAAAAATACCTCAAACAATCCTCTCTTTTTAAAAAACTCAAATACTGTGCCAGAAACACATAAAAGGCAAACAGAGAAATAGCCCAAGGCCCGCGCCACTGCAAAGAGATGGTATTTTCTTCAACGGATTTGCCTCTTTTCTCCAAAACTTCACGTAAAGTGCGGGCTAAGGCCTGGGACTGGCGTAAATGCCCGGTGCGGCCATCATCAACAATGACCATCTGTTTTTGTGAGGAATATTTAAAAACCTTGTAAAACCAGATATATTCCACAGGGTGCTCTCTTAGCAAATGCGCGAAATGATCAGCTGCTTTCGAAACATTGACTTTAATGTCTTGTTCCAGGTCCCCGGTCACGGTCAATGACATGGCTGGAAAAGCTTTCAATACATGCTTACCATTACCACGACGCTCGATCCACACCGGACATACTCCGCACCCATACTTTAAGGCCAAACGCATGGCACCAGTTGACATGGATGATGTCTTTCCCAAGAACGGCACTATCTGGCCTGTTCTGCCTCCTTGATCTATAACTATGGAAACGATCTCGTTGTGACGCAGGGCTTTGATGATCTCTTTGGTGTCTGTTCCGGCGAATATCACATGAGCACCGGCAATGGTACGGTATTCATTGAGCATCTTGTCCAATTGGGGCAGTTTGGACTGGTCATTGACCACCACATGGTACGATCCCTTTGTGATCCCTCCAACCACGCTGGCCAATTCCCAGCTTCCTGAATGAATGGCCAGAAAAATGACCCCCTTGCCAAGAAGCAGGGCCTGATCAACATGTTCCTTGCCTTCTATATCGACGAACTTTCCAATTCCCAGATCTTTGATCTTAGGCAGGCAAAGAAGCTCGACGGCGCTTTGGACAAAATTAATAAAAACATCCCTGGTCATGACACGCAATTGTGATGGGGAATGTGTCGGGGCAAATACTGTTTTTAAATTAGCGTAGACCACCTTTCTTTTTCTGGATAAAAGGTGATAGCCGATCCAGCCCAGACAGCGTCCTATCCAAAGGTTTATACCGATCGGCAGGAGCATGAAAAGAAAAGCCGCTATTTTAATTACGGCAAACAGAAATGACTTTTTGAATGAACTCATCAGCCCCTTTGGTGATCTCCAACTGGATCGGAATATAAACTAAACGGAGACCCACGAACAGGTCATTAAAAACCCGTAATTTAACCGCGTCTTTATGCGTTGTCACAAGCACTTGGATGTCTTGAGAAAGGCAAAATTTCAGCATCCGTTGAACGTCCCCTCTCGTATATATATGATGGTCCATGAAGCTGAACAATTTAGAGATCTTTACACCGGAATTTTTTAAGCTCAACTCAAATGAAAGCGGATCACCGATCGCGCAAAACCCAACCACAGGCCTGTCATTTAAAAAATTCTCCGGTAAAACACCATCGTCGAAAACTCCCACAACGCCTGTGGCCTTATAGCGGCTTTCCACGATCAGGGCTTTAGGGTTGATCTCTTTGAGCCTGGAGGCCAAAACCTGGATACCGCTTGAACCGTCGGTTTTGGTCAGTACAAAAACATGCGCCCGCTTCAACGCTGGCAGAGGTTCACGTAAAATTCCCGCAGGTAAAAGAAAACCGTTGCCAAACGGGTTGCCTGCGTCAATAGCCACAATATTCAGATCACGGCCAAGCGGCCAATGTTGAAAAGCATCATCCGCGATGTAAACATCCACCGGCAGGACGCCGATAGCTTTTCTGATATTGGTAACACGATCAGCCCCGGCTAAAACCGGTATATAGGGTATTTGTTCATTCAACATATCAACTTCATCGCTGTCTTTTGAGCTCTGCGGCATGTGCCCGCGAATTAAAATAATGGATTTGAAACCCTTATCTTGCAAATGCCGCGCCAACCAGATGACCAACGGGGTCTTGCCTGCCCCGCCGGCAGTTATATTCCCGATGCTGATAACGGGTTTGGAGGCATTGTAGGCCCCTTTTAGACGATAAAAATTGCGATGGCAAAAAACACCCAGCCCATAAACATAAGACCAGGGCACCAGTAAATAGGTTATCAGCTGAGCGATAAAACCGCTCTTCTGGCCTTTCATTATGGAAAGTAAATATTGGTTCATTTTAAAAGTCCCGCCATGTGCTCCAAGCTGCGCTTGGTGGCCCCCTGATTGGAGATAATGACTTCTTTGGCCGCGTTCCCTAAGATTTTACGTTTTGACGCGTCAACACACAAAGCCCTGACAGCGATCTCAAAAGCACGCGCGTCCTCCACCTGTACAATGGCGTTGCCTTCCCTGAAACAAGCGACAATGTCCCTGAAATTCTCAAATTTCGGGCCAATGACAATGGCCTTGCCGTAAAAAGCAGGTTCAATGATATTGTGCCCTCCGCCGACGCATAAACTTTTCCCGACAAATACCAAGGCAGCCCTGGAATATAAAAAATGAAGCTGGCCGATGGTATCGACAACGATCACGGCCTTCTCCGGGTCCTCCTTCTGGATTTGAGAATATTTAACGGCCTTCAAGCCGCGGCGGTTAATAAGCTCTATGATCTGCGGCACCCTTTCGACATGACGGGGTGCTATGACCAATCGCCACTGCGGATCATCCCTGATGATCCCGCCATAAACATCCAGCACGATCTCTTCTTCCCCCGGATGGGTGGAACCAGCCACCCACCATAGTTCATCTTTACTGCCTATAAAATCACTGATGGAGGAATCCAAAGGTTTAGGCAAACTGTCAAATTTTACATTGCCTGTCACGACCACACGCGAAGATTCAGCGCCTAAGTCCATGATCCTCTTGGCATCCCCTGGGCTTTGCATACACCAAACCTGCACTTGGTTTAAGATCCCTTTTAATAAAGATCGAATAGCTTTATAACGCCCAAAAGAACCATCAGAAATCCGGCCGTTAATGACAGCCATGGGAACTTTCTTAAGATACAGCTTTCTGTAAAGGTTCGGCCAAATTTCCGTCTCAACAGCAACGTACATTTTAGGGCCGATCAAAGACACGAAAGTTCCCGCGACAAAACTAAGATCCATGGGAGAAGGTATTACCAAAGCCCTGTCCTTTAAACGTTCACGGGCAAGCGTATAACCGGTTTTGGTTGTTACGGTCACGATCAACTGGTACGCGGGATAATTCTTTCTTAACTGGTCAATGAACCCGTCAATGACCATCACTTCCCCCACACTGACCGCGTGCACCCAGATATTGGCCTTCGCCTTTATTTGTTTTTTCACCTGAGGGGAAAAAAGGCCAAATCGCATTCCATAGCCAGCATACCCGCGACTCGTCAAAAGCAAATAAGGCAGGTAAATAAGGGCATAGAGCAAAAAGATAAAATCATATAATAAGTACATTTTAATATTATAACTTAAATAGGAGACAGCGCCCTATTTTTTTAACATGCTTACAAAATAAAATAGGGCGCTGTCCCCTATTTATATCTATATTAAGCACGGGGATGGGACTGGTCGTAAACCTTCTTGAGCTTGTCGGTTGTCAGATGGGTGTAAATTTGGGTGGTGGACAAATTGACATGGCCTAAAAGCTCCTGCACAGAGCGCAGGTCCGCGCCATGATTAAGAAGATGGGTCGCGAAAGAGTGGCGGAACATGTGCGGAGTGACGTGCTGGGCCATCGCTTGCTCAAGGATATATTTATTGATGATATTGCGCACACTGCGGTCACTCAAACGTGTGCCGTTCTTATTGGCAAAAATAAACTTATGCTCCGCCTTGCATCCATCCAGATATTCCTTTAAAACATTTAAAGCCTGGTCTCCAATTGGCACCATCCGTTCTTTCTTCCCCTTGCCCATGACCTTGATGATATTGCCGATAAAATCCACATCATCCACATTTAAGCCGACCAGTTCACTGACCCGTATGCCCGTTGAATAAAGGATCTCAAAAATAGCTTTATCCCTGGGCGAGTTGATCTTACCGCTTTTGGGCGACTCGATCAATTGGACGGTTTCTTCTTCGCTCATAAAATGCGGCAACGGTTTGTCCAGTTTCGGGGTCACTAAAAGTTTGGCTGGATTGGATTTTATGACACCTTCACGCTGCAAAAACTTAAAAAAAGAGCGCAGGCTTGAGAGCTTGCGGCTCACGGTGCGCGGCTTTAAATTGCGAGCCTTAAGCTGTGCCAGGAACCGGCGTAGATCAGGATATTCCACGGCCTCAATGGGTGTTTTTCCTAAAAATTCCGTGAACTCTTCCAGATCAATGCGGTAATTGAGGGTGGTGTGGCTGGAATAATTCTTTTCAACTTCAAGATAAGTGAAGAATTTATCCAAATATTTCTTCATGGGACCGTGACAGGCAGTTTATTGGCGATAAATTTACAGTCCGGATAACGGCTGCAGCCATAAAAAGTAGCCCCCCGGTGTGAACGGCGTTCCACAAGCTCGCCCCCGCACCCCTCCGACGGACATTTAACGCCCGTGGTAAAAGCTTCGGCGTGTTTGCAATCGGGAAAACCGGTGCAACTGATGAAGCGTCCGCGGCGCCCCCATTTGACCACCATGGGTTTACCGCATTCGGGACAAAGTTTGTCGATGGTCACTTCGGTTTTTTGGATATTCTCAAAAGCAAAATCCAGCTCTTCTTTAAAAGGCCTCCAAAAATCTCCAAGCACCTTGACATAATCATTCGTGCCTTCCTCAATGGAGTCCAGCTCCTCTTCCATTGCGGCGGTAAAACCTATGTCCATGATCTTCTTAAAATACTCCATGAGCAGATGGCATATGCGAATACCCAGGTCCGTGGCTGTAAAATAACCACGGTCACGCAACACGTAATTGCGATACACCAGTGTATAGATAATTGAGGCATAAGTGGAAGGCCGTCCAATGCCCTGTTCTTCCAGGGCTTTGACCAAACTTGCTTCCGAATACCGTGCCGGCGGTTTGGTGAAATGCTGGCTGGGCTTGACCTCTAAAAGATCAAGAGCATCGCCCTCGGCGTATAAGGTCGGATCAAGCTTGACGTCCTGCTCCTCATTGTCCATATACACCGCCAAATATCCCGGGAACGCCAAAATGGAACCGGACGCCCCGAATTGAAAGCGCCCGCTCAAGATCTCGATCTTGGTTTGCTCAAAAACAGCAGGCATCATCTGGCAGCTGATGAATCTTTTCCAAATAAGGTCGTACAAACGGTATTGCTCATCGCTCAAATACCGTTTAACATCTTCAGGCTTATGGTGAACGTCGCTGGGGCGTATGGCCTCATGCGCTTCTTGCGCGCTCTTTTTGGATTTAAACCGGTTGGGCTGCTCAGGCAAATACTCACGGCCATGTTCTTTCTTGATCAATCCCCTCACTTTTTCTATGGCCTCAGCGGCGATATTAACGGAGTCCGTGCGCATGTAGGTGATCAAACCTTCGGCCTCTTCATCCCCGATCTCAATACCTTCATAAAGCTGTTGGGCGATCATCATGGTCTTGGAAGTATTGAACCCTAATTTGCTAAAAGCCTCTTGCTGCAAGGTGCTGGTGATAAATGGCGCCGGCGCGTTGCGCCTGACCTGTTTGGTATTGATGGCTGAGATCTTAAAAGATGATTTTTTTATTTCAGCGACAACACTGCTGGTTACCGGTTCCGCTTTAAGATCGACTTTCTCACCATCCATTTTCTCCAAATTAGCGGTCAAAATATCCTGAAGCCCTTTTTTTTGCAGATCGACCGCGATCTGCCAATACTCTTGAGGGACAAAAGATTTGATAGCCTCCTCGCGTTCCACGACCAATCGTAAAGCCACGGACTGCACCCGGCCGGCGCTCAAACGGGACCCGACTTTTTTCCACAGCAACGGGCTGATCTGATAGCCCACAATACGGTCCAGGACACGCCGGGCATTTTGGGCATCCACGAGCAAGCGGTTAAATTCCCTGGGATGCGCGAAAGCTTTCTTGACCGCGTCCTTGGTGATCTCATGAAAAACCACCCGGCTGACTTTTTTGTCCTTGGCGATATGCTGCACTAAATTCCAGCCAATAGCTTCTCCTTCGCGGTCAGGGTCGGTGGCGATATAGATCTCATCCACGTCCTTGGCTTCTTTTTTCAGCTTGGCCATGGTTTTTTGCTTATCCCGCACCACAATGAATTTGGCCTCAAAATCACGATCGACGTCCACGCCGATCGTAGATTTGGGCAGATCGATCAAATGCCCCATAGAGGCAGTGACTTTATATTTGGGCCCTAAGATCTTGTTGATCGTTTTAACTTTAGCGGGAGACTCGACAATAACTAATATCTTAGGCATGCTCATTCCTTACATAATATTGACCCGGCAATTGCCTGATCACGCGTTTTAATTCCAAACTTAAAGTGATATTCATAAGGCTGCTGATATTCAAACCTGATCGCCTGCACAGATCATCTAAATGCGCCGGCTGATAGGTGATGTGGGAATAAACCTGCCGTTGTTCATCACTTAACAAAAAAACCGGCTTACTATCGTCCGCCTGTAAAGGGATGTGGTCCCTTTTGACCTGAGACAAAACATCATCAGGATTTAAAGCTACCTTTGCCCCATCTTGGATCAACTGATTACTGCCCAGGGCTGTTTCATTATCGATATTGGAAGGCAGAACGAATACATCCTTATTTTGAGCCAAGGCATAGTCAGCGGTGATCAAAGCCCCGCTTTTACTTCCGGCTTCAATGACGACCGTTGCCAGGCTCAAAGCGCTGATGATACGGTTGCGCCAGGGGAAATTTTGTTTTAAAGGCGGCATGGCACAGGCAAATTCAGAGACCACCGCGCCATTCCGGCTGATCGCCTCCATTAAAGAATGGTTTTCCTTTGGATACATATAGTTAAAACCACAACCGATGACAGCGACCGTTTTGCCGCCAGCCTCAAGACTGCCTTGATGGGCCGCGGTATCAATGCCGCGAGCCAGACCGGAAACCACCGTCATCCCCGCCTGGACAAAAGCCTGGGCAAAAGCCTTTGCCGACTTACAGCCATAGAAACTGGCCGCCCTTGAGCCCACTAAAGCCACTGACATCTGCTTTAAGGCATCTATCTCGCCTTTGATATACAAAACCACCGGCGAGTCTTCAAAATCATTTAAAGAGCAGGGATAATTTTCGTCAGCAGTCGTGCAAACAGTGATCCCCTTACGTTGAATCAGATTATATTCGTCCCGCAAGAATTTGTCTTTAGAAAAGTGGAATATATTTTCAGCAGCCTCAGGCAAAAATAAATTGCATTGGTGTAATTCATCAAGCGACGCCTGCAGCACCTCCAATGCACTGCCAAAAAAAGCCACGAGCTTACGGATCCTAATGGCACCCAATAACGGCACAGCGTTCAAAACCAGCAAAGCCTCTTGTTCGGTCATCTTCTCTCCCTTGAGAGACATTTGGACAATTTATGGAGCTCAAACGTGTGTTTTTGCTCCTAACTTATCCAGGAATCAGTAAGTAGCAGTTAACGTTTGGGCGGAAGAAATTCGTCCAGATGTCTCATGATTTCGACAACCGGGCCCTCAATGGACGCGTCATTAGCGTCAATGGTGAAGTCAGCCTGGTTGTACAGGGGGAGTCTTTGGTTATATAACTCTTTGATGCACCCGAGGGGGTCGGGTCCTTTCAACAGGGGCCGGTGCTTTTCATTCTTGATACGCTGGTAGATGACCTCCGGTGTGGCCTGCAAGTAAAATACAATACCATTGGTCTTGAGATGTGGCAAGTTTTCTTTACGCAGAACAACCCCTCCGCCGCAATCAATGATAATATCCCGACGCAGAGAGACTTCTTTGATTATTTCTGACTCCAGGTTCCGGAAATACGCCTCACCTTTAGATTTAAAAATATCATGGATGGACTGTCCCTCCTTGGCTTCAGCCAATGCATCAGTAGCGATCACATCTCTTTTCAGGCGTTTTCCCAATTCCAGGGCCACCATGGATTTACCTGATCCCATAAATCCGATCAAAACAATATTCTTTTCCATTAGGTTGTCATTAGGGCTGTATATACCAAACGATGTTTAGTCACTTGGTAGGAGATCGTTACCAACTCCAAATAACCCTCCCTTTCGTAAATAACCTGGATCTTCTGAAGGATCTCATCCATATCGGCAGTAGTTAAATGTTTATTACGGTAAGGTTTGAACAATTTGACAAACTGGTTTTTATCGCCAAGCACAAAGCCTTCTATCACAATATCACGGATCAAGGTGCCCTGTGGCTTTGATACTGCCTGTGAAGCGGCAACTTCTCGAGCGGTTATAGGTAAAGATATAAAAAACAATAAGATCAAAACACAATAACGCATATTTTATTCTCCAGTATTAACATAGGGATCCTGAATTTACGCCCATTATCTAACATATCGGCCACAAAGTCCATTGACTAATGTTCATTGTGTTCCATGATCATAGGAACTTATAAATCAATTCCTAATCTAAAAATGGCTCTAACCATTTCCTGAAAAGCTTAAGACCATCTGCTGGTACTACGATTGGAAAGGCAACAAGAGATACAATTTTGGGCCCCATAAAATCACGGGTATTCCATGTGACAAAAGCTGAAACCTTGGATAGATGCGCGGAACATAAAATAAGGGCATCAGCCTTAGGTAAATATTCCAAAAAGAGTTTGGCTTGATTTTTTGTTGGTTCCTGAGCTATTTCAGGGGCCAGATGTTTCCAAAGCCTGCGGTTTTCCTGGACTAATTCCGGGAATTTTAAGGCCAGGACCCTGTCCGTTTCGATAATAACTTCCTGGGAAACAACCATCCGAAGGACCCCTGCTTCAACCAGACGTACAAGCTCCCCCGCGGCACCCTTGGGTGAAATCAAAGCGGCAATGTACGCACTGGTATCAAAGAAAATTCTGTATTGAGGGATCGCCATTACAATTCTTTATGCCGAATCTCTTTTAAATCTTTTAAAAGTTCATCCATGGATATCCCCTTAATTTTGGCAGCTTTGGAAAATTTATCAGAAACAGCCTCAAAAACCGATGGCTTAGGGGTTAAAAGTATTCCATCCCCTACCCTCGTTACAGATAAAACTGAATCCCTGTTTAAATGCAACGATTCTCGGATATTGGCCGGTATCGTTATCTGCCCTTTTTCTCTCATTCTTGTGACCATAGGTTTCTCCAAAGTAGACTGCAATTAAGTAAATTTCCTACTCTCTCCTACTTTCTAACTTAGTATAACATGGTCTTGAGGAATTGCAATAAAAGAATTGAAGGGATTAAAACTAGGGGTTTGCCTGTCCTATTCTAAGCATGGGGCCTGGAGGTGCCCCCGCTAAGGATAAGGCTGAATTTAGAAATATGATTCCCAAAAAATAACAAGGAAAACAAGAATTATCACAAAAATTAAAAGATATCCAAGCCAAGCGGGCCAACCCTTAGACTGCACATTTGACGATTTAAGTAATTTAATAAATTCTGGATCATTGGGTGCCCCTAGTTCATCTGCCATGAAAATATCGATCCAAGCCTTATTATACTGCTTAGTAAAATAAAGGGCTTTTGCCTTAGCAGAATATGCTTGAGCGCAATAAGGGTCAATAGCAATGGCCCTGTTGAAATTTGTAATAGCTTGATCATACTTGCCTTTCTGTTCGAGAACATCCCCTCGTTCAGTATAGTCTTTCGCAAGTTTTGGATCTATTCCTGTAATTTTTGAGTAATCAGAGATATGTTGAAGGAATTTATACTGATAATAAGTGAGAAAAAAGCTAGTAAAGAACGAAACTACATCAAAATCTGGGGCAGGTTTTACTTCGACTGCTTTGTTAAAATCAGCCGTGGCTTTAGTTAGATCCCCCTGTCTATAATAGATATACCCACAGTCAAAATATGCCTCTTTAAACTGTGGGTATCGTTCGATTGCCTTATTGTAGTCAGAAAGAGCTTGGTCATAATTACCCTTATGGTAATAAGCAAGTCCACGGAAAAAATGGGTTTCAAAATAAAAATTGAAATTTAACTCCCGTGCCATAACTTGGTTGAAATCAGAAATTGCTTGATCATACTTACCATTGTAATAATAAACAACCCCGCGGTCATAAATGTACTCGTAATTTTCATGGTTGAGTTCATCGGCCTTGGTAAACTCAGATATAGATTGGTCATAATTTCTTAAAAGAAAATAAAAATCTCCAAGGATTTCATTGAATGGAGACTCGGAATTAGAAACCATTTTATTGCACTTTTTGATATCAGAAATCGCTTCCACTATTAGCTTGTCCTGTGCGTCACTGGGATTCATTTCAATTGCTTCGTAATGATCAGAAAAAATTTGTTGCGAATAGTGATCATATTCGTCCATATTAATGT
>Ga0206952_10115_pt1 | contig 25508 bp, 26 predicted proteins | sample Alteio_BWOrgHeat_39_FD_152966 | JGI IMG/M metagenome (GOLD analysis project Ga0206952, IMG submission 152966) | Enriched cells from forest soil in Barre Woods Harvard Forest LTER site, Petersham, Massachusetts, United States -... | ecosystem: Environmental > Terrestrial > Soil > Temperate forest >... | reverse complement strand
GCGGAACTCTCCGTGAGTGGGCGCACGGGGACCTTGGGCAATTCCAACGAGCGTGCCAGCAAGGGATTCGTTACAACTTTCGGTTTGCCCCGAACCCTCGGAGCAGTAGGGAAATTCCGGCTCGACTGGATATTTGTGAAAGGCTATCTCAAAGACGATCCTAGAACGCCTGACTCTTACCGCTTTGCTCCAGCCTTTGCCCGCACTATGAACGAATCGAACGAAGCACTGAACCCACGTCTATCAGACCACGCTGCAATTAGCGTAGATTTGCCGATCACACAGCCGGCTTTGCCGGGGTCAAAGAAATGAGGCTCGGGCCTTAATCATCGGGCCTCCGCCGGGAGATTCAAGACGATCTTATGCTGCTCGCGATCAACGGCATTTCGAATGCATGAACAACATTGACGAATCAGTCAGGCTCGAAGAAGCGCGAACAGCTAACGTGCCGTGGAGACGTTGGGGTCCCTATCTCAGCGAGCGGCAGTGGGGCACTGTACGAGAGGACTACAGCGAGGATGGAAACGCATGGGATTATTTCCCCCACGACCATGCGCGCTCGCGCGCCTATCGCGGGGGGGAAGACGGCCTTGCCGGTATCAGCGATGACAAGCAGTTGCTCTGCTTTGGTGTGGCCCTCTGGAACGGCCGCGACCCTATCCTGAAGGAGCGCCTTTTCGGGCTGACAAACGGCGAAGGCAATCACGGTGAGGACGTAAAGGAATATTACTTTTATCTCGACAACACTCCGACCCATTCCTACATGAAGTACCTCTATAAGTATCCTCATGCGTCCTTTCCCTACGACGATCTGGTCGCAACTAACAGGCGCCGCTCCCGTACCGATCCGGAGTACGAGTTGCTGGACACAGGCGTCTTCAACGAGGATCGCTACTTCGACATCTTTGTGGAATATGCCAAGCCAACACCAGAGGACATCTTGGTGCAGATTAGTGCGTTCAATCGCGGATCTGAGCCAGCCACGCTGCACGTTCTGCCCACTATTTGGTTTCGCAATACCTGGACTTGGTCGCCAATGGCGGCGAAGCCCACTTTACGAGAAATCGGAGGTAGGCAAAGTCATCGTGTCGTTGCTGCATCGCACGCTCTTCTTGGTGAACGCTACCTCTATTGCGAAGGAGAAGTCCCATTATTGTTCACGGAAAACGAGACGAACAACGAACGGATATTTGGAACGCGCAACCCGTCGCTGTATGTCAAGGATGGCATCAACGACTACGTCGTAAATGAAAAGCAGACGACCGTAAATGCCGAGCGGACCGGCACAAAAGCGGCAGCTCACTACAAAATTGCAGTCGGCGCAGGTGATACCGTCACGCTTCGTCTTCGACTGAGTGACTTGCCCCCTGCAACAACGGACGATCCCTTTCAGAGCTTCGCTGAAATCATGCGGGCTCGCCAGCGCGAAGCAGACGAGTTTTACTGCGCCCTTATTCCTGACAACGTCAGCGAGGACAAGGCCTGCTTGATACGTCAGGCGCTGGCGGGCATGCTCTGGTCCAAGCAGTACTTCAACTTAGATTTGACCCAGTGGCTTAAAGACCATGGGGTCGACCCGATGCACCCTGGCGCGCGGGCGGTGAGGAACAGCGAATGGTTCCACATGGTGAACGACGACATCATCTCGATGCCCGACAAATGGGAGTTCCCGTGGTATGCCGCGTGGGATTTGGCCTTTCATGCGATGGCACTCTCGATGGTGGACTTGGATTTTGCCAAGGAACAACTCGAACTGATGCTTCAGAATTACTACCTCCATGCAACTGGTCAGATTCCCGCCTACGAATGGAACTTCAGCGATGTCAACCCGCCTGTGCATGCCTGGGCCACAATCTTTGTGTATCGAATGCAGCAGGCCTTTCAAGGCCAGGAAGACCTGGAATTCCTCAAGAGGTCATTTGCAAAGCTGCTACTGAACTTCACCTGGTGGGTTAACCGCCATGATCGTTTGGGCAGGAACCTCTTTTCCGGTGGTTTTCTTGGCCTCGACAACATCGGCATCTTTGATCGAAGTGCTCCGCTGCCCACCGGAGGGCACCTTGAACAGGCTGACGGCACTGCCTGGGTTGCACTCTTTTGCCAGAACATGCTGGAAATTGGCGTCGAACTCGCTGCCCATGATTCTACGTATGAGGATATGGCAATCAAATTCCTCGATCACCTCCTTTGGATCGCCCATGCCATGAACGGGACCGGCGTCGACGGGATGTGGGACGAGGAAGATGGCTTCTACTATGATGTCTTGTGCCTTCCCGATGGAAGCGCCACACGACTCAAAGTGCGCTCCATGGTCGGCCTCCTGCCTTTATGCGCCACGACCGTTATAGAACCGTGGCAACGGGAGCGAGTACCTCGGCTATTAGTCGTCGGAGCAGACCGCCTCAAGCGCATGCCAGAACTCAGAGCAAGTTTTCATCCCACCGGTCCTGGCCACTTAGGTGTGAAGGAACGAGGAATCTTTGCACTGCTGACGCCGGAGCGGCTGCGGAGAGTACTTTCCCGAACGCTTGATGAGAACGAGTTCCTGAGCCCCTATGGAATTCGCGCCCTCTCCCGCTGGCACGCAGGTCATCCATCTACTTTTTACGTCGCGGGCAACGAGTTCCGCGTGACGTATCTGCCTGGCGAATCAGACAATGGCATGTTTGGTGGCAATTCCAACTGGCGCGGGCCTGTGTGGATGCCCATGAACGCGCTGCTGGTTCGATCGTTGCTTTCTTTCTACAGTTACTACGGCGATAGCTTCAAGGTTGAATGTCCAACCGGCTCAGGCAAATGGATGAACTTGTTCGAGGTTGCGCGGGAAATTGTGACTCGACTGACTCGGATTTTTCTTCAGGATGAGTCTGGTCACCGTCCTGTTTATGGAAGAATGGAGAAATTTCAGACAGATCCTCACTGGAAAGATTATGTGCAGTTCTTCGAATATTTTCACGGAGATAATGGCTTTGGACTTGGCGCCAGTCACCAAACTGGCTGGACCGGGCTTATTGCAACACTGATTGATCTTTTCGAGCGTCTCGATGAGAAGGAGTTTCTTGAGACGGGGAAGACAGCCGCACTCGCTAAGGATGAACCAACACGTTGATGGCCCTTCTGATCGCTAGCCGCGGCAGACTCCTCATTTTCACTGGCCACAGCGAGACGCTCAATCATCTGATCGATGACGTGAATCGGTTCGATCACACCACCTGCGAGATTCACGGCTCAATCCGCTCACATGAATTGCAAAGGTAGTCTGTTGGAAGAGTGCCGTATGAAGAGCGCCGCAGACCGGGGGATGAAGTCCGCGATTCTAGGCATCTTCGTGAATCTCGGATTGGCCCTAATCAAGTGCTCTGCTGGTCTGCTGGGGCAGTCATTCGCGTTGGTTGCGGACGGCTTAGAATCCATCACCGATGTGTTCAGCGGTCTGATTGTTTACTTTGGCTTGAAGATCGCGATCAGGGCGCCGGACGCAGACCACCCGTATGGTCATGGGAAAGCTGAACCTATAGCCGCCGTGGTTGCTAGCCTCGCCTTGGTGGCGGCCGCATTGACCATCATTTACGAGGGCATTCGTGAAATAACTACGCCGCACGGCGCACCCGCACCTTACACCCTGGTCGTGCTTGCGGGTGTGCTCATCATCAAGGAACTGCTGTTCCGGCACGTCGCGTCGGTGGGCGACTCAATCGGTAGCACCGCGGTCAAGAGTGACGCCTGGCATCACAGAAGTGATGCCCTCACATCGGCGTTTGCTTTCATGGGGATTTCAATTGCCCTGCTCGGAGGACCTGGGTGGGAGGCTGCTGATGGCTGGGCAGCCGTGGGCGCTGCGTTGGTGATTCTTTACAATGCATCGAAGCAACTGCGTGCTGCGATTCTTGAACTCTCTGACGTTGCCCTACACCCGGACATAGAAGCACAGATAAGAGCGATAGCCCGAAGTGTGCCGGGCGTCCTTGGCCTGGACAAGTGCTTCGTTCGCAAAATGGGACTCAGTTTCTACGTAGACCTCCATATTGTTGTCGACGGAGAATTGACCGTGCGCGAAGGACATCTGCTGTCGCACAAGGTCGAAGACGAGATTCTCGGGGCTTTGCAGCATGTCGCAGAGGTTCTTGTTCACGTAGAACCCGAAGAGGAATTGACAACCGAGACTAACCAGAGGCGTACAGTGCCGAGGCTCAGTTCTTTGACTTCTTGCTTGTGAACTTCTTGTGGATCTCTGGCCAAAATTCGATTGCGAGGTTTCCCAGCGTCTGATAGCTGAGGCTGATAGCCACTCGGGTAAGAGTCAGATTTGCCCCACGATCCGCTGTTGGATAGTACAGATTTGACAGACCCGCGCCGGCAAACTTGCCGAAGATGTTGGACCAGTTCGGTTGAGTCCTGCCTGAGTCGGCGCGCGTAACGAACCCTCGAGTAACGGAATAGCCCACTCGTGACCAGGGACTTCCCTCGCCTTTTCGAAAATAGCGAGGATCCTGATGCAACAGCGATGGAAATGCGTAAGTACAGAAAAACCTAGCTGATGTACCGTCAAGGAGAGCAGCACCAAATCGTTTTCCATAGCCGGCAAGCCCTTGCCCGTATCCGCTATGCGTGTCCGATGCTTGACTGACTCCCGCTTGAACCGCATAGGCCGCGACCGGAAACGGATCCAACGTGCCCTTGGCGAATAGCTCAAACTTTTGGGTCGGTGTTAATGGCGGCGCATTGCGGGCATCGGTTATGTTTTAGGCGGGAACGACTCCGAAGATACGTTCTGAAGACTTGCTCTTCGATTGGGGTGAGGAACGATTTGTGTGGGGCGAAGTTGCCGAGGCCTGAGGCTGGGGAGTGGTGCTCGCGCCTTGAGCCGCGCTTCCCGACTGCCCTCGGATCGCGAGCGGAACAGAACAGAATAGCAAGAGCAACCATGCCGTAAGTAAGTTGGAAACGGACTTTGCAGCTCTGTTGCGCATTCAAGCACCAGAGAACACACATCGCAAATGCGATCCCCAAAGTCAGATCGCATGTCTGTCCTTTCGCACAACGCGAACCAGCTCCAACCCTCTGGTGTCTATGACAGCATCAAACTTCAGTAGTGGCGACTCGGAACCAAATCAATAGGTTTCTGTATCTGTTCAGATGAGGATAAAGGCCTCGCGAGTCTCGACGCTCTTCGGACGTAACCAAGGTCGCGATCCTTTCAATAATAATAATTACATCTGCGGACCGGCGCTTGTATATCGGTTCCATCGGTAAATCTTGCTCTGCTCCTGGGTGTGTCTGATATACGGGACCTACGCGCGACAACTGGGCAAATGAGGGCTCGTCCAAGTGCGTGCCTGATCGCGTTCTGCCGAGCCCAGCATGAGGGACGCATCCGCGATTCGGCGCAGAAGCGACTCTAAAACAGCACCTCAAGCGCTCAACTTCCTACCAACAGTGGATCGTCTCGAATCCGGTTGACGCTTGGCATAATGGCGGCTAGGCTGGCAACGAGCCGTCAATGTTCGTGGATTCGCGCTGTTTTCTATGGGCACGAACGGATGATTTGGCGGAGTTCTGGAGGAACGATGCGACTGAAAATGCTAAGACCGTTACTCACGCTGGTAGTTATCCCGCTGTGCGCGGCTGCCAGCCTTATTGCGCAGAATGCGGACACGGACGCGCGCTTTGCCTTGCCATTGCAGTTTGCCGGTACTGCATTTGGACAGGCGGGCGTCGCGGCGGGCAAGAGCTTCGGCTTCACGGTTTTCATCACGGATTGGACAACGGACCAGCAGGTTAAGGACTTCATCGATACGTTGCGCGAGAACGGCCAGGACGGGCTAGTGAAAGCGGTGGATAAGACCAAGGACGTTGGCCGCGTGTCGCCGACGGGCTTTGTGGGGAACAGCTTTCGCTTTGCCCGGGCGACACCGACGCAGGGCGGCGGGATGCGCATCGTGATGGTGACGGACCGTCCGATGAGTTTCTGGGAACGGTACAACAGCGGGCGCTCGACCCAATACCCGTTCGGTATCATCGTGCTGAATGTCGACAGCGCCGGCAAAGGAACGGGCACACTCGCCCCCATATGCAAGATCAAATTCAACAAGAAGAATGAGCTGGAAATAGAACACTACGGACAGAAGCCGCTTCGACTGGCCAATGTGCGGATAGAGAAGTCGGGCAAATCCGAATAAAGCGGGCCTGAGCCGTCGTTCCGTTCCGCCGAACGGCGGAATTACTTTTCCCGAAGTGCGGGAGATGGTTCCACAGTTAGGTGAATGATGATGGGGCGCATAATCTTTGTCCTGGCGCTTCTGTCCAGCTGCTTCCTGGCTATCCCGGCCAGGGCGCAGCAACAGCCGGAGCCTGGGGATCCCGAGGATGAGAAGCAAATAGGCCTCTGGCTCGATCAGGGAATTTCCACCCCGTTTTCGGGCAATAAATCTCTGGATATCGAATTCCATGAGCGGTTCGACGAAGGAGCGTCCAACCTGTACGAGTACTTCGTTCAAGCCGGCGTGGCCTTTCGTCTGCGGCCGTGGTTTACGCTCATACCGATTTACCGTTACCAACGCTATCCTGGGAATCCCGCCATCGCTTATGAAAACCGGTTGCAGCTCAATCTCACGTTAAGCACATCCCGTGGCCCTTGGCGGCCGATCCTACGCACGCTCGTCGAGGGACGGTTTCCTGATGACCGGCCCGTTTCGGCACGCTTTCGATTTCGCCCCGGGGTCGAGTACACACTGCCGTTCCACACCGCGCGGAAGCCGGTGCTGGTCGTGAACAATGAATTCTTTATCGTTCCTGGGTTCAACCCATTCGCCAACGGCGGCAGCAGCTTCACCCAGAACCGCTTCCAGGTGGGAGTCCGATTCCCCATCGCTGATTCGTTTTCCGTTCGACCTTACTACTTATTACAGTCGGTTAACCTGCCCGCCGGGTGGGACACAAACGAAGTTTTTGGTATCTCGCTCGCCTTTAAGGTCCCACGCAAAACCAAGTGATGCATCGCGGTTACTCGCTATGAATTGAATAACCCACGTAGGCATCGTAGGTCTGATTTTCCAAAGAAATGTAATACGTCGCGGGGTTATGATTGCTTCGCCGTGAAAGAACGTGAGGAGGATCTCCAATGAACAGTTTCCCGAACTCGCCCGACGTCGCTCTCACTCGCCGCAAATTCCTCGGTACTGCCCTCGCTGGAACAGCCGCCACCCTTGCCGGCGCGGCTTCGATGAGCCTTTTCAGCACCGCTCCAGCCTTCGCCCAGAGCAACCTCACACCCGACGACGCCCTGAAGGAACTACTCGACGGCAACCAGCGTTACATCGCCGGACGCTTCACGAGCTTCGACGAGGACAAGCAGATCCTGCGGGACCGCACCGTCGAGAAGCAGCAACCGTTCGCTGCCCTCCTCTCTTGTGCCGACTCCCGGGTGCCCATAGAGATTATCTTCGACCAGAGCATTGGAGAGCTGTTTGTCACCCGGGTCGCCGGCAACATCGCTACGCCTGAGATCATCGCCAGCCTCGAATACGGCGCTGCCGTCCTCGGAACCAAGGTCATTATGGTTCTCGGCCACTCCGGCTGCGGAGCTGTCAAGGCCGCTATCCAGGGCAAGGACGTCCCCGGGCAAATCAGCGCCCTCTTTCCCCACCTTCAGCCCGCCATCGACCAGGCAGGCTCCGATCTCGCAGCCGCGACCAAGGCAAACGCAGCCATCCAGGCAGGGCTCCTGCAAAAGGCTTCTCCGGTGCTCTCCCCAATGGTCAAAGAAGGCAAGCTAAAGATCGTCGGAGGATACTACGACCTCGGTACCGGCAAGGTCACCCTGGTCTAACGCGCCAAAGGTGAGTCCACCGCGTTCACCATAGGCCTCTCAATCGCAGCCTACGGCAGATGACGACGGAGAGCCTGCTGCTGAATAATCATGGTCATCTCCGCTGCGAATAGGTGAGCGATCAGGTCTCTGAGGAGGACAGTCAGATGAAGAAACAAACCGCAGTGCGTTGCGCGCTTCTTATGTTCCTTGCCTATTGTCCCGTCACCTTCACCCAGCAAGCGGCGCGATCGCACACGCAACCGCAAACTGCGCAGTCCCTGACGGATAGGCAACGGAAAAATGTCCTGGAGTACATTGACCTCCTGCGTGTTGACGTACAGGCTCAGAAGGCCGAGATCATGGGAGCTATGATGGGCCTGGGTGTGGATCAGTCGGCTAATTTTTGGCCGATCTACGGTCAGTACGATGCGGAGTTGACGAAACTAAATAACCTGAGAGCCGGAAACATTCAGGACTACGCGCGCAACTACAACCAGATGACTGATGCTAAGGCGGATGAGCTGGCTCAGAATGCTCTCAATTATCGAAGGCAGCGTTCTGAACTTCTGGCGAAATATTACAGCAGCGTCAAGGACTCACTAGGCGCCGTCGAAGCAATGCGATTCCTTCAAATTGAAAGTCAGTTGCTGGCAATCATCGATCTTCAAATTGCTTCCGCCCTGCCTGGCCCAATAGAAGGACAAACACAAGCAGCGCCAACAGCAGGGCAAACGCAAGCAGCACCAACAAGGGTAACCGTCCCCGCGGGAACACGAATCCTGATCCGCATGGTCAATTCAGTGGATTCGAGCAAACAACAGGTGGGATATCGCTTCACAGCCAATCTCGAGACAAATCTGCAGGTGGGTGACGTGGTAGTGGCGCCCAGAGGGGCGACCGTTTATGGCCGGCTTGCCAACGCTAAGTCGGCGGGCAACATATCGGGCGGTGCCGAACTGACTCTGGAACTGACCGACATCGTCATCAATGGCACAGCGAATCCGCTTCTGACCAGTACTTACCAAGTAGCCTCACAAGGCCAGGGTAACAAGACGGCCGGGAGAATCGTTGGCGGCGCGGGGCTCGGAGCGCTCATTGGCGGACTCGCGGGCGGGGGAAAGGGCGCTGCAATCGGCGCCGGGGCCGGCGCGGCAGCGGGAACTACCGTATCCGCAGCTACCAAGGGCAAGCAGGTATCTGTGCCAAGTGAATCCCTGCTCGAATTTCGGCTGCAACAACCAGTTAGTCTTCCGGTGGCTCGGTAGACGGCGCCTTAATCGTGAACACGTTGTTTGCACCGGTCGAAGTCGGTGGTGCCATAGGCGATTACGTTTAGGGCCAAATTCCTCTTCCAGATTGGGAGAATTCTCTGAGAAAGATTGGACGACCTTAAGTTTCGACGATGTCTATACCGCCTCGCACATACGGAGCACTTCAGATAAAACTTCGCGAGTCGTTGCTCACCCGAACAGTGGTTTTGCCGATACAACGCTTTATTCACGTTCAGGGAATCAGCAGCTTTCTGTTGCTCGCGGCGGCAATAGTCGCTCTGGCATGGGCCAACTCTCCGTGGCGCGACTCCTATCATCACGTTTGGGAAATGGAACTCACGCTCTCGAGGCTTCGTTTGCCCGTACATGAATGGATCAACGATGCTCTGATGGCCATATTCTTCTTTCTGGTCGGAATGGAGATCAAGCACGAAATAAAGCACGGGGCGCTCGCGGATATGCGACGGGCAGCTTTGCCACTGTTTGCCGCAATCGGCGGGATGCTCGTGCCCGCTTTGCTGTTTGCGCTCTTAAACAAGGGACAGCCGGGCGAGCACGGCTGGGGCATCCCGATGGCTACGGATATCGCATTCTCCCTCGGCGTGCTCAGCATGGTAAAAGGCATTTCGCCGAATCTGAAGATATTCCTGCTTTCTCTGGCCATCGCCGACGACATCGGTGCGATTGCCGTAATTGCACTCTTCTACAGCGGATCGCTGGATAGAAAGGCTCTCTTTGTAGCTCTGCTTCTTTTGGCTGTTATCTTTGGCATTCAAAAGATTGGAGTGAGGTATCCGGTGGCTGCGCCCAACCTCGCGTGTTAGATTTTGCTTGGACGGTGACGAGATGACTCGCACCATCAGTACTCGAGGTATACTCCGCTGCCTTGCGGCCTGTTTCTGCATCTCGGCCAGTGTATGCCCAGCGAGCTACGCGTTGGATTCGGATTCGCCTGCCGCTTTGACGGCTCCTCCGGCTGTTCCCGGAGATGCATTGCCCGATGCTCCGGCAGCGCAAATTGCAGTGACCGAGAAGGGTCTGCCGCTGGCGATCCTGAAGGATCAGATCCCGATTTGGACCAGCCCAGTGCGGATAAGGATGCATGATCTGATTTGGTTGCTGCCGCTCGGGGCAGCGACTGGTGTAACTCTGGCGACCGACACCGACGCCATGCGCGACATATCGCGCGACCGGAGCTTCAACAAGGACAGTGTCAACGCGTCGAATGCTCTGTTAGGCTGCGAGATTGCCGTGCCTGTTGGGTTGTATGGCGTTGGATTTTTCAAGGGCGATGCGCATGCGCGCGAGACGGGCATCCTGAGCGGTGAAGCGCTTGCCGATAGTGTGGTCGTCGAAGAGGTCACGAAAATCATTTTCCGGCGGGAGCGTCCTCTCTACAACAATGCGGCAGGTGATTTTTTTGCGCCGAACACAGGTGCGAACGGCTCGTTTCCGTCGTCGCACAGCATGCTGGCGTGGACGTTAGCAGGAGTCGTGGCGGGCGAGTATCCATCGAAGTGGGTACAAGTGGGCGTGTACTCTGTCGCCTCGGGAGTGAGCCTGACGCGCGTCCTGGGGCAAGAACATTTCCCGACCGATGTCCTGGTTGGCGGCACCGCGGGATGGCTAATCGGGCACTACGTTTTCGAGAAGCATTATGCGTACCACGCGGCCCGGGCGCTGAAAGCGAAGCTTGCGATGGAAAGATAAGGAGTGGAATCTCAACAGATGTGACAGGGAGCGTTTCTGGTTGTATTGCGTTCGCCTATGGTGTCTTTAGAAGCTTTGAAGCCCCCATTTTGAGTAACTACGATTGTCAGCTGTTGACAACAGCCCCAGAGCACTCCTGGAGGCGCGTTATTGGTCTCACGTCTCCGGATAGACGGCATGTGGGAAGTTGACTAAGCGAGTCCTCAAGATTTTTTTGCACTTGTCCGCAAAAAAGCGAATCCGAGGTTCTAAACCTCGGATTCTAAATACTGTGCGAACGATCTATTATGTTGCGCAAAAACGTATCAGAACCTTCCAAGAAAGACGTCAGCGAATGCAACACCACATAAATCGCAACACCACATAAGAAATTAAGCTCGACGGCTACCGTCTGGAAGCTGTGAGAAATACGAAAGAAGTCACGCTGTATTCACGGCGTCGGAATGTTCTGAACGATCGATTCGGCTACATCGCGACTGCCTTGGAGTATTTACCTGCCGGAACCGTAATCGATGGAGAAGTCGTAGGGCTTGGGCCCAATGGACACGCAGATTTCTATCTCCTGCAAAAGTTTCGTTCTGCCCAATCAAACATCGTCTACTATGCGTTTGACATTTGGTTCATGAACATCGCGACCTGACTCGACTTCCGCTCTCTGAACGACGGGAAATACTCTCCACCGTCGTAAAACCGGATAAACATGTTGCGCTCTCCGTCGCATCAAATCGCCCGGCAGCAGAGATGCTGGAATTTGCAAAGACGCATGGACTGGAGGGCCTGGTCGCGAAGCGGGCCGACAGTGTTTATCAGCCTGGACAAAGAACCGGTCTCTGGAGCAAATACCGCATCAACAAGGGACAGGAATTTGTCATTGGCGGATACGTTCCCAGCCATCTCGGTCTCGATTCGATCGTCGTGGGCTTCTATCATGGAAAAGACCTCATTTATGCAGCTCGAGTGCGCGCCGGTTTTGTTCCCATGACGCGGCGCGAAGTATTCGAGAAGATCAGGCACTTGAAAATCCCTAAATGCCCATTCGTTAACTTGCCGGAGACCGAGCCGGGAAGGTGGGGGCAAGGTCTCACGGCCGAAAAGATGAAAGTGTGTACCTGGACGAGGCCGGAAACCGTCGCGCGGATTGATTTCCTGGAATGGACCGGTGCGGATCATTTGCGCCATGCCAGATTCGGGGCACTGCGCGATGACAAAGATCCGCGGAAGATTATTAAGGAATCGTAGACAATCTGAGGGATTAAAACATATCCCTGGCTCCCAAATGGCCTCCAGATATCTACTTAAAACGTGTAGTGCATTTTTGTCTTTTCTTCGCCTATAATGCTCACATGTTCCAAGGACCGATTTCCCGTGTTTGCGACTTTGTTATCACCTGTAAGCGTTGTCGCGAAAATATCGCTGCTCCCGTAGAAACCATGCCCGGTGGCTGGATCATCCACACCTGCCCGTTGTGTGGTGAGCGGCGCAGATATCTCCCAGCCGAGATTTTCAGAGGCAGGCTCTCTTATAAAGTTGGAAAGCTGGGAGTACGCCATGGGGCTTGAGGTCGGCGGACATCACGATAGCCCGGACTGGCCGAAACTCGGTCCCTCCCTTCTCATTGCCACCTGCGTCATTCTCGCGATCCGAACCGCCAAGTGGCCGGCGAGATTCGATGAGAAGCTCAGCCATCAGGATCTGGACGATGAGATTGACTATGCGGCTGGGCTTGCCAGCAGGGTGCTTTCGCGACTGATGGCCAAAAAGGAAGGCATTTTCCCTCAGAAGAAGGTGCCCTGGTATCAACCGGACGGAGAGGATGCGCCGAAGTAGGCTGCACATTCCTGCGCACAGCTTTTTCGCGACCGGCGGGTCAATACTTGCACCTGGATTTGCGGCACGGCTGTTTGATACCCTAACCTCACCCCCAACTCAACACGCAGGAGAAGTTTCCCATGCACGCCGCCGGGGACCTTGAATTTGTCCATCGCCTGAATGCAGATGGCACGTTCGATTCCATCTGCATGTCTTGCTTCTTAACCATCGGCACAGCCGAAAGCGAACCTGCGCTAGTCGGGCAGGAGAAGATCCATCAATGTAACGGCAACGACGTCCACACTCATCTTGTCGCCCAAAATGTCGCGGCTGCTGATCATTGACTCATGCATTTATTTTCAGATATGCAAGACGGGACGCCGCACGAAGGCGGCGTGGCTCAGGAATGGTAATAGCGGCTTGTATTTTTGAGTGTTGCTGACAGATCTGGAGAAAGGAACTGCAATGAGGCTCAGCATAGCCGAAGACAAACATCTTTTGAAGGCCACCTAAGTAACTGCTTTCGATTACAAGAATGCGTTCAGGAAAAACTAAAGAGGCCTAGGCAAAGCGTGCGGCGAAAGCTAGAGTTTAATCATTGAGTAGCACTTGGGGGAGGGCTACTGAATTGTGGCGCCAGTGAACAAACGGTTCACTGGCGTTTCGCATTCAGGGAGAGTGCGGACAAGAAACTACTTTATAAAGATTCCGCGCTTCTCTTCGTATTTTTGTTCGGTTTTCTGTGCTTTCTTCGCCGCGTCGTCTGCGGTACGGTTGACGTTCTTTCCGGCAACGGATTTACGGCCCTTGGTTTTCGGTACGACTGAAAGATTTCTGTCCTTAGGCATATTGAGATCCCCCTCTCCTTGATGCCATCTCCGAATCAAGAGTTACCCGCCTGCCTGTCGTAGACTACGACCATGTGCGGTCGATACCAGCGCAGAGCCGATAAACAACGCATCGCGGAAGCCTTCCAGCTTGGCAACGTCGACGGTCTGGCGTTTGAATTCGTTCCGGATTACAACGCTGCCCCCCAATCCATGCAGCCGGTCATCGTATGGGACAAGCAATTTGGTTCGCGTTCGCTGCATATGATGTTCTGGCGCTTTCTGCCGCCCTACGTGACCGATCCCAAGAAGTTCAAGCTCGACACCATCAATGCGAAAGGCGAAAGCCTCCTCGATAGCAACACGTGGCGTTATGCCTTCCTGCATCATCGCTGTCTCGTGCCCGTAGATTCATTCATCGAGTGGCAGCGCATCGATCCAAAAACCAAGCTGCCGTGGATGTTCGCGATGGAAGATGACGAATTGTTTGCCTTGGCTGGCGTCTACCGCCGGTGGCGTTCAGCCGACCACAAATCAGAGATGGATACCTTTGCGATCATCACCACAGAACCGAATGAATTGCTGGCGGAGAAAACGGGCCATGACCGCATGCCGGTCATCATCAAGCGCTCGGACTACCAGAGATGGCTGGAACCCGGAAACGTAGAACAGCCTCCCGTCGATCTGATTCGGCCATTTGATTCTGACAAGATGAAGGCTTGGCGTGTCGACAGGCGCATCAATAATGTAAGGATCAATGAGCCATCATTGGACCAGCCGATACAGGATGATGCTCCCATTCCCAAGAAATCTAAGCCCATAGAAAAAACAAAGCGCAAGCCGAAGTCCGATGATACTGGTCAGCTTGGGATGTTTGGATAATCAAAGCTGGCATCGAACAGGGTTAACACAGCGCACACCTAAGCGCGGCAACGGAGTTTCATGATTATTGCCAGTTGGAATGTGAATTCGATTCGTGCCCGCGTCGAGCAGGTCACCACATGGCTGAAGGCACACAATCCCGATGTATTGCTAATGCAGGAGCTCAAGGGTACTGAATTCCCGAAAGATCTGTTTAAAGCGCTTGGGTATGAAAGCGCTACGGTGACTCAAAAGACCTACAACGGAGTTGCCGTGCTGTCGCGTCACCCTCTTGAGACCGTCAGCACCACGCTACTGGGCGATGAATCCGATAGCCATGCGCGTTTTCTTGAAGTGATCGTCAAGGACATTCGTATCGCAAACATCTATCTTCCGAATGGCAATCCGATAGGAAGCGAAAAGTTCGCTTACAAGCTGGCGTGGATGGACCGCCTAGGCAGGCAGTTAGCTCTCTGGCTCCAAAGCGATGTGCCAACTGTAGTCGGGGGCGACTTCAATGTGATTCCGGAAGACATCGACTGCCACAAGCCCGCATCCTGGATCCACGATGCGCTATTTCAACCCGAGCCTCGAGAGTGGTACCGGGCATACCTCAGTCTCGGCTACATCGATGCTTTCCGCACCTTGCATCCCGAGCAAGGTGGCCAGTTCACATTCTGGGATTATTTCCGTCAGGCTTTTGAGCATAACCGCGGAATCCGCATTGATCATTTCCTCCTGTCGCCGCAGCTCTCGGCACGACTCGAGAACTGCGAGATCGACAAAGGACCGCGCGCGCAAGTGAAACCGTCCGATCATACGCCGATCGTTCTTCAGTTACGCTAACGTGCTAGCGTCTCGTAAGGTGGACGTTTGCCCCAACCAATCCGACTGTGACTCTGACCTTGCCGTGACGTCTACTCCTGCAATGGATATCGATGAGTTACAAGACTTGCGAGGAATGCCTAAAAACGCTGAGGCCTGCGAAAGAGCCGGCTTCTGTGGATTAAATTGTGGATCGGTTATTCGTGTGATATTCCAAATGTTTTGACACTGGCTATTTTGTCTAGGGACGTCCTGAGTTGCTCATTCAGATCGCTCAATCCTGCGGTAGTACCTGATGCGTAGTCATCGTCGAATTCTTTGGATACACGTACCCGATAGGTGAAGTGCTGCCACTCGAATAGAAGTACCGTCGAATCGGTGTTCTTATCGTATTGCCCACGGATTTCAACGCCGCTGAACCCGGCCGCTAGCTTCTGCTTTACCGCCTCTACCCCAGCACCCATGCTGGCATTTTAGCCTTAAAATCTCAATTGGCGCCGAGCCCGAACTAACGCCCGCGTCGCCTAGCATATATCGCATCGCCAGATTCTCGCTCGCGACGCGGCAATTGGAACGCACGAAGTATGCGTAGAGATCACCCCTCAAACGGCCAGTTTTTGGTTGCGGACTTCTTCACAGCCTTTTAGCGACAGCTTTCTTGACTGCTTTCTTTACGGCCTTTTTAGCTGGAGCTTTCTTGGCTGGAGCTTTTGTAGCCCCCTTTTTCGCGGACGCCTTCTTTGGCACCGCTTTTGTTGCCACCTTTTTAACGGGCGCTTTCTTTGCAACCGCCTTGGCAGGGACCTTCTTTACAACCTCTTCTTTGACTGTGCTCACCGCAGCCTCGAACGCTGTTTTTATAGCACCCGCCATGTCTGCCGCCATCTCGATCCCTATTCCGACCGCCTCTCCCGCCTTATCGATTAATGCTTTTTCAGCCATTCTCAGCCCCTCAGTCTTTATGTTCATACGCAGTTACGAATTGTAGAGGCATACGGACCCAAACGGCCCCTTGATCTAGTGCTCGCGAAATGAATCTCAGCCACTTCACATGATGCAAATCACCGTCTCCGGATTACCCGCCCGAGATCGAAGGCACGCACGAACCCACCATCGGTATCTGAATAAACGGCACTTCCCTTCGGAACCATGGCTTTCCTGTCAAGATAGTCGGCTGGTCGACAGGTCAATACGATGATCTGGAAATTGCGGGCCTTTTCGACCAATAACGCACGGAACCACTCCATGCGGTTGCCGTCGCTCTGCACGAGTTGGTCGTCCAAGACAATTGTCGATCCCAAATACTCCGCAAGAGACAGGCGATACAAGGTGGACAACTGCTCGCGCGTACCCACAGAGATCTGCCCCGTCGGCCGGACAGAGCCGAATGTTACAACGCCGTCCGTACCTAATTGCGCCGTAAGCTGAACAGTTGCATAACGCTGGTGCGTCAATTCTTGAAATTCTCTGGCAATTGTCGGTCCGAGTGCCTGCCCGAGGTTGCTCGCCTGAGCAGCATCGGCCTCATTCATCTGTTCCAGCAGCAGCTTCCAAGCCTCATACTCCGCCTCAATTTCCCGTTCTCGCCCCTCTGCCAGCTCAAAGGCCTCCGTCGCGTCGCGCAACCGCTCGCGGGCAACCGCGCCTCCAACCTGTTCGAGAGCGCCATGCGCCTTCAGGATTTCGCGCTCGATTCCGCCGAGTTCTGCTTGGATAGTGGCCGCAGCGCTCCGGGCGGCGCTAACCTCGTCATCGCTGACTAGTTTCTCTGGGACAGGAAGGGCCGCGTGCGCCGCAATAGCCTGCTGAAGACGAGCCTCGGCAGTGACCATATCCTCTGCATCGCGCTGCTTTCGTAACTCGACAAGCCTCCCCTGCTCCTCCGCGTGGTTCGTTTTAGTCTCGATCAACTGAGCATGCAAAGCTTCGACCTCCGCCGCAGCGTGTGCGGCATTCGAGCGTGCGCCGCCCAATGCCTCATCGATCCGCTTTTTTCTGGACGCGATTTCGCTCTCCAGTGAAGCGAACCGCGCGGCGACCCGTTGTTCTTCCTCGTTGGCGGCCGCGAGAGCAGACCGAGCGGCAGATAATGCCGTCGACAAGCCCTCAGGAAAGGCCTCTAGCGCCCGATCCCGTGCGCCAATGGCTGCTTCCAGCGCTTGTCTTGAGTGCCTGACGCGCTCGTCCGCTAGGGTGCGGTCATTCGCTGCCTGGTTGGCAGCCCCGCGCGCCGTTTCGGTCTCTTTCGAAAGCTTATCTCTCTTTCTCCGCAATCCAGCGACAGCATCAATGCCAAGGTTCTTTAGCCCGTCTGCCAGAGAATCGAGGTCTATCTCTCGTAGTGCGGTCCGGGATGACGCGACCTGATCGGTCGCTTCACGCAGAGCCTCTGCCGCGCCGTTAAGCCCGGTGATCTGTGCTCGGAGCGACTCCAATTCTGTGTCCTTGGCTTTTATTTCGGAGTCTAGGTCTCGCGCTTCCGCGCTCTTAGCGTCTAATCCTGCGAGGTCCGTCACACCGGCGGCGGCAAGATGCGGCTCTACCTCTCGGCTCCACCGGTCTTCTAACTTCCGGGCTTTGTTCTGTGCTTCGCGACGGCCGCCGCGGACATGGACTGTCGCGACATCGCCAATGGCCAGTTCGACGTCGGTCTTGGCTTCGATGTCGATCGGCTCGATTTTCGACGCGACTTCAACCTCATCACCGTCCTTTCGAACTCGCAGTTCAATGGGCGACTTCGGCGTTACGGTAACCACAAGGCCAACATCGAGTGTGCCGCGAGCTGCGGCGAGTTCGTTTGCGAGTTCTCGCAAGGGACCAAGGGCGCTGGGAGGCGGTACCACGATGGCGGCGCGCTCTCCAGCCAGACGTTGCCGCTCGCGGGAGACCGTGTCCAGCCGACTAGTGAGCGCAGCTTGTTTGTCGACAGTAGCCTACCAAGTGAACTGTGTAACGAACTACGCTAACTACGTCACGACTTCTATTAGGGTCTTCGCGGACGACAACAATGCACGAAGCACATTCGAAATCTGCATGTACGAAGACAACAGGTCCGTTTGCGACGAGCTCTTTCTGCCTGGGCGCACAAAGCTCACCGTGCAGGATTATATGTTGAAGAACAAGACAGATGCCGCGTTTACGCTGCTGGAGAAGAATGGTGCGGCGCTTGTCGCGCCCAAGTACATTCAAGATGCGGTGTCATGGATAAGAGCGTAATCCTCGCTGTTGCGGGATCGGGCAAGACGTCCCGACTTGTCGAAAGCCTTGATGAGAAGCGACGCTTTCTCATCGTCACGTATACCGATTCGAATCAAGACACGATACGCAGAAAGATCATCCATCGGTTTGGCTATTTCCCGGCGAACATAACCCTCTTTACCTACTTCACATTTCTCCACGGCTTCTGTTACCGGCCCTTCCTTAGGTCGGTAAAGAACACCAAAGGCCTGACGTTCAAACTGCCACCCAAGTTCCCCGCATACACGCTGAAACAAGACGGGCGGTATATGACATCAAGTGGGCGCCTCTATTCAAATCGGCTCGCCAAATTCATCGAGCAGTCCGATCTGATGAGCGCTGTTGTCGCTCGCATGGAGAAGTATTACGATGCCCTTCTGGTGGACGAAGTTCAGGACTTTGGGGGCCACGACTTCAATTTCCTGTTGGCGATTAGCGTTGCCACGATGAAAGTTACCTTCGTAGGCGATTTCTTCCAGCACACTTTCGACACGAGCCGCGATGGGAGTGTGAATGCCAGTCTCCACGAGGACTATGAGGCTTACAAGGCCCGGTTTAGAAAGGCCAAGCTGCATGTTGACACGGACAGCCTCAAGAAGAGTCATCGATGTAGTAAGAACGTTTGCGACTTCATCACTGAGAAGATCGGGATCCCGATTGAAGCCCATGATGCTCGGGAGAGCGTCGTCCGGTTCGAGGGCGACCGCGCGGCCACACTTGCCTTGTATGAAGACCCGAATACTGTAAAGCTCTTCTATCAGGCGCATTACAAGTACGGCTGCTTCTCTCACAACTGGGGAGCATCGAAGGGTGTTGATAGATATCAGGATGTTTGCGTGGTCCTGAATTCGACCAGCATGAAAGCTTGGCATACGGGCAGCTTCCTCAATATCAATGTCCAAACACGCAATAAGCTCTACGTAGCCTGTTCAAGAGCTAGGGGTAATCTTGTATTCGTTCCTGAAGCACTTCTCAAAGCAAGCAAGCGATCTTAAGTACCTTCCGAGATGCGCGTCCGTTATCTGATATCAACAATGGGTAGCGAGAAGTCGGCCAGTGTTTACTAATGCCAGCTGCCAGCACCAGACTCGAGTGGCTAGCGAGTTTAGATCGACAGATGAACTCCGACTTCCGCTTGCTGACTTAAGCTTTGATTCTGTGATAGACCCAGTTTCGGCTTTTCCTCGTTCGTGATTGTCATCGCGGATGTTTTCGACAAGTCCTGGCTCAGGCGCTCCCCTAGTTCAGTTGCATTGTCAGTAAAGATTTGCGCTCCATGAGAGCCTCTTGATATTGAAACGTAGGCGAATCGCGCATTGATGAGGTTCGAATGCATCTCGGTGTCCATGTTGACGAGTACACGCTCGGAAGTTAGTCCCTGTGAGCTGTGCGATGTCACAGCATAGCCGTGATCAAAGTGGCGCATCTCGCACGGATCGAACGTGACGGTTCGGCCGCTGTCCATTCGTACCGTCAACTCACCATTGGTGATCTCCTCAACCGTTCCCAAAGCACGGTTTGGAAGATCCAGATCACGAAACGGCGCTGTCATCTGTAGCCGATCCCCGGTCGCAAAGCTCTTTTCTGTCTCTCGATAAGCGTCGATTCCGCGCACTCGGGATGGATCGTAGGTAACGATGCTCCCAATCTCCGTTTGGACCGTAATGAAATTGCTTTTTGCGTCGATTGCGGTCACTGAAGCATAACTACCGCGTTCCAGCTCGAGCTCTTTGCTTCCTCGCTGGTATCGTAAAACGTCTCCAACCTCGTATTGGGAAGCCCATCTGCGATCAGCTCCTGTCATTTCAGAACGAGGAACGAGTATTTTGAATTGATGGTTGAGCGCATCAACGACACCACGCGTTTTCAACTCCTGGCGCACGGCTTCGTTGATCTCTCGTCGAGAGGCATTATCCGGCGACACGATCAGTGTGTTTTCGGGCTGCAATGCATAGCTCTTTGCAATTGCTTCGAACCTTGCTTGTGGCTCAGCGATCTGGGTGATGCTACCGTGCTCCTGCAGAATGGCGATTCCGGCCGCTGTTTCATGCCTCGAAAGATGCTCGACGGCTCTCAGTAGTTCTGGATCTTTCTGCCGGACGATCTGGTCGAGTTGCGCGGTGTGCATGCCGGCTTTTTGTAGTTGCTCGAATGGCTTGCCTGCGTCCACTCCCAGATGTTGCCGTGTGTCACCGATAAGCAGTACCTTGTCGTGCGGTCCAAGGCGCTCGGCGAAATCCCGCATCTGCCTGGTGGATGCAAGCGAAGACTCATCCAGCATGTAGAAGTGTTTGCGGGAGGGATCTCCGGCTAACTCCTCTCTTCCACCCTGGGCAAGGAAGCCCTGAAGCGTTCCAGCGGAGATGCCGGAATCGCGAAGTTGCTGCGTGGCTCGTGAAGTAGGAGCGAAACCTTCGACCGCAAACCCGTGAGCCTCTGCGCCCTGCCGGATCACCTCTAGCACCGAAGTCTTGCCCGATCCTGCAACACCCTGAATGCCCTGCATCTGATCGCTGGAAGTCAGGACCTGTTCGATTGCTTTCCTTTGTGCATCGTTCAGTTTTTGATGGGAATCCGTGAGCTGGACAGCTTCCTGGATCGGCATGATCTGCGGACTCAAACCCTGTCGGGAGAGCATGCGCTCGATAATGGCTTTCTCGGCTGCAATCGTCTGACTCGTCGTGAACCGCCGCGCCGTGTCGTGTCCATTGTTCGAAACAAGCTGGAATTCACTTTGATGAACGCGATTTTCGAAGACCGATCGTATTTCGGGATAGGTCACAACTCCCATGCCACGTCGGAGTGAGTCCCGAAATAGTAACCGCTCGTCGGTGACCGCCTCGCGCTCGAAGCTGCGGTCTCTGGCATAGCTGACCGCCTCCTGCGCCCTTGCGTTTCTATCCGAAACAGCTTCGCGAAATTCTGGCGACTGGGAGCGTTCCTTTGCGGTCAAGACCACCTGATCTGCTTGATTGCCATATCGATTAGCCAACTCTTGATGAGCAGACAATACCTCTTGCTGGGAAAGAATCTGTTTGTTGTCACGCGTTGAGTGAGCGGCGATCTGAGCCGCTTCGTGCCCCTCGTAGCCATTTCTTTCCATGTAGTCCCGAATCTGCTGGCTGCGTGGACTGCTCGCGTCGAGATATTCCCGCGAGTAGCCTTTGATTTCCGGTGCTCCGCTTCTCCCGGTTTCCAGCTCGTATCCCAGTTGCGACAACCGGAACATCAGGGAAGATTGATAAACGGCTGTTGCGAACTGCTGGCTTTCAAACAGACTTCTGGGCTGCAAGGCCCTCATCGTGCCGTCATCTCGCTCAGTCATGTTGAAGATGACCGCGTGCGTGTGAAGCTGCGGAGCTGCGTATCCGTCCACAGGACGCGCCGTATCATGCTCAAACGTCGCAGCCACAAACTTGCCGCTGGTCTCTGCGGGATGATTGCCGCCGATACGCGCTTGTGTATACCGCTCAAGCTCTGACAGGGCGAAGTTGACGGCCTCGCGATGAGCATCCCGCACACGGTCATCATGCCCAACAAGGGCGGTCAGCGAGACGGACTTTGGGGCCGAGAACGTCGCGTCCCAGCCGGCCCGATGCTCCACAGGGCTGATAGTCTTCCCATCCTGTCCCTGGTATTCGTGGACGACTCGGTGGGTGACAAGCTGATCGCCGTTTACCGGATGCTGGCCCTGCGCAAGCCGCGCGAAATCTTCCGAAGACACCGCGCCGGCTAAGCCGAATCTCTTCGCTAGCTCGCCATGCCACTCGCCCAGCGTCGCTCCCTTCTCTCGCCAATAGTTTTGATCGGCAGAAGCAAATTCCTTGGCGTGATAGGACTGTGCCTGGCTGGCAGAGAGAGGCTTCGAGATATTGAGCATTGTTAATTACCCATCGAAAAGATTGATTGAGCGCGTTCCTCTTGTAACTTCTCGTCCCCCGGTTCTTCAATAGTCGCGGAGGGCTCTTTGATGGGCTTTTTCTCCAGTGTTTTCGGATCGAACCCCAGGTCGTCATCCTCTATTGGACGCGGAACGAATGCAGGTGTACCGACGGGGATGTCACTATAAGCGAATGAGAATCGCGCCACATGATTTCCGAGCTTCAGAAAGGCATGTTTGTTGGCGAGACCTGAGATTTCCGAGTCGAGCACAAGGGGCTCTACCTGACGGTCAAGGGAAAAGTTTTTCCCGGATCGAGTGCCATCGTAGCGAGTCTCCCGCATGCGTTCGATCTCAACTTTTCCGATAGCATTCGAAACCCATTCAGCGGCCTTCGGCTCGGTTGTTTTGAGGAAAATCTTGGTCGCGGGTTGTGACAACATGACCTCGGCCATGTGCCCATAGATCACTTCCAGCTGAGCCTTCCCTTGGAAACCGAGTACGAGCGGATTCCGCGATTTCCGATTTTCAGTGATGGCTGTATGAAGCTGTGGAAGCCGCTGCAAACTGGCAAGCTCATCCAGCACAAACCACACTGGACGTTGACTTTCCTGCGGCTCATTCAGCAAGCGCAAAACGAGCAAGTCGATCCACAGGCTGTGCAGCGGGCGAAGGGCTTCGCGCTCACTCGGTTTGGATGTGATGAAGATCCATCCCTGCCGCTCTTCCGACCATTCTGTAGCACTCCAGGCGCTGTCCGCCTTTTCCTTCGGCGGAAGCATACGCAGACTGTCGGCGATCAGTCCCAGAGATGCCAGGACACCGTTGCGCTGCTGCTGTGCACCTTTGGCAATCATGCTTGCCATTTCCGTTCCTTCTACCCGCCGGTCGATCTCGTCAGGGTTTGCCATCCAGTGCACCAATTCCTGCGGTGTTGGTCCAAACGTCAGTAGGTGAGCGAAGATCTTCTGTGGCGTCTCGACGAAAAATTCTCCCTTACGATCCGTAGTCGGCTGGTAGAGAGATGCGGCAATCGCCTTCGCTTCGGCGCGTCGACGTAGTTCCTCTGATGGCCCCCAGTATGGACACCGCGCATCGAGCGGGTTAAGGATGATATCCCCGCGGTCCTCGTCATAGAACCGCTGGATGAACTCGCAAGCCGGGTCGTAAATAATCGCAGACTCGCCACGAGATTTGATCTGCCGGAGCAGCTGCATGATGAGCGTAGTTTTGCCGGCACCGGTGTCTCCCATCAACTCAATGTGCTGTCCCTCGGCGCCTAAGGGGATACGCATCATGGCTTCGGTCTCCAAAGTTTTGAAGCCGATTCCGTCGCCCTGAACCGCCTTGTTGAACTCCTTGGGCGAGACAAGGACAGGACCTTTCAAGCGCCGCCCATACTTCATTTCCTTGTATCGCTTGATGTCTTTTCGAATGGAAAAAGGCAGTTGAAGTAGGAGCGCCGCGACGCCAAATAGCAGCGGCAATCTAAAGATTTCGAGCACGCTCTCACCGCCGTACAGCGTGCTCTGAAAGTAGTTGTAAAGAGGCTTATTGAGGTACTCCGTTTTCGGCCCGCGGTACAGCAACTCGAACCCAGACGCACGCGCAGAATCGGATAACTGTAGCGGAATCGGCTTCTCTCCAAGCTGTGCTGTCGACCCGGCCACTACGTCGCTGTCTCTGGCCGCACGGCTTCGCCTGGCGCCATCTGCGACCATCAACATTGCGTATTTGTCGGTCCGGTGAACAGTCCCAGCGACCGCGGTGCGAAAGTAATAGGGCAGGTAAAACCGCTGGAGCGGTGACATTGCGACTGCGAAGTGCAGATAGAGGAAAAGCCCGGTTAGCATGAGCGAAACGAAGATCGCTCCATAGCTGTACAGAGGCGAGTGTGGCGGGAAAATTATGGTTTCTCTGCGGCCCCATTGTGTCTGCATCGTTATTCCTCCGTAGCACTGATGGCGTAGCTGACGAGCATCTCATCTGCCGCCTTGCGCTTGTTGTTTTTCACATACCGGAGCAACTCCCTGAACTGGTCGGACGTCATCTTTTCGCCCCGCAAAAGCGGTTCCAATGCATTGATCAGGAGCAGCCGAATCGCTTGCACCTCGGTAAACAGCGCGCTGTTTTCTTCGGGCTTCCTCATATGCCGAGCCGCCAGAAGTATAACCTCGCGTGCCCATTCGCTTGGTGCTTTGCCCAATGACTCTGCGGCGGCGAGCACTTCTGCTTCTTCATCAAGCGTCAGCTTCGTTCCAATGCTTTGCGACCGGGCCGCGCGTCCCCGGAGGCGCCGAGAATGTTCTCTATTTGTTTCCAACTGCGATTTCATTTCACCTCCGCCTAACCCGCCGTGACGAGGTTCCTCGTTGTGAACCGCAGTTCCTAGCGAGGAACGCACAGTTTGTAAGCCTTGTAGATACTTCGGGTTCGCAATAAGGAACCGAAGTTCCTTGGCAGCACCCTATAAGGGGTGGAGTGTCGAGATACAGCCGGTGCGGAGCACCGCTTTCGTTCCTCCACTGCATTTGGGTCACTGTCATGGCTTTCCAACCCTGGCTGACTCTATGGACTCCACCCCTGCTAACGGCTTCGTTACGGACCGGTTCTTAGGCTCCGCGGGGATGCCGGTCTTGCGCACGCGCAGGGTTGGTACCACGTAACGGGCATGGGAGCTCTTCAGGTAGTCCTGGAAGTCGCGGTCCTTCGCAAAGACGTAGCTGAGGGCCTTGTTCACAACGTCGTCGGCGGTGGCATGAATGAACGCCGCGTACTGATCGACCAGAGTAGCGTTGGTTTCGTCGAAGCGAACCAATGCGTTGATCTGGCGGTTCTGGATGACTTCAAGCAGTGGCATCATGTTTCTCCTTTGGGTAGCTATTCAGGCGATCTTCTGCCGGGTAGTCATGCGTTGTGCGGTACGGGCGATCTCATGCGCTCGCGCCAGGTTCAACGTGCTCGGGATCTCGAAGCGACGGCGGACTTCGAGCATCGTCACGATGTCGCTGAACGCAATGCCTGCGAGCAGCCAGAGACGCGCTGAAGCGAGGTCCACAGTCCGCTGGGCGTAGTACGACGGATTCGACTTGTCGGAACGCCGTTCAGCCAGCATCCGGGTGAGCTTGACGGGATCGGTCCCAGACGCGAGCTCACTTAAGATCCAAGCCCAATCGTTCTCTGAATTGGTCTTGTGATCGGGAGCGCTTCGCCCCTGATTCCCCGCGCGGATCGGAATGGATTCCATCAGGGCATCGTCCAGGTGAAAGTCAGCCGGT
>Ga0206952_10114_pt1 | contig 25703 bp, 18 predicted proteins | sample Alteio_BWOrgHeat_39_FD_152966 | JGI IMG/M metagenome (GOLD analysis project Ga0206952, IMG submission 152966) | Enriched cells from forest soil in Barre Woods Harvard Forest LTER site, Petersham, Massachusetts, United States -... | ecosystem: Environmental > Terrestrial > Soil > Temperate forest >... | reverse complement strand
ACTGTCTGGAGGAAATCTGCGGCTCCTGCGCCATGCTGATCAATGGCAAAGCGCGCATGGCCTGTTCTGCACTCGTCGACAAACTCGAGCAGCCGATTAAACTCGAGCCGTTCTCTAAGTTTCCTGTCGTCCGCGACCTCGCGGTCGATCGCAGCGTCCTCTTTGAGAACTTGAAAGCGGTAAAGGCGTGGGTGCCGATCGATGGCACCTACGACCTCGGCTCCGGCCCCCGCGTCAGCGCCGAAGAGCAGGAAGTCGCCTACCCGCTGTCGAACTGCATCTCGTGCTGCTGCTGTATGGAAGCTTGCCCTCAGTTCAACGACAACACCGGCTTCGTCGGCGCGGCGACGATTTCGCAAGTGCGCCTGTTCAACGCCCATCCAACCGGCAAGATGCTCAAGACCGAACGTCTCCACGCTCTCATGGGCGACGGCGGCATACAGGAATGCGGTTACGCCCAAAACTGCGTGGAAGTCTGCCCTAAGGAAATCCCGTTAACCACCTCGATTTCGAGCGTCTCCGGGCAGGTCATGGTGCAGGCGATCAAGGACCTGTTCACCCGTTAACGGCCAATTCCGAATTAGAAAATGGAAGGCTCCGGCCGTGGCGGGGCCTTTGTTTTTCCGTGTCGGGAACGCAAGGAGAGTTAATTCGTTAGTGGCTAGTTTAACCTAAGTCATTGGATTTCCCTACACTTCCGAGACGTTCCTTTGTTATCCTGACACTTCGTTTGGGCATCCGATGTTGTCCGGATGGCCATTCGAAGGTGTACTGACGGGCAGAGCTACTGCAGAAATTTGCATCAAACGAGCGTCAGGTCATTTAGTATGCGGCTTCGGCCAACGCGGTAAATATTCTTCATATCCGTGGAGTTGAGTTTCGAATGTATTTGCGCCGGGCCCAAATAGCTTTCATCTTTCTGATTTTGACCGCGCTTGCCTCGCAGGCGTTTGGCGTCATCCGCACCTCCCAAAAATCGCGTGCCAAGTCCACTCGACTGCGTCGCGCCAGCGCCAGAGTAAAGAACACTCTCTGGAATCCCCTGTTCCGTCCGACACATGAGTCGATGCTTTTGCAAAATGAGCAGATGTCGTCGATGAATCTGCCGCCGATCCAGAACGATGCCGAGTTGGAAGAACTGAAGTCGAACGGCGCGCTGGCCCCGTTCGCAGAATCCGACCACCTGCACATCGCCAAGGGACTTCCCGTAGATCGTGCCTATGCGCGGCCTTGGACGGTAGATTTCGTCGAAGACGTCGCCAAGGACTATTACGAAGAATTCGGCGTTCCTCTCCAACTAAATTCCGCTGTCCGCACCGTTCAGGTCCAACGTAAGCTTCGCCGACACAATAGCAACGCCGCACCAGAGTCCGGCGACATCATCTCCTCCCATCTCGCCGGCACCACCGTCGACCTGCAACGTGGCGGCCTTACCAAGCCGCAACACGAATGGCTGGAAAATTACTTCGCCAACCTCAAGGCCCTCGGCCTGATCGAACCCGAAGAAGAGCGCCGCCACTACTGCTTCCACGTAATGGTGTACTCGGAGTACGAGAAGTGGCGCGAGCAGCCGGCCGTGGCGGAAGGCACTCCGTAGAACTCCTGGATTTCAGCGAACGGCGGGAGCGATCCCGCCGTTTTCTTTTGCGATGACATTTCGGAATGCCCAGTTATAATCCGCGTCACCTATGGCATTGGCTCCCGGGACAAAGTTCGGACCCTATGTAATCGAGTCTCTGATCGGCAAAGGCGGAATGGGCGAAGTGTATTCCGCCCGCGACTCACGCCTCCAGCGCAAGGTCGCCATCAAGATTCTTCCCGCTCATCTCTCCTACAACGAAGACCTCCGCGCGCGCTTCGAGCAGGAAGCCAAGTCTATTTCAGCCTTGCAGCATCCCAACATTTGCGTCATCCACGACATCGGCTCCCAAGACAACGTCGAGTTCATGGTGATGGAGTACGTCAACGGCCCCACCATAGACAACCTGGTATCCAAAGAAGGTCTGCCTGTCGATGTTGCTATGCGCTATGCGATTCAGATTGCCGACGCCATCGCCTGTGCTCACGCCGCCGGCATCGTTCACCGCGACCTGAAACCCACCAACATCATCGTCGACCAAAGCGGCCTGGTGAAGGTCCTCGACTTCGGTTTAGCGAAAGCTGCTGTCCTCGGCGCTTCGGCGGCTGTTGCGCAAACCATTACGGTCGGTACCACCCCCGGCACCATCGTCGGCACGGTCGCCTACATGTCGCCGGAACAAGCAGAGGGCAAAGCCGTCGATGCCCGCAGCGACATCTTCTCCTTCGGCGCTCTCTTCTACGAGATGCTCAGCGGCCACCGCGCCTTCGAAGGCGAATCCAGCGCCGCGCTGCTCGCCTCCGTCCTCCGCGATGAACCCAAACCTCTCAGCGAACTCAAGCATGACGTTCCTCCCGAGGTGCGGCGCATCGTCAGCCGCTGCCTTAGCAAGAAACCGGCAGGCCGTTACGCCGATGGCGCGGAACTCGCCCGCGACCTGAAGTCCTGCCGTGAAACCCTCTTCCCCGACTCCGGCACCGGCCTCAGCGCCGCACGCATCGCGCACGAAGCCAAGCGACCTCGTTTCCTGATTCCCGTCATATTGTTGGGTCTCCTGCTCATCGCCGGTGCGGGTTGGTTGATCAAGCGCTCGCGCGATGCAAGCTGGGCACGCGACGTAGCCATCCCGCAGATCACACAGCTCTACGACCAAGGCAAATTCGGCGAAGCCTTCGTGCTCGCTACGAAGGCAGAGAAGGCGATCCCTGGCGACCACGCGCTGGCCAAACTGTGGCCCGTCATCTCCTACGACATTTTCCTGGAAACGAATACGCCCGAAGTGAACGTCTACCGCCGTGAATACGCGAATGCCGACGCGCCATGGGAGTTCGTCGGAAAGGGTCCATTCCAAGGTGTCCGCCAGCCCCGAGGCATGTTCGTCTGGAAATTTGAAAAGCCCGGCTACGGCACCGCATTACGTTCAACGACTGCGCTCATCAGGCGCTACATGGTTCCACCGGGCGAGTCCGTCCATGCCAAGGTTGTGCTCCACGAGTCCAGCGAGGTTCCTGCGGGAATGGTCCTCGTCTCTCCTACGGGTTACATCAAATCTCTCTTCATCCCCGGCTATGAAGGCATGCCAGAACTCGACCTCCCCGACTACTGGATCGACCAATACGAAGTCACGAACCGCCAATTCAAAGCTTTCCTCGACGCCGGTGGATACCAGAAGCAGGATTACTGGAAGCAAGATTTCATCCGCGACGGCAAACACCTTGCGTGGCCAGAGGCCATGGCCCAATTCAAAGACGCCGCCGGACGCCCCGGCCCGAAAGATTGGATTGAGGGCCACTATCCCAAGGGGCAGGACGACTACCCCGTCACCGGAATCAGTTGGTATGAAGCGGCGGCATTCGCGGAATTCTCCGGCAAGAGCCTGCCGACGATCTACCACTGGAATCGCGCGGCTGGCCCAAATGCCGCCGCGTTCATCGTGCCCGCGAGCAACTTCAATACCAGCGGCGGAAGCGTTCTCCCCGTTGGCGCCAAGCAAGGCATGGGCCCGTGGGGCACTTATGATATGGCCGGCAATGTGAAGGAGTGGATCTGGACTGAAGCCGAGTCCAACAAGCGCTACGTCCTCGGTGGCGCTTGGGACGAGCCCAATTACATGTTCATCGATCCCGACGCGCAGTCGCCCTTCTTGCGCGCCGCCAACATCGGCTTCCGCTGCGTAAAGTACATTCAGCCGGACACAGTTCCAAAAGTCGCGATGGCCGCCATGCCCTCGCCGCGTCGTGACCTGAGCAAAGAAAAGCCAGTGTCCGATGCAGTCTTCAATGCCTATCGTGGCATTTACTCGTATGACAAGAAGCCTCTCAACGCCACCGTCGAGCCCTTCCCCAGCACCGACGACGACTGGAAGATCGAGCGCGTAACCTACGACGCCCCTTACGGCAGTGAGCGCGCAATCGCCTACCTGTTCCTGCCCGCAAAAGGCAATCCGCCCTTCCAGACGGTGCTCTACTACCCGGGCTCGAACGCGCTAAACCTGCGGAAATTCACCGGGTACCCGACGGGCACCTTCGACGCCATTATTCGCAGCGGACGCGCCGTCATCTTCCCTGTCTACAAGAGCACATTCGAACGCGGTGACGGCATGGAATCCGATGTTTCCGATACCAGCAGCACCTGGCGCGATCACATGGTGATGTGGACCAAAGATGCCTCGCGCGCCATCGATTATGTCGAGTCACGCCCCGATCTCAATCACGAACACATCGCCTTCTACGGCGTGAGTTGGGGCGCTGTGATGGGCTCCATCATCCCGGCCGTCGAGCCGCGCATCAAGGTCTCGGTGCTGGCACTCGGAGGACTCGACTTCCATCGCTCGCTCCCCGAAGTCGATACCATCAACTTCCTCCCCCGTATCAAGCAGCCCACCCTCATGCTGAACGGTAAATACGACTTTTTCTTCCCCGTACAGTCCACCCAAGATCCGTTTTACCAACTTCTCGGCGCCAAGCAGAAAAAGCACCTGCTCTACGAGAGCGGTCACGTTGTCCCGCGCAACGAACTCATCAAGGAAACTTTGAACTGGCTGGACGAATACGCCGGGCCGGTCAAATAGATACGCCAACGGACCCTCCATGTTTTAATAGCTCCCATGCGATCTGCGGCATTCCTATTCCTGCTCACCGGCCTTTGTTTCGCCCAAGCCCCCGCCTCCAAAGAGCCGGCCAACCCCGTCCCGGTCGGCTGGAAGGCCATTCACGACTCCGCCATCATTGTGGATACCCACGCCGACACCCCGCAATATCTCGTCGACGAAAAGCTCGACCTCGCCGCCGATTCTCATGCCTCGGTCACCATTCCGAAGGCAAAAGCCGGCAATCTCGGCGCGGAATTCTTCTCCATTTGGGTCGAGCCGGAAAAAAACAAAGGGGCCTACCCCAAGCGCACCCTCCAGTTAATTGACGCCGTTGACGAACAGGTTCGCCTCCACCCCAAAGACCTGATGAAGGCCACCAGCGTGAAGGACATCTACACGGCGCACCGCGAGCACAAACTCGCCGTCCTGATGGGCATCGAAGGCGGACATTCGATAGACGACGACATGGGTCTCCTCCGCGACTACTACCGCCTCGGCGTTCGCTACATGACTCTCACTTGGTCCAACACCAACAACTGGGCCGACTCCTCCGGTGATATCACCGACAAGAAGATCGAGCACCACGATGGCATGACCGACTTCGGCAAAGATGTCGTCCGCGAGATGAATCGCATCGGCATGATGGTCGACATCTCTCACGTCTCCGACCGGACCTTCTTCCAGGCGTTGATCGTCAGCCGGGCCCCGGTGATCGCCTCACACTCCTCTTCCCGCGCCCTCACCAATGTCCCCCGCAATATGACCGACGACATGCTGCGCGCCCTCACCCGTAACGGCGGCGTTGCGATGGTCAACTTCAACTGTGGCTTTGTGAGCAATCAATACAACATCGACGAGAAGAAGGTCGAAGCCGAAGACCACTCCGTCGAAGACCTTAAGAAGCAAATGGCCGAGCCGGGATCGAAGATCACCACCTCCGACGTCGAAAAGGCCGAGATCGCCAGGGCTGCAAAAGTCCCTCGCCCCCCGCTCAGCGCGCTGATCGACCACATCGACCACATTGCCAAGGTCGCGGGCATTGATCATGTAGGCCTTGGCTCCGATTTCGATGGCGTCAGTTGCACCCCCCAAGGCATTGATTCCGCAGCTGACCTACCGAAAATTACGCAGGCCCTTTACGAGCGCGGTTACAATGCCGAACAGATCAAAAAGGTGCTCGGCGGCAACCTGCTAAGGGTTTTCTCGGAAGTCGAGAAGACCGCTGCGCAAGTGCAATCCGAAGCACCAAAGGACACACGGCGCGAAGTGAAACCCGAGACGCCGCCAGCTCAGAAGTAAATGCCGACAGGAGCTCTATTGATGCGTACTCCATTCCGATCCTTGGTGCTTGCCTTGCTTGCACCCACCATCATGCTCCCAACCCTGCTCGTTTCCGCGCAGGACAAAGCCGCAGCGCCAGCGCAATCCGCGCCCAAAATCGAACCCAAAGACGTAACGCCTGACAATGCAGGCAGTACCACGGGAACCCCCGCGAATCCGATCGCGATTATCCAAACCACCGCCGGCCAGTTCCGCTGCGTCCTGTTCAAAGACGAGACTCCTCTTACCGTCGACAACTTCATCGGCCTTGCGACCGGTAATAAGGACTGGACCGATCCCGCCACCGGCTTCAAGAAGCACCACGTGCCTCTCTACACCGCGACCATCTTCCACCGCGTGATCCCGAACTTCATGATCCAGGGCGGCGACCCCGAAGGTACCGGCGAAGGTGATCCTGGCTACAAGTTCAAGGACGAATTCCGCGACGACCTGCTCTTCGACCGACCCGGACGCCTCGCCATGGCCAACAGCGGCCCCAACACCAACGGCTCCCAGTTCTTCATCACCGAGGTTCCGACCCCTCACCTGAACGGCAAGCACACCATCTTCGGCCAGTGCGACAACGTCAACCTCGTTGAGCAGATCTCCCGCGTGCCGCGCGATCCCCGGAATGACCGCCCCATCGACCCGATCAGCATCGTGAAAATCTCGTTTGAAGGACTGCCCCTACCGACCAAACCGGCGGTCACCCATAAGCCGGCGGTAGCGAAACCGAAAACTACTCCTCAATAGCCGACGATTTCGTTAGCAAGACCTACGGTAAAAACTAACGTTACCTTCGGTGATTCTTTTCATTGCAATTCCACCGGGATTGGCTGTAAATAGTGAGCAACGGTACGGCGGCTACCGATTGCGTTTCAGGAGATACATCAGTGAAGAAAATGTTGTTCACGTTCGGCGCGGCGTTGTTCGCGATCACCATGTTGATGCCGGTCACGGCGGCGGCTCAGACCCATCACCATCGGCGTCACCACAAGCATCACCATCATCATCACTCCTAGTCTGCGGACAGGCATAGAAAACCCCGCGCTATGCGGGGTTTTTTCTTGCTCTCGCCTACTCTTTTACGGAAACCACGTAATAGCTGCTGATCGTCTTCGCAAAGCGCGCTAACTTCTCTCCCTTGAGAGAAACCGTTGCCGCGGTATGTCGGTCATGAAACTCCGGATTCGGATCACGAAACGTCAGCGATGTCACACGCGTGTCCTTCCCGCTGTTTACGTACTCCGCGCTGGTGAGCACCACCGCATGCAGCATCGTCTTGGTCGAATGCACCGTAACCAAGATCGGCCGCTGCTCTCCCAGTTGCTCGATCAGGAGCGACACGGGTGGCGCCCCAAGCCGCCGCTCCGCGTGGAGATGGACCTTCTTACCCTGCCGGTCGTAGGCGGTCCCGCTCAGTGCAACGCGAATTGCATCTTCCGTTGCCGCCTCGTCCACCGGCTTCCCGTAGATCCTATCGACTACGTCGGTCTGCTTGACTGGAATGTTGTACCAGTTCAGCACCATCTGAACCGACGCCGCCCAGCACCACTCAGTATGAAGCTGGGCCGACGACACAAAATTGAATTCCGCAGTAGGGATACCGACCGTCACCGAATTCTGCGCAATGGAAAATGTCGACAGCAGCAAGCTTGTGATCGCGACCAGACAGCCCTTCCAGCGCATACCTATCCATTCCCGAATAGACACAACAATTTCCCCTACCGGCAACCCTCATTATTTCGAACCCGGAGTCATAGCACAAGTTGCTCCTGAACTTTCGGTCCTTCCAGAAAGGCCGACCACTCCGGGATTTACTCGAACTCTTGAAGTAATGGTTGCAGGATCAAATCGCCCCCTCTGCCGCTTCGCCCTTCCTCGCAAAACAATGTTTATAGTTCCTTTCGGGCATTGCTGCCCAGAATATGACGTGCGACAGTCGTGATTCGCACCCTTCCCCAGGGGCCGCACGATGCCAAGCGGAAGGCTGATGCTAAGGCATCTTAGCGAAGCTTCGTCTCAACGCTACTGCTCGCTGAAATCGATTCTCACCTCCCAAATGCTCGACAACTCATTCCGAGATAAGCCCTTTCAAGAGGAATTCTCCCTCCTCGCCTTGTGGCGTGTGCTGGTCGTGCGGAAGCATACGATCCGTCTGACGGTGGCGGCGACTCTCGGACTCGCTCTCTTGTTTTCTCTATGGGCCACGCCCAAGTATGAGTCCGAAGCGCATCTCGAGATTAACCCCGAGAATACCGCCGCTATCGAGGTCTCCAGCTCACCCGAAGCCATGCCTGAAGCAGACTACGCCGTCACCATAGCGACACACGCAGCCGTGCTGGAAAGCGACACCCTGGCTCTGCAAGTCATCCAGCAACTCGACCTTGAACACGCCGAAAAGTCACGCTCTTGGCTGCCGTTCCTCGGTCGCTCCGACGATTCCCTGCCCCTCGAACAATCTCCCGAGCGCCGCGCCCGGGCCCTCAAGACATTTCACAAGAAACTTTCAGTTCGCGTGCAAGGGGGAACGAGAATCCTCCAAATCCACTACCTCGATTCCGACCCGGCACGCTCCGCCGCGGTGGTAAATACGCTCGTCGCCGACTACCTAGAGCAATATTTCCAGACCCGCTACTCCGCCACACACCAGGCCTCCGATTGGCTCTCCAGGCAACTGGCAGATCTAAAATCCGACGTCGAAACTTCTCAGCAGAGGCTGGTGGACTACCAAAAACAGACCGGCATTCTCGGCGAGAGTGAGACCAACAACGTGGTAATGGCCAAGCTGGAGGAGATTAACAAACAGCTCAGCGCCGCCGAGGCCAATCGAATCGTGAAGCAGGCGGTATGGCAACTGGCGAAAACCGGCGATCCCGAACTCATTTCATCGGTGGCAGGAACCTCGTTCGTTCAAGGCGTCGGCGGCGGACAAAACGCGACGCAACTGGGCCTGCTGCCCACCCTCCGTACGCAAGAGGCCCAGCTAAAGAGCGACATCGCGCAGACATCGGTGCGCCTCGGGCCAAACTTCCCGAAACTTCAGCAAATGAGGAGTCAGCTGGGTGAATTGGACCGTTCCATCGATCTCGAAATTTCCAAGATCGCGGCACGCGCCGAGAACGATTACATCTCCGCTAAAAGTGCCGAGGACATGGAACGAGCGCTCTTCGAAAAGCAAAAACAGGAAGCCAACCAACTGAACGACAGCGCCATTCAATATGGCATCCTTAAGCGCGACGTCGATGCCAGCCGAAACCTGTATGAAGGTCTTCAGGGAAAACTGAAACAGGCCGGAGTCCTTGCGGGACTTCGCTCATCGAACATCGTCGTCGTCGATCCCGCGCGTCCCGCCGACAAACCCTCGAGTCCCAATCACTGGCTAAATCTCATTCTCGCACTGACCGCCGGCACACTCCTCGGCATCGCTGCCGCACTCCTCCAGGACAGCGTAGACAACACCATCCACACGCCAACTGACGTTCAGAAGGCTGCCGGCCTTCAATCTATCGGCATCATCCCGAAGTCGTCCCCTGACACAACAGAGGCACTCGAAGGCTTTCGCGCGCTGCGCACCTCCTTGCTTCGATCGAATCCCGATCGCCCACCGAAAGTCATTTTGGTTTCGAGCGCGCTCGCGCAGGAGGGCAAGACGAGCGTCAGCGTGAACCTCGCGCGCTCTTTGGCACTGCCGTCCCGCCCGGCACTGTTGGTGGATGCCAATCTAAAAAACCCCTCGGTACATGTTCAATTGCCCCACGTCTCCCCCGAACCCGGCCTCAGTTCCGCACTTTTAGCGTCCGAAGATTTGATCGCGCCCATTCAGGATCTTGGAAACGGATTCCACGTGCTCCCCGCAGGTTCCCTTTCTTCAAACGCGCTCGAGTTGCTGGATTCGGCCCGAATGACTGCCCTCGTCAACTCATGGCGCCACGCCTTCTCCTACATCATCATTGACACCCCGCCGGCCCTCTCCTTCGCTGACGCCCTCATGCTCTCGCGCGATGCCGATGCCGTGCTGATGGTCGTGCGGGCCGACGTCACTTCCAGCGATGCGTTGCTCCGCGCCTGCGAAGCATTCCGTCAATCTAACGCTCCCATCTTGGGGGCGGTGTTGAATAACATGAATTTCCACTCCGCCCGTTACGCTCACTACTTTGGTCACTCCTACCGGGCAGAACGACCCGTTGAATTATGAAAATACTTCTCCTATGCCTCTCGTTGCTCGTGCTCGCTGCAGAAATGCGCGCACAATCCTCCAACGGTCTCAAGATCGGTCCCGGTGACCTGCTCAACGTCGAAGTTTTCGACGTGCCGGAACTGAAGCAGGAGGTCCGCGTCAGCGATACCGGCGATGCGGACTTCCTTTTGCTTGGCAAGATGCATGTCGCGGATCTCACCGTCGAAGAAGCCCAGAAGTCCATCGCTACTCAATTAAGCACGCGCCAATTGGTGGTCGCTCCCCAGGTTTCGCTCCTAGTGCGCGAATACGCAACCCAAGGCGTGGCCGTAACAGGTGAAGTGCGGAAGCCCGGCGTTTATCAGGTGCTCGGCCCCCGCACTCTGTCACAACTTCTGGCGGAAGCCGGAGGCGTTACCGACGTCGCCTCGCTCGCGATTACCATTCAGCACCGCGACGGAAGTGAGTTCACGGTCTCCAGAAATGCCGAGACCCCCACGGATAGCCCCATGATGCGCCCAGGAGACACGGTGATCGTGCCCCGTGCTGGCGTCGCATACCTGGTTGGAGATGTCGCACGTTCTGGCGGATACGTCATGCAGGACGGCGGACAGCTCTCCCTCGCTCAGCTAATCGCACTCGGCGGCGGTTTGCTGCCTACCGCCAAAACAACGAAAGCTCACCTGGTACGCAAGACCGCAACCGGACGCGAGGAATTCGAGATCAACGTAAGAGAAATTCTCAGCGGCAAGTCCCCCGACATCGCTTTGCAGCCTGATGACATCCTCTTCGTCCCCAACAGCGCCTGGAAAAGCACCGCCAACCGCTTGTTGAGCATCGCGCAGATGACCGCCGGAGCAGCCATCTATACCAGCTTGAACTAGCTCCATCCATGCCATCACAAATCAATCAACGCCTGAGGATCATTCTCCATGCCGACGACCTCGGCATCAGTCGACAGGTCAACGACCAGATCTTCTGGCTCATGGACGAAGGCAAAATCACCTCCGCCAGCATTCTGGCGAATGGTCCAGCGTTCTCCGACGCCGTGCGCCGCAGCCATTACTTCCCCAACTGCTCCTTTGGATTACATCTCAACATCACCGAGTTTGAGGCCTTGCATCCGTCTGACGGATTGCGACCTCTTCTCTCTGGCGCCGGTACCTTCCAGCGGACCGCGTCACGATGGCATTTCAGCAACCATTTGAAGCAGGCAGTCCTAGCGGAGTGGACAGCGCAATTCCAACGCCTTCGGCAAGCTGGCGTCGAGATCTCTCATATCGATTCCCATCACCACATGCATACGCGCTTACCCCTGCTGTCCTGCTTGCAACAGTTCTGCACGGAGCACGCAATCGGTAGGGTACGCATTCGCCACACCTTCAACGATCGCAACGGAGCCCCTCGGTGGCGAATCGACAACCTACTCTTCAACCGCCTTCTTCGCCGGCAATTCACTTGCGCGAAGGAATTCGGTCCCTTCGGCGGATTCGCTTCAGCGCAACCCCACTTTTCCCCCGGCGCTACCGTTGAATTAATGCTCCATCCCGGCCACCCCAGCTACGACCATGAGGTTCGGGCACTAAACCAACTGATGGATCACGACTTTCGCCAAAAACATCAATGCATAACCTACCGGGAGTTGAATTGAAGATCGTCGGGGACTCCGCCGGCGTACGACTCAATTCTGGGTGGATGCTCGCTTCGCGCAGCTTGCGCACTCTCGTCGCGGCGGTTTATTTCGCGTTGCTCGCTCGTTCTCTCGGCGTTAGTGGTTACGGCGCTTTCGCGGGCGCGTGTGCCATGGCCGGAATCCTTGCCCCATTTGCAACTCTCGGTACCGGCAATCTCTTAATCGAAGCGGTAGCCCGGGAGCGCCGCGAATTTCCGCAGCGTTGGGCGAACTGCCTCGTGCTTACGCTGATCTCGGGGCTATGCTTCACTGCCATCGCCGTCTCGCTCCGGCCTTTCGTGTTGCCGCGTTCTGTCCCCACTTCGATGGTGCTATCGATCGCGCTCGCGGAACTACTCTTCGCTCGCTTGATCGACGTCGCCGGCATGGCCTTCCAGGCGATCGAACAATTGCGCATCACGGCGTCAATCAACCTCGCGCTGAGCTTCACTCGGATGGTGGCAGCCGGAGCTCTGCTCGCAGCGTTCCCCCATGCCACTCCTGGTGACTGCTCCATCCTCTATCTGTTGAGCACTATCGTTCCCGCGTTCGCCGGACTCTGGCTGGTCACCAGGCGGATCGGACGACCCGCCTTGCAAGCCGTCTATAACCGCAAACACTTTCTGCACGGCCTCTACTTCTCGGTCTCACTCTCCGCGCAGACCATCTACAACGATATCGACAAAACAATGCTGGCCCGCATTTCCGGAATCGGTGCTGCCGGCCTGTACAGCGCAGCCTATCGCATCGTCGACGCGGCATTCTCGCCCGTCAGCGCCGTGTTGGCTTCTACCTACGCCCGCTTCTTTCAACATGGCGAGCACGGACTCGCACGTTCGGCTAACTTCGGAAAGCGCGTGCTAGCACGCGCAGCGATCTATTCCGCATTCGCGGGCGTCGCCATCTGGGCAGCCGCACCTCTGCTTCCATCTGTACTCGGCAAACAATTCTCGGAATCTGTAGTCGCATTGCGGATGCTCTCGCCTTTGCTACTTTTCCGCAGCATGCATTACCTGGCAGCCGATTCCCTCACCGGCGCCGGATACCAAGGCACGCGGACGGCACTGCAGATCTTCATCGCCGTGGTCAACGTCGCGCTCAATTTCGCGATGCTTCCACGCTACTCTTGGCGCGGCGCCGTTTGGACCAGCCTCGGTTGCGATGGAGCACTTGCTTTGCTCCTCTGGATCGCAGTGTGGATTCTCTGCGCGCGCGAGCGACAGGCTGCAACGTCTGGGCAACTAGAATCGAACGCGGCGGCGCAAGCGTGAGGGACATTCGCCGCTGCACTGAGACGTTATTCATCTTCGTCGTCCTTCTATTGTCTTCGGGAGCCTTCGCACCCCTCTGGACCGACCCACCCTCAGACGGCCTCGCCGTCGATGGCGAATTTGGGCTGCAACTAATGTGGGCGGCTATATACGCTCTAATCGTCATTTTGCTCTTGCCGCACATCAAAACGGTCGTCGCAATCGCTTTTCAAAATAAATGGCTCGTATTGCTGGCGGCGTGGTGTGTCGCCTCTGCGGCTTGGTCAGAGAATCCCGTTGTAACCCTTCGCAAGTGCATCGCAATCCTAGGCACCAGCCTGCTAGGCGTGCTGCTCGCCGTTCGTTTCTCCGTACGTGCTCAGGTGAGGTTGATCGCCGCCGTTCTCGGTCTCGCAGCGATCGCCAGCCTCATCGTCGCCCTCTCTTTCCCGGGGGCGTTTCCTGCAACTGAATTCGCCTCCCAGTCATGGAATGGCGTGTTCTCCCATAAGAACCTGCTAGGGCGTGCAATGTCACTGGGAACGGTAGCATTCTTCGCTCTCCCTCGATGCAATCTCAGCACACACCTCTCGGCAATCGGCGGAGCGACCCTTTGCGCCGCGCTGCTCGTCGCCTCGCATTCGCAAACCGCACTCGTCGTTCTCCTCGCCATCATGTCTCTTGGAGTGCTGAGCGCGATACTAGGATGGGAGTGGCGACAAGCCACTGGTAGCGCTTTGTTGCTCCTAACGTGCAGTATTCCTGCGGTGTGGATCGCAATCTCTCATGCCAGCGACCTCACCGCACTCTTGCATCGCGATCAATCCCTCACCGGCCGCTCCAAGATCTGGACTTTCGCCCTCCTCAGCTTCGCCAAGCATCCTTGGATCGGATATGGCTACGGAGCATTCTGGTGGGTAGCGCAAGAATCGCGGCAGACGCTCGCGCTGATCGGCTATAAAACGCCGCACGCGCACAATGGCTTTCTCGATCTCGGGCTGCAGTTAGGCGGCATAGGAATCGCAATCTTTGTCGCCAGTTGGTTCTGGGCCGTCTTCGCAGCCATTCGCTACCTCCGGCATCACTCCGGTCCCGAAGGCCGCTGGCCCCTGCTTTACCTGGCCTTCATCGTCTTCTATAGCCTCACCGAAAACTCATTGTTAACTCCCAATTCCCTCTTGTGGATTCTCTATGTCGCCGCCTGCGTCAGCATCACTCTGAAACCTCACACGACCGAAGAACAGTTCTCTTCCCCCAATCTATGACTTCTGGAACAAGCGTCGCCATCTGCATCACCACCTATCGACGACCAACAAAGTTGCGTAGCCTCTTGCAGGCTCTCCAATCCCTCACCTTCGAAAAGGTGAGTGAACCAGAGATCATTGTCGTGATCGTCGACAACGACGTCTTCGGCTCCGCGCGTTCCGTAGTTGCGGAGTTTCTCTCGCGTCGCTACCGAATACGCTATCGCGTGGAAAGCCGGCGGGGAGTTTCCTTCACCCGCAATACCGCCATTGAAAGTGCGCGCACCGCCGACTTCATCGCCTTCCTAGACGACGACGAACAACCCTGTCCACAGTGGCTCGATGAGTTGCTCACCGTGCAGTCTGCATTCGATGCACCCATCGTCGCCGGGCCCGTGCTCCCTCGCTTCGAATCTGCCCCGCCACAATGGATGCTCAACGGCCACTTCTTCCATCGCAAGCGCTTCGCAACGGGAACGCGTATCACTTCGTCGGGAGCAGGCAACGTTCTCCTCGGCAATCGCGTGCTCCGCGCCCTGTCGCCAATCTGGTTTGATCCGCGCTTCACCCTCACCGGCGGCGAAGACACCCATTTCTTCCGGCGCTGCACAGAACTCGGATTTCCCATCATTTGGGCTGACGATGCCATCGCCTATGAGTCGGTTCCAAATGTGCGCCTCTCTCCCGGATACCTCGTGGCACGAGCCCGCAACGGTGGTAATCACTGGACGCGCGTCGACATAGAGCTCCAGCCCACACTCCTCAATCTCGGTAGACGCTTTGCTACCGGCCTATTTCGCATCTTGCAAGGCTCGGCGCTCGCGGTCGTTTCGTCGGCGTTACCCCAGCATTACCGCCTGCGCGGCAAGCTCCTGCTCGCCGAGGGCTCCGGCAACCTGCGCGCCTTTCTGGGCCGCTCCTATAACACCTACGGAGGTCGCGTTCAATGAACGCCCTGGCCGTTGCAACTCCCGCACCACTGGAAACCGAGTTCGACTCCGCGCTCCTCGGGCTTCACCATTGGCTGCAAGCGCGCGACTATGCGGGTTACGAACCGTACGACGTACTGAACTCGCCATTCCTGGGTACGTGGGCTCAACACCAGCCGTTCGCAACCCTCCTGATTCAGTCCGCCAAACGAATCGGCGGGCTCCCCTTACGACGCCTGCTGCAGATCCCACACAGTCGAAATCCCAAGGCTCTCGGTCTTGCCCTCGCTGCCTATTGCGACCTGTCGCAAACAGGATGGGACTCCCACGCCGCAGCGGAACACGTAAAGCACCTCCTCATCGAAGCACGCAGCAATCGGGAGAGCGATTCTTGCTGGGGCTACGATTGGCACTACGTATCCTTGCGCGGCGCCCGCCTCCCTGCCTTTTCCCCGAACTCCATCGCCACCGTCTTCTGCGCCGACGCCCTACTCGATTATGCAGAAGCATTCAATGACCGGGAAGCGCGCGCTATTGCGCTCTCCGCCGCACATTGGCTCGCGACCCGCCTTCAGCGATCGGTCGATGACGGTCATCGTATCTGCCTCAGCTACACTCCCCACGATCGCACGCGCATCTTCAACAACAGTGCCCTCGTCGGAGCGCTGCTCGCCCGCGTGGGCCGCCAACCTCAGAATCGGCAATACCGGGAAACCGCCCACTGCATCATGCAATACCTCGCCGACGGTCAGTCGCCGGATGGTTCTTGGCGCTACGGCATGGCGCCCTCGCAAAGTTGGATCGACAGCTTTCACACCGGCTACAATCTCTGCGCTCTCCTCGCCTATCAGAAATCCACGGGCGATCAGGCCTTCGGTGAGATCCTCGATCGTGGCTACGATTTCTATCGGCGCCACTTCTTCCGTGGCGACGGCTCCCCCCGATACTTCCACGATCGCACCTACCCCATCGACATCCACGCCTGCTCGCAAGCCATCCTCACCTTCTGCGCCTTCTCCCATTTCGACTCGCTGGCTCTCTCTTGCGCCGAACAAGTCGCGCGCTGGACGATCGCCCATCTACGGAACCGCGACGGTTCCTTCGGGTACCAGATTCATCGTTTTCACACTGACCGCACGCCCTATGTCCGATGGTCGGAGGCATGGATGCTCAGAGCACTCGCCCGCCTGCGGCTGCATCTCTGCGGAGCTACCGCATGACGAACGGACCGGCCATCTGGATCGACCTCGACAACGCCCCGCATGCTCATTTCTTTGCGCCCCTCATCCGCGACCTCAACGATCAAGGCTACTCACCGTTGATTACGGTACGTTCCTTCGGGCAGACAGAGGGCCTCGCCGACGCCTATGGCATGAGGTTCACAACCATCGGTGCGCACACAGCCATGCACTCCAAGTTCGCCCGCGTCCGCGCCACCCTTCGTCGTGCCGCACAACTCATTGAGTTCGGACTCGCCCGCCGCCCAGTAGCCGCGGTCAGCCACGGATCGCGCGCGCTCGCCATCGCCTCCGCATTTCTCGGCATTCCGTCCATGGCACTCTACGACTACGAACACGTTTCCACGGATGTCTTCCTGCACCTCTGCGATCGCGTGCTAGTGCCGGAAATCGTTCGTGCCAGCGCTGTCACCGACCATCGCATCGGCTACCCAGGATTCAAAGAGGACGTCTACATCCACGACTTCGCCCCGAACGATCAAATCCTCCGTCAACTCGCGCTCGATCCCGAGAAGCTAATCGTGACCGTGCGTCCCCCCGCAACCTGGGCCCACTACCAGAGCGACCACTCAACCACGCTTTTCCGCGCTCTCGTCGATCGGCTGCGTGCGGCGACGGACACCCAAGTCGTAGTGCTCGCGCGTACCTCTCAGCAAGCCGAAGAGCTTGCTCGCGACTTCGATCTTAATCCGCCGCCCTTTCACTTGACCTCCAAAGCCGTCGATGGCCTCAGCCTTCTCTACTATTCCGACGCCGTCTTTAGCGGTGGCGGCACCATGGTTCGCGAAGCCGCTCTTCTCGGCGTTGCCGCCTACAGCACCTTCGCCGGGACCCCCGGCGCGGTCGATCTCGAACTCGAACGCCGCGCCCTGCTTACCCTGCTCCGCAGCACCGACGACATTGCAAACCTTTGCTTGCACAAACGGGTACGCCCCGAGCGCCCAAAGCAAGCCAGCCCAACTCGCGAATTCATCCTTAAACAAATCATCCAACTCGCATCCAAGGACCGACCCTCATGACAACCGCCACCGCCGACTTCGTCGATCTTCAGCACATTCCCTTCCTTGACCTCCAGGACGAGTACCGTATGCTTGCCGCCGATGGACTCGAAACCGCGATTCTCCGCTCCCTTCGCAAGGCGCAATACATCCACGGCCCGGCCGTGCAGCAATTTGAAGCCGATTGGGCGGCCTATTGTGGAACCGCAGAGGCTGTCGCCATGGACTCCGGCACCGCTGCCTTGGAAATCGCCCTGAAAGCCATCGGCATTGGCCCCGGCGATGAAGTCATTGTCCCGGCGCACACTTTCATCGCCACTGCCGCCGCCGTCACGCTCTGCGGCGCCCGCCCCGTCTTCGTCGACGCCGACCTCCTCCGCTGGCAACTCAATCCGGCGCTGCTTCCCAAGGCAATTACTCCCCGCACTCGCGCCGTGATCGCGGTGCACCTCTACGGCCAACCCTGCGACCTGGTTTCCATCTCTGCGATCTGCGAGCAGAACAACCTCGTATTGATTGAGGACGCCGCCCAGGCACAAGGCGCCCGCCTCCATCATCAGTGCGTGGGGTCCTTCGGAAAAGTCGGTTGCTTCAGCTTCTACCCCGCCAAGAACCTTGGCGCATTCGGAGATGCGGGCGCCATCACCACTAACGATCACGACCTCGCAACTCACATGCGCCGCCTCTGTAACCATGGACGCACCACCAAGTACCAGCACTCCGAAGTCGGCGAGAACTTGCGCATGGACGAAATCCAAGGTGTCGTCCTCGACTTCAAGCTTCCCTACCTCAATCGCTGGAATGACCGCCGCCGCGAAATTGCCGCGCTTTATCGATCGCTTCTGCGCGACCTCCCGATCTTCCTCCCGGAGCCGGTTCCCGGCACCGACCCGGTACACCACCTCTTCCCCATCGGCACCCCGCGACGCGACGACCTCGCCCACTATCTCTCCGATCGCAACATCGATTCCGGGATTCACTACCCGCTTCCGCTCCATCTCCAGCCTGCATTCGCATCCCTTGGCTATAAACCTGGCGCGATGCCGGTGGCGGAGTGGATCGGCAAAGAGGAACTTTCGCTGCCAATCGGGCCGCTCATGACAAACAGCCAGGTCGAGCGTATCTCTGAAGCTGTCCGCCATTTCTTTCTCGCCATGTAAGAGAGACTCCCATGCCCACCGCCGACACCCCTCTCCTTAGAGATCCGCGCTTCAAACCTGTTCTGCCAGTCGCAAGGCCGGCAACTCAGGCGGGACTCCGTGCGTCGCAACTTTTTTGGAAACGTATTCTCGACCTCTCGATTGCCTTCCCTCTCTGTCTGCTCTGCGCCCCGCTCGCCGTGTTGCTCTGCGCTTGGATCCGCCTCGGCTCGACTGGCGCAGCCATCTACCGCCAAACTCGCGTCGGCTTCGGTGGACGCGAGTTTGTCCTCTACAAATTCCGCAGCATGCATCTCTCCCCAGAGAATCCGCACTCCGAATATGCGCTTCACTGGATTCGTGGAGATCAGACCGCCCGCCAGCCCAACGGCGTCTTCAAATTGACAACCGATTGCCGCATCACCCGCGTCGGAAAATTCCTCCGCAAGTACAGCCTCGACGAACTACCGCAATTATTGAATGTCATCACCGGCGATATGAGCCTAGTCGGCCCGCGCCCCGCCATCAGCTATGAAGTCGCCCAATACGAACCTTGGCAGCGCCAACGCCTCCACGCACCCCCCGGGCTCACGGGCCTGTGGCAAGTCAGCGGACGCAACCACCTCAGCTTCGAACGAATGGTCGAACTCGACCTCGAATACATTCGCACCTGGACGCTCCGCAGCGACCTCCGCATCCTGCTGCAAACCATCCCCGTCGTGCTTCGCGGCACTGGCCACTAACGAGGTATATGTCAAACTTCTACGCCCACCCCAACGCTCTCGTCGAATCGGACTCTATCGGTGAAGGAACCCGTATTTGGGCTTTCGCCCATATCATGAACGGTGCATCGATCGGCGCAAACTGCAACCTAGGCGACCACGCCTTCGTCGAATCAGGCGCAACCCTTGGAAACAATGTCACGGTAAAAAACGGCGTCTCGGTCTGGGATGGGATCACCGCGGAGAATGACGTTTTTATCGGCCCAAACGTAGTCTTCACCAACGATCGCAATCCCCGCGCCGGCGTCAAGAAGTGCCACGACCAGTTTCTCCCCACCCGCATCCGGGAGGGCGCATCTCTCGGCGCAAATGTCACCGTGGTCTGTGGTATCACCATCGGCCGCTACGCCTTCGCCGGCGCCGGAGCTGTGCTGACCAAAGACGTTCCCGACTACGCGATGGTCGTTGGCAACCCGGCTCATAGCATCGGTTACATGTGTGAGTGTGGCGAGAAGCTCGGTGACGATCTGACTTGCACCTGCGGCCACAAATTCGCCAGGGAAAATGACCACCTGGTCCGCGTCCCCTTCTAGCTATTCTCCCGGTTCCTCGTCAGCAGAAAATACAGGGTCGGCGTCATGATCAGCGATAGCACCATCGATATCAGAATCCCGCCGATGACCGCCACCGCCAGCGGCTGCAGCATCTGCGAGCCCGCACCCAGCGCCAGCGCCAGGGGCAGCATGCCAGTCACCGCGGCCAGTGCCGTCATCATGATCGGCCGCAAGCGCCGCCGGCTCGCATTCACCATCGCGTTGTAAGGCGACATCCCCTCCGCCCGATAGCGTTGGTCGGCGTCGATCAGCAAGATCCCGTTCTTGGCCACGATGCCAATCACCATGATCACGCCCATAAACGACGCCACGTTGAACGTGATCCGTGTAATCAGCAGCGCCGCGATTACCCCCGTCACCGAAAGCACCGATGAAGTAAGAATCGCGATCGGCGCCGAGAAATCACGGAACTCCGTCAGCAGTACGGCAAATACCAGCGCCAGCGAAAGCATCAGCACCTGGAAAAGTTCACGGAACGACTTCTGCTGCTCTTCATAAGTTCCACCGTATTGCAGCCTGACGGTTTGAGGCAGATGCAAATTATCCACCGCCGCCTTCACCCGCCTGATCGCTCCGCCAAGGTCCGTCCCCTCCAGCTTCGCAGTCACGTTCACTTCGCGCTGCAGGTTCTCCCGCCGAATCTCGTTCTGTGGCGGCAACTGCTGCACTGTCGCCACAGATCCCAACGTCGCGATTTTTCCCGTCGAACTATTGATCACCGTATTAGTAATTGCCTCGAACGAGCCGCGATGTTCCGGCCCATACCGTATCCGTACCGCGTACGGCCGCGAGTTCTGGATGATCGGTGTCTCAGTGTTCACTCCCTCCACAATCGCAGAGGCATCGGTAGAAACCTCCTCCGTCGTGAACCCCATGCGCGCCGCCACCGCCGGATTCACCTGGAAGTTCGTCGCCGGCCCGCTGATCGTGTTGTCCACTCCGTTCAGCACATCCACAATACCCGGCACTTTCTTGATCGTGTCCGCAATGCGGGGCGCCACTTGGCTGAGAACGGCCGGGTCGGAATTAAATACCTTGATGTAGACCGGCTCTGGCGCATTCGCCAGATCGTTGATCATGTCCTGCAATACCTGGGTGAACTCCACATCCAGTTCCGGCTCAGTCTTTCGCACCTCTTCGCGAACGTCCGCCATCACATCGTCGATCGCTCGGCTCCGCTTGTCCTTCAACTTCACCGTGAAGTCGCCATAGTTCGCCTCGGTCACCGCTGCCAGTCCCATCTGCAGCCCCGTGCGTCGCGAGATGCTTTCAACCTCCGGCGTACTCTTCAGGATCTCTTCCACGTGCCGCAACACGCGGTCGGTCTCCGTCAGCGAACTCCCGGCAGGCATGGTGTAATCGAGAATGAAGCCGCCTTCATCCATCTCCGGCAGTTGGTCCGTCCCGAGAAACTGGTACCCAATAGCCCCCAGCACAATCAGCACCAAGCAAACCAGCAACAGCCTCGCTGGATAATGCAATGCCCGCCGTAACCATGTTTGTTGAAATTCGATCACCCGGATCATCCACTTGCCATGACCGTGCGGGTCCTCTCCTTCAGGCGGCTCCGTCGTTGCAAGTTCCGCTTTCGTTCTCAGAAACACCAAGCTCAAACTAGGCGTCCAGGTCAGCGCCAGTGCCAGCGAGGTCACCAGCGACACCGTCATCGTGATTGCCAGCGCCCGAAAGAACGATCCGGTCACGCCGGTAACCCCGATTAGCGGCAGGAACACCACGATTGGTGTAATCGTCGACCCAACCAGGGGCACCGTAATTTCCTTCAGCGCGCTTCGCACTGCCTCCACTCGCCCCTGCCCGGAATCGCGATGAAGCACGATGTTCTCCACCACCACGATTGCATCGTCGATTACTAGTCCGATCGCCGCCGCCAGTCCGCCAAGCGTCATCAAGTTAAAGCTTTGTCCGGTGATCCAAAGAAACAGAAACGTCACCAAGAGCGTTACCGGAATCACCAGTCCCGCCACGAGTGACGAACGCCAATCGCGCAGGAACACCACGATGATGATGCCCGCTAAAATCAGCCCGATCAGGATCGCGTCCCGCACGCTCTTGATGCTCTCGCGCACCAGCGTCGACTGATCGTAGAACGGACGCAGTTCAATCCCCGGCGGTAGGTTCTTGCGCAGCACGTCCATCTCAGTCGCCACTGCATCCGCCACCGCGACCGTGTTGCTCGAAGGCTGCCGCGCAATATTCAGCAACACCGCCGGCTTTCCATTCGCGCTAACGATGGTGTACAGCGGTTGCTGTCCCGGCTGTACCGTTGCCACATCGCCCACGCGCACCGGAATCCCCGCCGTCGTTGACTTAACGACAATGTTTGCCAGTCCAGCCACGTCGTGCACTTGTCCGCCCACCAGCCCCAGAATGAGTTGATGGTTCGCCTCGTACAATCCCGGCGAATCGACCAGATTCGTGTTCTTCACCGCCGTCGAAATGTCAGTGACCGTTACGCCCGTCGAAATCAACTTCGCCGGATCGGGCACAATGTGAAATTCCGGTACCTTTCCGCCCTGCACGACGACAGTGCTTACGCCCGGCAGCCGGTTCAGCGGCGGCTTCAGATCGTACGTCGCGATCTCCCAAAGCTGTTCCTGCGAAACTTTGTCCGAGGTAAGGCTGTAGCCAAGAATTGGAAACGTGGCGAACGTCAGCCGATTCGTCGTCACCCGCGCCGTCGACGGCAACGTCTGCTCGACCTTCGCGAGAGCCGCGTCCACCAACTGCAGGGTATGAAACATGTCCACATTCCAATCAAAAAACAAGCTGACTTCCGCCTGCCCCCGACTTGTGGTGGACCGCACCGTCTGCAACCCGGGGACGCTATTCACTGCGTCCTCAATTGGCTTGGTGATCGTGACCTGCATCTGCTCGACCGGCATCACGCCGTTGTCCACGCCGATCACCACCCGCGGAAAGTTTGTCTCCGGAAACACCGAGATCGGAATCTCGAACGCGGAATAGATTCCTGCGACTGACAGTACGATCGCCACAAACAAGATCGTCGCTTTGTTCCGCGACAGCCAAATGTGTTTTTCTTCGATCTTCGCGGCAGTCGCCGGCGGAGCATCCGTGTGCTCGTGTGCCGCGACAAAGCGCTGCCATCGATCCCGCAGTCGCTTCCAGAAATCCATCACTCTTTGTCCCCAGATTTCTTGTCTGCTCCCGCAGGTTCGTCCTTCTTATCCTCCGCCGCGGCAACCTTCACCTTTGTCCCGTCTTCGAGCCCATAGCTCCCACTGGTGATCACCTGCTCTCCGGCTTTCAACCCACTCACAATCTGGATGTCGTCTCCATCCTTAATCCCCGTCGAGACCTCCCGCTTCTTCGCCGCGGAATTCTCCACCACCATCACCATCGTCTTTCCCGCATCGTCTTTCAGAATCGCGGAGGCCGGAATCACGATGGCGTCCTGCGCTGTTTGCGCCGCAATCGCTATCCGCGCCGCCGTTCCGGGCTTCAATTCACCTTTCTTGTTGTCGATCTTCACCCACACTTCCACGGTCGTGCTCCCCGGATCGAGCGCCGGACTCACGAGCGTCACTTTTCCCTCGACCGGTTTTTCCACACCCGCGATGGTTACATTCGCGACCGCCCCCACTTTTAGGGCCTGCGCGTCGCCTTGTGGCAAATGCGCCTTCGCCACCAACGACGTCGTCTCCATCACCGTGATCAGAGGGGTTCCGGCTGCTGCCATCTCGCCTTCAAAAAACGGACGGTCCGTCACCACTCCATCGATCGGACTGCGTATCTCAGTGTAAGTAACGGCCGCGGTTGCATTCTCTAATTTCCCGTGCGCCGACTGGAGTTGTCCCTGCGCATTCTTAATCGCTTCCTCGCGAGTCACCGCTTTGGCAGATTCGAGATGCTTGTTCGCTTGATTGAACTGGCTCTGCGCTTGCACAAGATTCAATCGCGCCGTATCCAAATCGCGCCCCGGAATCGCGCCTTGCTTGAAAAGCTCCTGCCGCGCGTCGAAGATCTTCTGCTGCACATCAAGGTTCGTCTTCGCCTGTTCAAAGTCGAGTTCGGCCTTCTGAAAATCCTCCGGCACCGAGGCCCGTGTCGCCGTCAGGTAAGCCGACCGCGCTTGTTGGTAGCCGCCCTTCGCATCCTCTGCTGCACCCGCCACATCCCGGTTTTCCAATCGTGCGAGCAGTTGTCCGCGCTTCACTCGTGCCCCACGCTGCACTAAGAACTTCGCCACCGGAGAGCTGATCTTCGGCGTGATCGCCGCCTGGTCGAGCGGGAACAATACCGCGTCGCCTTCCACGTGCTGTGTGATCTCACCCTTCGCGGCCGTCTCCGCCTGCACCTCGACCTCGGGAGTAGGCTCCTTCTCGGCCTTATTGCAAGCTGCAAACAGCAGTGCGAGCGAGGCCACGCACACCAATGTCAACTGTTTCGTCATTGCGGCAAGCTTCCTGTAAGAGTTTGGAGATTCGATAAAGCAACCGCATATCGCACTGCCCCGTCCACCCGGGCGTTCTGCGCTGCGACGCTTGTGCTCTGAGCATCCACAACTTCCAGAACCGTAGCCTCTCCCGCCCGATACCGCAGGTCCGTCAGCCGCAAACTTTCCGCCGCGTCCTTTTCGCTCTCGTCGAGCGAGTTCATCGACCCGAACGCCGTTCGCGCTTCCGTATAAGCTTCCTCAATATTGGCGATCAACTGTCGCTGCGCCGCCGTCAGTTCAACCTGCGCCTGGGCCCGCCGCAACTTGCTTTGTTTCACCTTCGCGGGCGTCGCGAGCCAATCCCACACCGGAATGTTCAGCGTCCCAGTGATCGCATAGCCCAGGTTGCGGAATCCATCCGGACTGTTCACGCCAAAATTCGCCGCGTCGATGCCATAGCCATACTCCACTGAGAGGTCAGGCAGAAATCCCGCCCGCGCTGCATTCACATCCTGCTGTGCCACATGCAACGACGCCATTGCCACGCGCAGATCCGGGTTCTGTTTCTGCGCCGCCGCCTCGAACTCCTCCCTCGTAGGCAGCGCCGGGGCCGCATCCAGCTTCGGATCGAGCGCATACGGCGAGCGCGGATCGGGAAACAACAGCACTCCCAGTTCCAGGCGCGCCTTCTCATCTTCCGCAGTAGCATCCGCTAAATCTCGCCGCCGCTGTGCGAGCTGAATCTTCGCCTTCACGACATCGGCATGCGCTACTTCTCGGCCTTTCTCAAGCTTGTTGGTCAGGTCGAAAAATCGCTCTGCTTCCTGTCCTGCCTGCTGAGAAACAGCCAACTTCCTCCCTGCCGCCAACACCGTGTAGTAGCGCTGCACCACCGTCACCACCAGTCCCCGGCGCGCGATTTCAAGTTTTGCCTGCGCCACCATGGCAGCCGCATTCGTCTTGCGATACGCCGCCACCAGGTCCAGCCCAACTGTCTCGCCCACAACCCCCTGGCTCACGTATTCATGAACCGCGTTGTTCGCGATAAAGCGGGGCGTTTGCGCAACCGCCGCCGGAATCACATCCGAGTGCGCCAAGCGCGACGGCTCGGTGTAGATCATCTGATTCTCGTAACTCACCTTCGGCAAGAACGCCGAGCGCGCAATGGTGCGGTCCGCCCCAGCCACTCCCCGATCCGCCACCGCCGTGGCATAGTTCGGCTCGTTCTTCTCCGCCAACGCGATTGCCTGTTGCAGCGAAATCGTCACCGGCTGGCTCGGAGGTTGTTGCGCCGAATTTGGGGATGCCGC
>Ga0206952_10113_pt1 | contig 25978 bp, 18 predicted proteins | sample Alteio_BWOrgHeat_39_FD_152966 | JGI IMG/M metagenome (GOLD analysis project Ga0206952, IMG submission 152966) | Enriched cells from forest soil in Barre Woods Harvard Forest LTER site, Petersham, Massachusetts, United States -... | ecosystem: Environmental > Terrestrial > Soil > Temperate forest >... | reverse complement strand
AGTTCAATTGCACGTAGATATTCGAGTCATTCCAATTGTTCGTGAGCGTCGCGGAGGTCGCACTAGTGACCACATCGTCCAAGTCATACTTACCCAGAGCACTCCCGATCCATAATGTGTAGTTGGTTACGCCGTTGCCCGGCGTCCAATTGAACGTCACGCTGCAAGCTGTCAGATAGGTTCCGGGCGTGGGGGAAATCATGATCGCCCACGGACCCGGCTCGGTGTAGGTATAGCTGCGGCCGTAAGAAACCGAGTTGATCTCAGAATTCAGGGTGACATACAACGGCTCACCGAGGGAGGGAATCCCGCTGACGGTTGCCGATGTATTGGTCCCGGCGTTGATGAGGGCCACGTCGGACGCTCCGGCTGTGGTTCCGACTAACAACTCATAGGCCGTGATGTCGGTTCCGGGATGCCATGAAAACGTGGTCGTGGTGTCCGTGAGGTGCGACGTGGGTTCGGGAGTTGCCATCAACCCTGGCCAAGGCAGGATGTAATAGTACTGGTTCTCCTGATAAGCGCCGTTGATGAGCGATCGCAGAGTTACATAGAGTGTGCCGATGCCCACGATGTTATTTACAGTGGCCGAGGTGTTGGTGCCTGCGTCAATATTGGCAATATTATCCCCGCCCGCTGTCGTGCTTACGTAGAGGACATACTTCGTCACGTCAACGCCCTTTGTCCAAGTGAATGTCGCCGAGGTGGTGAAGAGATTTGATCCCGGCGTGGGGCTGGTGATGGCAGCGGGCACTGGCATTTCGTTGTTCGTGTAGGAATAGCTTTCACTCTGCCAAGTGCCGGCGATCAAGGAGTTCAGTTGTACGTAGATGGTGGAGCGATTCGCCGGGAGGTTGGTGATCGTCTCCGATATTGCCGAATTTTCCGGCGGCATATAGTCAAGATCCTGGGCGCCGGGTGAAGTGCCGACTTGCATGCTGTATTCCGATACGCCATAGCCGGTTGTCCACTTGAACGTGACCGTAGATCCAAGGATCGTGCTTCCATTGGCCGGCGAAGTTATTGCGGCCGGCGCCGGCGTTCCGGGCTCAGTGTAGGTGTAGCTATTGGACTGGGGGCTGCCATTGATGATGGAAGTGAGCGTGACATACATCGGGTTGGCATAGGCAGGAATGCCGGTTACGGTCGCTGAAGTGCTCGTGCCCGCGTCCAGAAAGGCAATTTGACTTCCGCCTGGAGTTCCGCCCAGAGAGATTTGGTAGTCAGTGATATCGAGGCCTGTGGTCCAGCTAAAGGTGACGGTGGAACCGGTGAGTTTCGTCCCTGGCGTTGGGGATGTGAGCACCGCAAGAACCGGGGTGTTCTTGGAGTAGGTATAGCTGTTCGACTGGAAGACTCCGTTGATGCGCGAATAGAGGGTGACGTAGAGGGTGGCAGTCGTCGGGAGGTTGTTCACCGTGGCCGTGGTGTTGGTGCCCGCGTTGACGTAGGCGACATCGTGTGCGCCGGGCGTGGTTCCGACATACAGGCTGTACTGGGTTACGCCGATGCCGGCGGTCCAGGTGAAGGTGACGGATGAAGTGTCGATGAGAGAGCCGGGGGTGGGACTCGTCATGGTAGCAGGCATAGCGGTCGCGGCCGTATAGGTGTACGAACTCGACAAGTATTTGCCGCCGAGAAGCGAATAGAGCGTGACATACACTGGCGCGCCATTGATGGGGAGATTGTTGATGGTGGCGGATGTACTGAGGCCGGCCTTTACGTAGGCGATGTCGTGGGCGCCGCGGGAGGTGCCTACATACAAACTGTATTGGGTGACCTCGTTGCGATCTGTCCAAGTAAACGTTGCCGAAAGCCCGGGCAGGGTGGAACCGGGCGCGGGACTAATCATGGTCGCCTGAAGTGGTGACATGACGACAAACGGATAGGTGGCGATGTTCGAGAGTTGGTCGCCGCAGACGGCGTAGGCGAAGACCGTGTGGACGTCGAAGGCTAGGTTGGCGAGAGAGAATCTGAAGGTTGCAGGGTTCGCATTTGAGCCACTGGTGATCGCGGCCGCTTGCCAAGCTTGTTCGGTGGTGTCGATTTGATAATAGAGCGCGGTGGGCGCCAATGCAGCGGGGGAATAGCCACAGGTGACGTTGGCGGTAAAGTACGGCGAGGGGTTCCGGGTGGCAAAAATGGCTTGCCCGGAGACGGTCTGCGAGTCGGTGACGCCTTGCAGGGTGATCGTCGTTGGGACCGGGACCACACCGGCGCCATCGACTACAGTAACCGTGCCGTCGGCGAAGTTTCTCATGTAAATTTTGTTGGTGAGGGGATTGAGGGCGATGGATCCCACGCCGCTGCCTGCGTTGATGGAGATGGTGGAGTTGGTTTTGCCATCGAGCACGGTGAGAGTGTTATCGCCGTTAGGAATGAAGACCTTATTGGTTGCCGAATCTAAGAGAACGGTTTGCGGATTTGGACCGGTATCGAAATTGAGCGTGGCCAGAGTGATTCCATTTGCCACCGTAACCACACCATCGCCTGGGTTGACGCCACCACCGGGGCTGACAACGTAAATCTCGTCGGTAATGGGATTGATGTTAAGCGCGACCGCACTTGCGGAGATGTCAGCGTTCTGAACGCCTGTGGTGAGGCCGACCAAGTACAAACCGTACGATAGGACTGCGGCCTGATTGGTGACTGGGTTTATCGCGAGCGAGGTGGGATTCTGTATCTCCACATAGTTAAGCAACTGGCCAGTCACTCCGTCGAGTTGCTCCAGGTCGCCCGGAACGGGGACAGCTTGGTCCGTAAGGCAGGAGAAATACATGGGGTCGTTAACAACGCACTGAAATGCTATGAAAAGCTGATCGGTCTCGGGGTTAACGGCGGCGCCAATCGCTTGGTATTCTGACGGCAACTCATCTGCAGAGTGCCGTTTCGTCGCATCCAAAGGCAAACTGTTATGGGTCACAGGGTCGAGGAGGACTACCCCGCCATCGTAGGCGACTTGATAAATCTTGTTAGTCACCGGATTTACATTCATGAAGGGGGTGGAAACCGTGGTCACCGTCGTGTTGGCGTTGGTTGCGCCGTCAATTTCTTCGACGCCATTTGCGTTAGTTACATAGATCTTGTCGGTCACGGGATTGACCGCGACAGGAGAACCGCCGAGGCCGCTGAGGGTGGTAGTGGTGTTGGTGGCGCCATCAAGGATGAAGACATCGCCATTTCCGCTGGTGATGTAGATTTTGTTGGTCGCCTGATTCACATACATATCAAGCGGATTTGGGCCCACCGGCACCTTCTCGGTGTTGAACTTGGCTCCACTGATTAGCGTGGCGTTGCTGGTGGCGTAGTTGGAGACGTAGATCTCGTTGGTGATGGGATTCACTGCGAGGGCGTTGGGCGAGGTTCCGGCGGTGAGGGTGGACGTTTTGTTGGTCGCGCCGTCGATGACGGTGACCGTGCCGCTGCCGTGGTTGGCGACGTAAATCTGGTTGGTGAGCGGATTGACGGCGACGGCGTAGGGTGTGTTCTGCGCGGCAACCGTGGCGGTCGGGTACCCGAAGGATCCGTCGATTACAGTGATGCCGCCACCCTCATTGGCAACGTAGATCTTGTCACTGACGGAGTTCACTGCGATGCCGTAGGGCGTGGTTCCTACGGGGAGGCTATAGGCGGTGTTGCTTGGGCCATCGATATCTGAGACCGTCCGGCTGTTGCGGTTAGAAACATAGATATGGTTGGTGACAGGATTCACGGCCACGAACCAGGGCGCGGTGCCGACGCCTAGGGTGAAGATGGTGCTGGTGGCGCCGTCGATTACGGAGACGTTGTTGGTGGAAAAGTTCGCGACGTAGATCTTGTTGGTTAGGGTATTCACGGCCAAAGCCACGGGGGAGCCACCGACCGGGACTGTGCTGGTACTCATGGTTGCGCCATCGATGACGGTGACGGTGTTTTTGTTTTCGTTGGTGACGTAGATCTTGTTGGTGAGCGGGTTGACGGCAACGGCCGAGGGATCGGCGACGGTCAATGGGGTCGTAGTGTTGGTGGCACCGTCGATTACGGTGAGGCTCGATGTGCTTGAGCTCGCGACGTAGATTTTGTTGGTCGCGGAGTTGACGGCTAGCGAGGTGGCGGGGCCCGAGACAGTGACGCTGGCGGTGATGTCGGTAGCGCCGTCGATTACGGTGACCGTGGCGTCGTGGTTCGCGACGTAGATCTTGTTGGTGACGGGATTGATGGCGACGGAAGAAGGATTTTCGCCGACGGGAATGTTGGCCAGCGTGGATTGGGCGATCAGACTATGCGAGGAAAAAAGTAAGAAGACGACGAAGACAACGGAGTAGGTGCGAACCATTGAGCGATAGATCACGTAACGCCTCGCGTAGTACGGAGGGCCTGATCGGGGGACTTGAGTGTAGCAAGAAAAAATCGTGTGGCGAGGCCTATTACTGCGATGGGCAGGGCGCTTTGGTGGGGGATGCCGGGAGACTTCGCTCGCCATGATAGATCCTCAACAGACTGGTGGCGCGGGGGGCCTCCTCGGGTGGAACCCTCGTCGGGCTTGCGATCATGGCCGATCTGTCCCCAGGGTTTCACCCTGGGCTTCAAGAGCGAAACGGGCTTCGCGCTAGCGTGTCGTAGAGATGGGCGGTGTCGTGAAACACGACAGAACAGCAGGTTCCTACGTCGCTGCGCTCCTCTGAATGACAAGAGGGAGTGAAGGAGTTCCCAGCAGTGGTGTGGCTGGCGCACGGCGAACAACAGGTTCCTACGTCGCTGCGCTCCTCTGAATGACAAGAGGGAGTGAAGCAGTTCGCAGCGGTGGCGTGGCTGGCGCACGGAGAACAGCAGGTTCCTACGTCGCTGCGCTCCTCTGAATGACAAGAGGGAGCGAAGGAGTTCCCAGCGGTGGTGTGGCTGGCGCACGGAGAACCGCAGGTTCTTACGTCGCTGCGCTCCTCGGAATGACAAGAGAGAGCGAAGGAGTTCCCAGCGGTGTTGTGGCTGGCGCACGGCGAAACACAAAAAGTTCAATTCATCATTTTGGAAACGGCTTCGGTGAAGCGGTCGTTGGTTCGCCATTGTTTGAAGGAGTCGTCTTCTTTGGGGTCGGGGAATTTGAAGGTATTGCGGAGGGCGTAGGCGCGCTGGAGGTGGGTGAGGGCTTTGTCGAGGTCTCCGAGTTCGGAGAAGTCGCAGGCGAGGTTGTATTCATATTCGCCGAAGGCGGGGTCGTCTTTGATGGCGGATTCGAGGACGGAGACGGATTTGTCGTATTGCTTGGCGAGGCCGTAGAGGACGCCGAGGTTGTCGTTGACGTCGTGGCGCTGGTCGGGGGTGAGTTGGTGGTCGGCGAGGTCGAGCTCGCGGGCGCGTTCGTAGGCGGCGATGGCGGAGGGGGGCTTGGGCCAGAGAAAGTAGAGGCGTCCGAGGGTGGCGTAGGCAAGAGACCAGTTGGGAGTCTCGGTGATGACGTCGCGGAGAAGCTTCTCGGCCTTGGTGTATTTGTGGTTGTCGATCTCGCGAAGAGATTGTTCGTACTTTTGGTGAGCGAGGTTGGATTGGGCGGCGACGAAACTGGTGAGGAGTAGGAGAACGAGGATTCGGCGCATGTAGGGGCTCTGGGGAGAGTTTACCTTGAGGTCGGCGGTGTCGTATTCCCACTTCTCGCGAAAAGGCCGCGAGAAATGGGGCATCCGGGGGCCTTGTCCGACACTGAAATAAATGGGGAACGTCGATGTGTCCCCGGTTTATAATTCGGCACCCAAATTACTGTCGGGCACCCCTCGCTCGTCGGTTTTCCCCAAAAACCTGATCGCATAGGAGGACTTCCCATGTCCCGACGTACCGCTCTTTCGATCGTCTTTGTTCTCTTCGTCACGTTGCTGGTGGCGGCGCCCGCCGTTGCGAGCAATCACCCGACGCACTCCGTGGTATATCCCACTGGGGTCTTTCCCGATGATATGCAGAACGTGCAGGCTGCCGTCGATAAGGGAGGCACAGTGCTGCTCAAGGCGGTGAATGCCTCGGGGACGCCGACTTCATTCAACTTCTCCACCAATCTCACCGACTTCGGTGGCATCTTTCTCACCACCGATGTCACCATTCTCGGGGAGCGCTCGGGACGTGCGCGGACCACGATTCTTGGAGGCTTTGCTCCGATCCTGGGACTGGTGCCGGTGAAGAGCAGCATTCAAGGCATCGCGTTCGAGAGTCCATTCGACGATGCGATCCAGATCGCGGCTTCCACGGGAACGGATGTGATCGGCAACTACATACACAACGTGGTGCCGGTGAAGGTGCGCGTGGGCTCGGGACGCATCATCACATTCGGCGATGGAATCGACGTCGGCAGCTACGGGGACAACACGGGGATTACCGGCAAGGTGCGAGTGATTGGCAATGTGATCGACGGCCTGGGCGCTATCTTCTCCAACGGTGTGCAATTCGATACGGTGGGCGCGGAGAGCGAGATCTCCGGGAACGTCGTCGTGCACATTAACTCTGCCGACACCGAGACGGGCGGTGGCATTACGCTCATCCGCATACAGAAGGCGATCGTGGTTTCGAACAACCTCATCATTCCGGGACCGAGCCCGATCAGTGACACCGACGGAATTTTTGTTGGTGGCGACATGGGCGCCCGTTACAAAGTGTTTTCGAATTTCATCTATTGTGATGGACCGTATGGAGATGGGATCGACATTACCGGCGGGGATGCTACTGGGACAACCGGCACGTTCGATGCGGTGATTGCCAACAACTTCGTCACAACCAAGAACGCACCATCCTCAGCGCCGATCGTAGTCTTTGACCTGGTCACGAATGCGCTTATCGAGGACAACTATCTTTTTGGCGACGGATTCTTTGCGATGGGAATAACAACCTATGGGTTCGAGACCAATACGGCGAGTTTGAATCGCTTCGTCAACAATCACCTGGAAGGTTTTACTTCGTTGTTGGCGGACGTTTTTTTTGACGCCAATGCGGAGAACAACCGGGTGATCGGTAAGTGCACGTCGTTCGTCGATCTGGGCACGGGGAATACTTCGACCTGCGGCGAAAGCGGGCAGTCGCCGGTTGCTGCTGCGAGAGTTTCGCGGCAGATCACGGCGATGCAGGCGAAGGGTAGGAACTTCTTGCAACTGCAGCACGTGCGTCCGCCCGTGCGGACGGGAGTGCGGTAGAGGGTTTCATGGCGTTGTGCCGGCGGGGTCGTCCCCCACTTCTCGCGATAAAGCCGCGAGAAATGGGCCACCCGTGGGTGATTTTCAGGTCACATGGAGCGGAGGAGAAACGCTCCCAGAATCACCATTCCGATGAAGACCGCGGCGCAGATTCCGAAGAAGACGAGGGCTACCCATTTTTCTTTGCCGGGGGCGGGTGGGGTGATGCCGATGGTGATGAAGATGCCGCGGAGGAGTTGGTAGATCATGATGAGGCCGTGGTGCGGGCGTGGAGGAGTTCCACGATGGATTGGTTGAGCCTGGTGCGGAGGTCGTAGCGGACGTTGGCGCGGGTGATGTATCGGATGACGATGGTGATGCCGCCGCCGGTGGAGCGGACGTCGAGGGCGGGGGCGGCGGAGAAGTTTTGCATCTCTTTACTTTGCGTGGCGCGCTGCCATTCCTGCTGGGCGAGAGTGACGTCGGAGGCGGTGGCGTCGTTGATGATTTTGCGAACGCCTTCGGAGACTTCGTAGGGATCTTTGTTGGCAGGGACGACGATTTCCATTTCGTCCCAGAGCCATTGGCCGGTGGTGGAGAAGTTGAAGTAGTGGCCCTCGATGGCGAAGCTATTGACGAACGCGACCTTGCGTCCGGTGGGATGGCCGGCATCGTTCCAGTTGCCGGTTTCCATGATGACGGTGCGGAGGACGCCGATCTCGACGACCTCGCCGCCGATGCCGTTGATCTCGACCCAATCGCCGACGCGAATACCGTTGCGTCCCATGAGTACGAACCATCCGAAAAAAGCGACGATGAAGTCTTTGAGGGCGACGGTGAGGCCGGCGCCGGTCAACGCGAGGAAGGTGGAGAGCTGGCTGGGCGGACCGAAAACGACCAAGAGGATGGCGAGGACTCCGCCCACCTGGGTGGTGAAGCGGAGGGCCATGCGCATGGTGCCGACTTTGCGGCGGTCGGTGACGCCATCTTTATAAAAGCGGGAGACGAGGCCTTCGGCGGCGACTACGGCGGTGAGGATTAAGAGGATCCAGAGGGCGGAGAGAAAGAGGGCGTGGTTGACGCGCTGCTTATAGGTCGCGACAAGAGCTATCCAACTGGCGTAGTTCTGCGCAAGTTTTTGCTCGTCCTGACTGCGCTGGGTGTAGTCGGCGAGCATTTGCTTTTGGAGCGCGATGCGGCGGAGCGAGGCGATGGCTTCGTCGTGCGAGGCGGTGGAAGCGACGGCGGGTGCGGCAGCGAGTTGGTCGTGCTTGTGCTGGAGATCCTGGGCACGCGCGGCGGCGTCCTGCTGAGCCTGGTTGAGCTGGGCGATACGGTCGTGGAGATTGCGCCAGGACTGGACTTGCGCGAACAGATTCGACGCGACAGTGAATGACGGAGATTTGGGCTGAGTGGCGGGGGTGGAGTCTTTTTGGGCGGAGGCGTACTCGTCGTGCATCTGCTGGATGCGGGTGCTGCGGTCGCCTCCGGCGCTGAGGAGATTTTGTTTCGCATCTTCGAGCTCATCTTCGACAACGCTCTGCTCGGCCTTGGCGTTTTCGAGCTGCTCGTCAATTTCGTCGGGATCGTTCTTGCCGGGATTGGCCTGGAGAGCGGTGAATTCCTGGACGATTTCCTGATCGGTTTTTAGCTCGGCCTCAAGCTTATCGATCTTGGCGTGGAGCGCCTTGACCTGGGGAGACTCAGGCGGCGGATTGAGTTCGGCGTCGCGGAGAGCCATGGAGAAGGCGCGGTCGACAGAGCGATCGGCGAGGCGGAGGGCCTCCTGGGCGTATTGATCTTCGTCGTTGGTGGAGGCGGAGCGAGCGCAGATGCGGGCGGTCTGGAGGGGCTGCTGGTCAATGAGGGGGGCCTGGTCAGTGGCATGGCCGGCGGCCGGCTTGGAGAGGAGAACATCGTTGGGTACGGTACGGTAAACTCCAACGACGGCGGCCATGACGAGAAGGATTAGGATAAGCAGGGCGAGTTTTCGCAGCTGAATGGGCATGGGATTATGTAGACGTTGGCGTGATTCCACTATATAAGCTGGGTTGGCGAAGTAGGCAATAAAGTGGCGCTGGTGGGAACGTGTTCCACGCTCGGGCATAGCACCTCCGGGATGGGAGGTGAAACGTTAGTAACTTCTCGCACTGATGGGGTTCGAGTATTCTCAAACCGTCGGGGCGTCGTTCACCACAAAGCATTGCGGAATGTATAAAGGTAACAGGCAGGCATGAAATCTTCCGATCTGATCACCGTAATCGTTGTGATCGCGCTGGTCGCGGGCGGTTGGTATTTGATAACCAGCCACCGCAGTTCTGCGGAAGCGGGCTACTACGAACCCAGGCCTTCGTACTTCGATACCGACCCCTCAGAACTGCCAGTGGACTGGACCGGGTGGGATGCGAAGGTGGACGTATTTATCCACCACAACACGAACCGTCCGGGATGCGACGCGATTGAGTACGGATGGATCGCGTGGCGCGAACATGTGCCGGTGATCGCGCGGAATGCGGCTACGGGATCGAAGCGGATCCTGATTCGCACGGACCACTTGGATAATCCGAACGATTTTTTGCGGGTGCCTCCGGTGGAGTTGCCGTTCGATCGCGGCGTGAATATCGATGTGTCGACGCGATTGCAGCGCGCCCAGTACTTGGTGAACTGGGCGCATAAATATGGGTTCCGATTCGCTGCGAACACTCCTACGGAGTGGCGGGATTATTACCGCAAGCTGAAAGACCAGCCGGGGCTGGTGATTATCGTGCCGAGCCAGGGCCACACGATGAAAGAATGCCGCACCGCGCAGGAAGAGGCGGATTGCCAGCGGTCGCCGAGCAGCATGCGCTGCGAAGACGACCGGTATAGCAAGACAAACAGCTTCCTGTATCCGGAGTGGGCGACGGACGAGAACGTGAGCTCGGTGATCGGCTACACGAAGGCGAAGAAGCACGCCACGGCAACGAAGGCCATCGAACAGCCGGAATAGCGGAATAACCCATTCCCTTTCAATGAGATAGATAGATGTGTCCTGGGGTCTGCTGGGACATCCAATGATTTAGAGGATTCGTTGGACTTCGCACGTCCAAGATCCAGAAACGGGGCGATTTTGGCCGTGCTGGAAGTTTTTAGCTGAACGAAACTTACGTTCCGAGGTAGGGTTTACACGTTTGACTGTGGAAATCGGCATTTTCCATGACACGTACTACAGAGATTTCGCTATACGATGCACATCGTTCGACCGGTGAGACGCCGCGGAACGATGTGAGCAGCAGAAGGCAGTCTCTCAAGGGAGGGCAAGCCATGATGAATTTCAGGCGCGCCATTATCAATACAATCTTCGCCGCCTCTTTGACTGCGGGCTTCGCATTTGCGCAGGATGCGCCTCCGCCGCCGGACTCGCAATATCCAGCGACGCCGGATGCGAACGCGAGCGGCACACCTCAATACCAGAAGGGCAGCGATCCGCAGTTCGCAACACCGGATTCGATTGCAATGCAGCAGGACCAGGGCGGGTATGGGCAGGGAGCAAGCGCACCGCCTCCGCCGCCGGGACAACTGAATACGGCTCCAGCGCCGGCGGCACCGGACCAACAGATGGTTCCGGGCGATGATTCGCAGGATCCGTCCTCGCGCGTTGCTCGCATGCAATTTATGGATGGGCAGGTTTCGATCCAGCCGGGTGGCGTGAATGACTGGGTAGCGGGAACGCTGAACCGTCCTATGACAACGGGCGACAACGTTTGGACCGACAAGGACTCGAAGGCTGAGTTGAACGTTGGTACCGGCGTATTCCGGATGGGCGCGGAGACCAGTTTGACGCTGGCGAACGTCGCGGACAAGACAACACAAATTCAACTTCACCAAGGCACGCTGAACCTGCGCGTGCGTCACTTGTATGACGGCGAGGTATACGAGATCGATACGCCGAACACGGCGTTCACGGTGCAGAAGCCGGGTGATTATCGCTTCGATGTCGATCCGAACGCCGACACTTCCTTCGTAACGGTTTGGAAGGGTGAAGGCAATTCAACGGGCGACGGTCCGGCGGTAGAGGTACGGCAGGGTGAAAAGGCGCGCTTCTCCGAAGGAACGTCGATGGCATACCAGATCGACAAGGCTCCGGGTTACGACCAGTTTGATCAGTGGGCCATGAACCGCGATCAGCGCGATGACAATTCGGTTTCGGCGAAGTATGTTTCGCCGGACGTGATTGGTTCGGCCGACCTGGACAACTATGGCAAGTGGCAGCAGAACCAGGATTACGGAAACGTTTGGGTCCCAAACGATCAAGACCAGAATTGGCAGCCTTATAGCAACGGCAACTGGATCTATCAGCAGCCTTACGGTTGGTCGTGGGTTGGTTACGAGCCTTGGGGCTTTGCGCCTTATCACTACGGACGTTGGGTCCGTGGCGGATGGGGTTGGGGCTGGGCGCCGGGTCCGTATGCGTACTGGGGCTCTCCTTATTACGCACCCGCACTGGTTGGTTGGTATGGCGGCTTCGGCTGGGGCGGCGGTTTTGGATTCGGCTTCGGCGGCGGCTTCGGCTGGTGCGCACTGGGCTGGGGCGAACCGTTCCATCCCTGGTATCGCCATGGCGGACGGTATTTCGCGAACGTGAACATCCGGAATACGCGGATCAACAACATCAACAACTACTACGGCAAGGGCTACAACAACCACCTTGTGAACTACAAGAACGGGTTGGTGACGGCGAACGGGAACACGATTACGCATGGGCTGAACGTTCGCAACAACCGAGTCGCATTGAATAACACGCAGCGGGCGGCGCTGGAACAGCACCCGGTGAACTCGCGGAGCATGGGCACGCAACTGCATCCGACGGCACAGAGCCGGGTAGGCGCACAGGCAGCAGTGCGGAATGCTCCGCCAGCACGCGCAACCTCGCGTGGGACGGTATCGCACCTGTCGCCTCCGGCACATGGCGCGGGAGCTACTTCAATCGCTGCACGCGGTGGCGTGAATGGCGGACGCGGTGGCGTGAACAATGGTGGGCCGGCAGCACATAATGTGCCACGGCCTACGAGCACGAGTGGACAGTCGGGTCACGGCGCAATGCCAGGCGGTGTGGTGAATCGGCCTTCGAATGCGGGGTCGATGAACCACAGTGGTAGTCCGGCAGCCAATGGACATTACGTTCCGCGGCCGCCGTCAGCGGGTGACACGATCGGGAACCATGGTCCGGCGAATATGCCGAACGCGATGGCACATAACAATAGCGTGCCGCGTCCGGGTGGCAGCACGTACTCGCGGCCGGGACAGAGCTACTCGGCGCCTCATAGCTACGCGGCACCGCAGAGCCGGAGCTATGGGAATCCGGGTGGGTATGGTGGACACACTGTACCTGGCTATGGAAACCCGAGCAGCCAACGTTATAGCGGTGGTCCGTACGGCGGTGGTCGAGCCTACGGCGGCGCACCGAGCGCTCCGCACTACAGTGCACCGAGTGCACCACACTACAGCGCGCCTAGCGGCGGTGGCGGTCACTACTCAGCTCCGTCGTCTCACGGCGGCGGCGGTGGACACTACAGCGGTGGTGGCGGCGGTGGACATGCCAGCGGGGGTGGTGGACACTCCGGTGGTGGACATCGGTAAACTGCAAACTGAATAAGGGAACGCCGCTCGGAAACGGGCGGCGTTTTTATTTGGGGGAGAACTGGGGAACGTCCCGTCTGTCCCCGGTTTGTTTGGTTTGTTTGGCGCGGCGACCGCCGGGTTGGGGTGTTAGTTGGCGTTGGGTCAGGAGTTCAAGGGAATGGATAAAGGGCGGAGCGCCCAAGGGGCGTCCGGTGTGGGTACATTGGCGAATCGCGACGCGATCGGTTTCAACTTCACCAGCTGACAAGTACTGACGCCAGTTCAGCGAGGTCCAGCGTGCATCCCAAGGCCTCATATGCATCCATGGTGGCGGCTGTGAACGACCGCAATGAGCGGAAGCACTCGACCATGCCCACAGTTCGGGGTCGCGAACGAGCCCCGCGCGCACGGGATTCAATTCTGTGTAGCGAAGCGCTAGCCAGAGGTGAGTGAGGTCGAGCGGACATGAATAGAATCGGCCCTGCCAGACGTGTCCGCTGGAACCATGGCGAGCATTCCAGAAAGCAGCGTAGCGCCCGTGGGTCTGCTTCAGAGCGGCGGCCAACGCGTTGGGTTGCTGTGGGATGGCGACCAGGTGGACGTGATTCGACATCAGGGAGTAGCCAATAATGGAGACCTCATGCAACGCCGCGGCTTGTTGCAAGAGATCCAGATAAACATTTCGTTCGTCTGGCGAAGCGAGAATAAACCGGCGGGCGTTCCCGCGCTGCGTAATGTGGTGAGGGATGAGGGGAACTACGACACGGGGCATGCGGGCCATACATTTAAGCTAGCAATCTTGTTAAGAACCGCTCATCCCACGAAGATCGAATTCGGATGGGGAGATGCTAACTGGGGAACGTCCCGTCTGTCCCCGGTTTAAGACTCCGGTTTAAGACTCCGGGGCAACACCTGCGGTGCGGGTGGTGGACTCCATGATGGCGTTCCAGTGGGATTCGCCGAGGGATTTTCGTAGGCGTTTTTGGGCACGCTTCCAGTGAGGTAGGGCTTGGCGGTAGGTGCGCTTCCCTTCTGGGGTAAGCGCGAGGCGGAGTTGGCGGCGGTCTTCGCCGCGGTTGAGTTGGATCCAACCCATCTTCTTTAAAAGTGCGAGAGTGCGCGTGAGGGTGGTGCTGTCCATCCCGAGCACCTCCGCGAGCCGGCCCTGGGAGATATTGGGCGGGGCGATGGTTAGCGCCTGCAAAAGCGTGAACTGGGTGGAGTGCAGGCCGGTGGGGCGCATTTCCTGTTCGTAGAGCTGGGTGACGATGCGGGCGGCGCGGCGCAGATTGGCGCAGGCGCAGGGCAGGGCGATAACGGGGTTTCCGGTGGGCGATTTCATAATTGGTGTACCTGCATGTATTTCGTCCCAAGAATACTGCATGGGCGTCGCATCCAATTAGATGTATATACATCTATCTGCGACAGGAGGAATTTTATGAAGTATCTCGTGCAGATGGAACTTGTGGGGGCGGGGCGTCCGGCAACCGCGCCGGAGGGCGTGGGCTTTATCGAGCAACAGATTTTGCCGACCCTGGAGCGCTGTAAAAAATTGGAAGCGGAGGGGAAGATCGTGGGCGGTGGGCCGGTGAGCGGGGCGATTGCGCTCTCGCTGGTGGTGGACGCCGCGTCGAGCCAGGAGGTGGACGAGGTGGTGTCGAGCCTGCCGGTGTGGCCGCGGATGGAGACGACGGTGACGCCTCTGACAACGTTCGAGGGCCGGATTCAACTGGTGGAGGTACAACTCGAGCGGCTGAAGTCGCAGATTCCGAATGGAGGCAAGTGATGGACGTTCGCGCGATTTTTGGAATCAGTGTGCTGATGAATTTTGTAGGCGCGGGCGTGTTCGCCGCGATTTACGCGTGGCCTTACCTGAGAGAGATGGAGCGGCGCCGCGCGTTGCAGTGGCTGGTGGCGCCTCATATGTTTATACGGTTCTTTGGGCTGGGGTTCCTGGTGCCGGGGGTGGTGTCTCCGTTGCTGTCGAAGGAACTGGCGGTACCGGCGGGATTCGGGGACTTGCTGGCGGGAGTGTTGGCGATTGTCGCGGTGATCGGGTTGGCGAAGCGATCGTCGTGGGCGATGGTGGTGGTGTGGATATTCAATATCTGGGGTGCGGTGGACTTGATCAACGCGTATGTCCAAGGCGGAAGAATTCAGGTGAATCCTGGAGCGTTTGGGGCGGGATATTTCATTGTGACGGCGGTGGCGCCGGCGGCGCTGGTGACGCATTTCCTGATCTTCAGGGTTTTGGTTCGGCAGGTGGCGAGGGCGAAAGTACCGCAGGGGCTGAAGCCCGCCCATTCTTAGGCCGAGAATCCCCCGCCTGAAGGCGGGGGCTACCCAGAAATTATTCGGTTCGGAGGGCCTCCATGGGATCGATGCTGGCGCCGCGGAGGGCGGGGATCAGCGAGGCGATTAGCGCGGTCAGGAACAAGAGCGCGGCAACGACGAGAATGACTGTTGCGTCCATGGAGGTGACGCCGTAGAGGGTGCTGCGCATGGTGCGGCCCACGATGGCGGCACCGGCGAGCCCGAGGGCCAGCCCGATGGCGGCCAGGAAGCTGGCTTCTTTCATGATGAGCGAGATGATGTGGCCTTTGCCGGAGCCGAGCGCGAGACGAAGGCCGAGTTCGGCAGTCCGTTGCGAGACGGCGTAGGCCATGAGGCCGTAAATGCCGATGGCGGCGAGGAGCAGGCCGACGGCGGCGAAGCTGGCGAAGAGGACGACGGAGAAGCGGTCTTCAGCAAGCGACTCATCTTTGACTTGATCCATGGTGCGGATGCGGGCGAGGGCGAGTTGCGGATCGATGGCGTGGACGGCGGCAGCGATGGTCTTGGACATGGCCGCGGGATCGCTCGCGGTGCGGACGCCGATCGACATGTAGGGGGCGGGAGATTGCGCGATGGGGACATCGACTTCCGAGAAGGGTTGGCGGAAGTCTCCGGCGCGAACGTTGTGGAAGACGCCGACGATTTGCCACTCCACCCACGGACCGAGTTGCGGAGAGCCGGGGATGATTTGCTGGATGAGCAGGCGCTGCCTGAGGGGATCGAGACCCTTGAGGCGAGTGCGCACGAACTCTTCATTCACAACGCAGACGCGCATGCTGGTGTCGGTGTCCTGTTCGTTAAGTTCGCGGCCATGCACGAGGGTGATGCCGAAGGTCTTGAAATAATCGGGCGAGATGGATTGGAAGCCGGCGGATTGCCAGAGCGCGGGATCGCTGGGTTCGGAGCTGCCGATGACGTTGAGGGGCATGCCGTCGCTGGTGCCCTCAAGGGGCATGCCGGTGACGGCGGCGGCGGAGTCGACGCCAGTGAGGCTGCGGACATTGGTGAGGATTTGTTTGTAGTAGGAATCCATGGCCTGCGGGGTGGCGAAGCGTTGGGCGCGCTGCGAGAGGCCGAAGGTGAGCACGTGATCGGTGCGAACTCCGAGATCGATATGAGTGATGTTCCAGAAGCTATGCAGGGTGAGACCGGCGCCAGCGAGCAGCGATAAGGCTAATCCGAATTCACCGACGATGAGCAGACGACGCATGCGTTGATGGCTGCCGCCGGTGGAGGTGCGTCCGCCTTCTTTGAGGGCGTCGGCGGGGTCGGTTTTTGCGGCGTACCAGGCGGGGGCGGATCCGAAGAGAATGCCGGCGAGCATGGTGCTGACCAACGCAACGATCATCACGGGGATGTCGACCTGGAAAACTGCCTCGGAGGGGAGAATGCCGTCGGGGAGGATGCTGAGGATGATGCGCAGAAGGGCTACAGCGAGTCCGACGCCGAGTGCGCCGCCGATGAGCGCGAAGACGAAGCTCTCGGTAAGGAACTGGGTAAAGATTTGACGGCGAGTGGCGCCCATCGAGCTGCGGATGGCGATCTCGCGTTGACGGCTTGCGCCCTTGGCGAGCAGCAGGTTCGCGATGTTCACACACGTAATCAGAAGCAGAAAAGCGACGGCGCCGAGGAGCAGCCAGAGATTGCGGACGCGGTCGGGCGGAAGGAAATCGTTCTTCAAGGGCTCGACGCTGGCGCCCCATCCTTTATTGGAGTTGGGAAAGTCTTTGGCGATGCGGGCAGTGACGGCGTCCATATCAGCCTGCGCCTGCGCTCGGGTGACACCGGGCTTGAGGCGGGCCATGGCGAGGATCCAGTGGTAGTCGTGGTTGATTTGCTCGGGGGTGAAAGCGAGCGGGGACACGAGGTCGAACTGCATGCGATCGGCGAGACCGGGGGTGAGGACGCCGACCACGGTGTAGGGCGTGGAGCTCACCTGCATGGTTTTGCCGATGATGTTGGGATCGGCACCGAGGCGCTGCCACAAGTGATGGGTGAGGATGAGGACGTGGTCCTTGCCGGGAATTCCCTCTTCGTCGATGAAGTCGCGACCCATTTGGAGCGGGATGCCCTGGAGGGTGAAATATCCGGGAGTGGCGCGGCGTCCGGGAAGGGGCTGCGGTTCGTCCTTGGTGGAGACGTTGAACTGGCCACCCGTCCATGCCGCCATTTGCTGGAAGGACTGGTTCTGTCGCTTCCAATCGAGGTAGTCGCCGGCAGAGATGCCGTTGCGTTCTCCGCTGACCTTCGACCAGACGATCATGAGTTGTTCGGCGTGAGGATAAGGGAGCGGCGCGAGGAGGCTCGCATAGACGACCGTATATATGGCAGTGGTGGCGCCGATGCCGATCATTAGGGTAACGAGGACGGCGGCGGTTAGGCCGGGGCGTTTGCGAAGACCACGAAGTCCGTAGAGCAGGTTTCGAAGAAGGAGTCCCACGTGCCACCTCCGGCGAAAGACACTGATGCCTGGGTGGGAAGCTACAGTTTGACAGCCATGTCACGGTTGCGGATCGGAACGGAGAATGAATGAGTTAGGGAATGAGAGCGACGGGACGTTGGCCGAAATTGGAGGTGGGTGTTCGGAGATGGACGGTGAAGAAGCCGATGGGAGGCGGATCTTGAGTGAAAGGGCGCAAGGCGGCGGGTCCGATCGAGGGAGGAAGTGGAAACGCGGAAATGATTGACCAGAAAGGCAGTTGGCACATAACATTCCCCAAAAGAGTCCGGTGGGGGAATGATCGATCAGACGGTTTCGCATTATAAGGTCCTGGAAAAAATTGGCGGCGGCGGCATGGGCGTGGTTTACAAGGCTGAGGACCTTGAGCTACGCCGCTTTGTGGCGTTGAAGTTCCTGCCTGACAACGTGTCGCGGGACGCACAGGCGCTGGAGCGGTTTCGGCGTGAGGCGCGAGCGGCGTCGGCACTGAATCATCCGAACATCTGCACGATCTACGAAATCGGCAAGCATGAAGACCACACGTTTATTGCCATGGAGTTCCTGGATGGCATGACGCTGAAGCACCGCATTAATGGGCGTCCGGTGGAGACGGAGTTGCTGCTCAGCCTGGCGATCGAGATTGCGGATGCGCTCGATGTTTCGCATGCGCAAGGGATCATCCATCGGGACATCAAGCCGGCGAACATTTTCATTACGAAGCGCGGACACGCGAAGGTGCTGGATTTCGGGCTGGCGAAGGTGACGCTGGAAGGCGCGGATATGCAGGCGACGAGCGCCACAGCCGCAACCACCGGAGAGCACCACCTGACGAGCCCGGGGACGATGATCGGAACGACGGCTTATATGTCTCCGGAGCAGGTGAGGGCGCGGGAGTTGGACACGCGGACAGACTTGTTCTCGTTCGGGTCGGTGATGTATGAGATGGCGACGGGAGACATTCCGTTTCGAGGCGAGAGTTCGGCGGTGATCTGCTCACAGATCATGCAGGCGGATCCGGTGCCACCGATACGGATCAATCCGAATATTCCGCCGAAGCTGGAAGACATCATTCTGCGATTGCTGGAGAAGGACAAGGAACTGCGGTACCAGCATGCGTCGGACTTGCGTTCCGAGTTGCAGCGCTTGAAGCGGGATTCGGAAACGGGTGGGAGGAGTTCGAGTTATCGCACGGGATCGTCGCCGTCGGGGAGCAGTTCCCTGCCGCCATCGGAAGTTGGCGGGACGGCGCCCGAGTCGGCGCCGGGCGGAGTGGCGGTCGCGGCGGTTTCGGATTCTTCGACCAAGAAATCGGCGATGGAGTTGCCGCCGTCGGCGGTTGCCAGTGCTACTTCCAAGCCGATGCCATGGAAGGTGATTGTGCCGGTGGTGGTGATTGTTATCGCGTTGCTGGCTGGACTTTTTTATTGGCGACAGCACGCGAAACCGGCGCCTTTGCTCACGGACCGCGATCTGCTGATCCTGGCGGACTTCAACAATCAGACGGGTGATCCGGTTTTTGATTCGACTTTGAAAGAGGCGTTGGCGATCCAGCTTGAACAGTCTCCAATGCTGGCGCTGGTTAGCGATGCGGAGTTGCATAACAACCTGCAATATCTCGGGCAGTCAAAGGACCAGAAGATTACGGCGGAGTTGGCGCAGCAGGTTGGGCAGCGACTGGGAGTGAAGGCATACCTGGCGGGATCGATCGCGAGCCTTGGGGATTCGTACGTGATCTCGATCAACGCGGTGAATTGCGCGACGGGCGAAGTGTTTGCGCGGGAACAGGAGACGGCACCGAATAAAGCCGAGGTGCTGAAGGCGGTGTCGACGGCCGCGACGGGACTACGCGCGCACTTGGGCGAGTCGATGGCTTCGATCCAAAAGCTTTCGACGCCGTATACAAATGTGACGACGTCGTCGCTGCAGGCGTTTCATGCGTTCTCGCTGGGAGAAGACGAGCACCGCATGGGGCATGATCTGCCGCAGGCCGAGAACTTCTACCAGGAAGCGATCCGGCTCGATCCGGGATTTGCGATGGCCCTGGCGCGGCTGGGGGTGGTGTATGCCAACCAAGGCGCAACGACAAAAGCCGTGGGGTATTTGAAAAAGGCTTATGACCTGCGCGAACACGTGACCGAACGTGAGCGCATGTACATCGAATCGCAATACGCGTTGCAGCAATTTGACCTGCCGAAGGCTCTCGAGACGTTCAGGCTGTTTGTGGACACTTATCCGCGGGATGCAGCGGCCTGGAACAACATGGCGATTGTGTATTCGTCGATGGGCGATTTCGAGAAGGCGGGGGAAGACTTTAAGAAGACCTGGGAGATCGCGAAGTGGGACAACGTGGCGGCGTCGAATGCGGGCGGCACGTTTTTGACGATTGACAGACTGGATGAGGGAGAAAGTTACCTGAAGCAGGCGCAAGAACAAGGCGGGGGAGAAGATCCGAACTTTCGCGGCAACCTGATGTTGTCCGACTATTTGCGGGGACGCGATTGGGAACAGCAGTTGCAATGGGCGGCGGCGCGGCCTGACGGATTTACGGTGGAAGCAACCGCGGCAATCTTCTACTTCGATCAGGGCAAAATTCATCTGGCTGACCAGCATTGGGAGCACGCGGGGCAGCGGGTGGAACAGCAGCACTTGTTAGACGCGGCGGGTGGTATCTACGCGATGAAGGCGCTGCATGATGCGCTCTCGGGAAATTGCGCAGGGGCGAAGGATGCTGCACGGCAGGGCTTGAAGTTGGACCAGTCGGTTACGACCGTGCCCAATGCGGCGATCGCGATGGCTATGTGCGGCGACGGGCCCGAGGGACTGAAGCTCATTGAGCGCACGGTCGCGGAACAGCCGATGAATACGCTGGTGAACGATGTATATGTTCCGGAGGTAAAGGCCGCGATCGCGTCGTCGCAACATAAATATGATGACGTGGCGCACATCCTGGAGCCGGTGCAGTCTTATACGCTGGTTTCCATAGCCCCGCAAATGCTGGGCGCGGCATCGCTGGAGTTGCATCGCGGGGAGCAGGCGGTAACGGACTTTAAGCCCGGGCTGCGCTATCGGGCGCTGTCGTTACAAGAGGGGCCGGCCGGATCGCCGCAGATTCCGGATTACACGCTTTGCCTGCTGGGAACAGCACGGGCGCAGGCACAGTTCGACAAGGCCGCGGCCATCCAGAGCTACCAGAAGTTGCTGGGGATTTGGAAGAACGCGGACGCTGACTTCGCGCCTGCAAGCGACGCTAAACGGGAGTTGGCGGCACTGCAGAAGTAATTTCTGTCACCTTAACCCGCCTGGGCGTCGGCTGATTTGCAGTCAGCTGCCGAAGGGGCGGGTTTTTATTTGAAAGTTTGGTGAATATCGGACATCGATTGGTTCGGAAAGCACCATCGTCAGAGAAGATGTTGGTGCGAATATGGTTCAATTTCCTGCAGGCTTCCAGTGGGGCATCTCGACCTCAGCCCATCAGTACGAAGGTGGGAACGTCCACAACCAGTGGCATGAATGGGAGGCACGCGGGCGCATACGCTCGGGCGACAAGTGCGGGGCGGCGTGCAATTGGTGGACACACGCGGAAGAGGATTTGGACCGGGCCCATCAGTTGGGGCTGAATGCGCTGCGAGTCTCGTTGGAGTGGAGCCGGCTGGAGCCAAAGCCGGGCAAGTGGGACAAACATGCGATACGGCGGTATCGCGAGATATTGAAGGCGATCCGTTCGCGCGGGATGCGGGTGTTCACTTCCCTGCACCACTTCACGCATCCGACATGGTTTGAATACAAAGGGGCGTTCACCTCGAACGAGGGGCCCCGACACTTTGACCTGTTTACCGAACGCGTGATTACCGAGTTCGGCGACCTGTGCACCGATTGGGTGACGTTCAACGAGCCCAATGTTTATGCGGCGTTTGGATATTTGTTCGGGGAGTTTCCTCCGGGGCGGGTGAATGATTTGCAAGCGGGGATGGCGGCGCTGATCGGAGTGCACCGGGCGCACGCGCTGGCGTATGACACGATCCACAGGCTGCAGCCGGATGCGGGCGTAGGGATCGCGATTAATTATGTCGTGTTCCGAGCGGCGACGCATGGGCTGAGCGATCGGATGCTGGCGCGAGTGTATGACGCGGCGTTTAACCGCTCGACTTTGTCGTTCCTGAAAACGGGGTCGATGCCGGGAACGATGAGCGTGCTGGCGGGGCGCGTGCCGGAAGTGGTAGGAAAGATCGATTTCGTGGGATTGAATATTTACAACAGGCTGCATGTGCGCTGGCCTAAGGGGACGGACCGGACGGGGGGGATCTTTGTGCCTCCGGATGTGCCGCAGGGAGACCACGGCATTGAGTTGCCGTATGGAGAGGCGTTTCCGGATGCGGTGATTCCGGCGGTGGAAGCGTACGCGCAACTGAAGAAGCCGATTTACATTTTGGAAAACGGCGTGCCGGACCGGACTGACCGAATCCGCCCGTGGGTCATCGTGAAGACGCTGGAGAATGTGGGCAAGTTGCTGGAGCGCGGATTCGATATTCGCGGGTACTTCCACTGGAGCCTGGTGGATAACTTCGAATGGAATGAAGGTTGGAGACTAAGGTTCGGGCTGTTCGAAGTTGATCCGCGGACGCAGAAGCGCTCGCCGCGGTTGAGCGCGAGATTGTACCGCGACATCATTTCGCAGAACTCGATCAGCGACTCAGCACTGGAACACTTTGGGAAGGCACCGGCGGCACGGGTGTGAGAGTAGTAGGAACGCGGTGCTCGCGAAACGAGAGCTGGAGTTACATCTCGGGCTGGAAGAGGGACATCCCAGTAAGCCGAAAGGTTGGTAAAACATGAGCGATCAAGACAACAAGAAGCAGTCCGGTCAAGACCAGAATGCCGACAAACAACAGCATGGGAACCAGCAGCAAGGGAACCAGCAGGGGCAGAAGCAGCAGCCCCAGTCGGAACACGACCAGAACAAGCAAGATCGCAAGCAAGCGTAAGGATCGAGAGTTGAGCGGCGACCGTTTCGGCGGTCGCCGTTTTTGTTTCTAGGCCTCTTTCCAATATTCGTGATCGCGCAGGAAATATTGTTCGTTGAAAGTGTTGAGCGCGGTCTTGAGGAACATGCGGACGATCTTGAGGTGGCCCATTTTCTGGAAGCGTCGGTTGCTGGTGGAAACGGAGCCGCGAACGATGCCGAAGCGACGCGGAGAGATCTGCTTGCTGAGGAGGTAGTCCTCGGCGTAGAGGGCTTTTTCGTTGAAGCCGCCGAGAGCGTCGAACTTGGCTTTTTCAAAGAGCATGAACATGCCGGTGGCGAAGGGTTTGGTCCAGGAAGCAAAGTACTGGACGACGTCGTTGCCAATATAGAGCATGTGGTCGCGTAGGTTGCCGTTGGAACACCAGATATTGGTGGTGAGGCATTGGAGGTGGCGACGAGTCATGGTCTCCATCGCGCGGCGGAGCAAAGTGGGATCTTCGAGCTCGATGTCGGCATCGACAAAGAGGACGTAGGGGGTCGTCGCGAGTTTTGCGCCGGCGTTTCGGCCAACGGAGGGTAGACCGCCGGGGATCACTTCGACGTTCAGATAACCGTCAAACGAACGTGCGGTTTCGGGAGTACCGTCAGTGGAGTTGGCGTCAGCAACGAACACTTTGGTAAGCGCCAACTGCAGATAATCCTGCTTGCTCAAAGAGGTCAAGAGACGGGGCAAATTCCGACTCTCGTTCTTCGCTGGGATAACGATGGTAAGTTCCGCCGTCGAATTCACGGATAGAGACTCCTTCCTCGCCAATGGTGATGTACGTGGGCCGCGAATCAATCCAACAACCGGTGTTGTAATAGGAGACGCTGTCGCGCTCGATATGCGCGGAGAGATGGGTGTGTCCGCAAAAAATGCGGTCGATGTGGCCTGATTTTGCGTAGGCGAGCGCACCAGAGGCGACCTTGGCTTCAAGGCGGAGCCAGCGGGTATTCAGGCGATCAAGATAGCGGGAGAAAGCCTTGTTGCGATGATCGAGCTTCTGGATCTGGGCGTAGAGCAACTCACCGACACGGCTGATGAAGGCGTTGTTGGCGACAAAGCGATCGAACTGGTGGCCGTGAATGGCGAGATGACGCTTGCCCTGGTATTCCCAAACGTAGCGTTGGTAGACAGGAATGCCGACGAGATGCGACATGATCTTGGAGAGACCATGGTCGTGGTTCCCTTCCACCCAGACGACTTCAATTTTGCGCTTGCGATTGGAGAGTTTGCGGATCTGGGAGAGGAACATCCAATGGTCGCCGTTGAGGCGGCCGAAATTGAGGTCGGAGAAGATGTCGCCGAGGAGAATGAGGCGGCGATAGGTGCTGGATTCGAGAACTGCGAGGGCATCTCTCGCGCGGCTGATGTCGGAGCCGAGATGAACGTCTGACAGGAGAAGCGTGTCGTACGCTGGTGCCTGCATAGTTTCATGATCATCGAATCGTGTTACGTGGGGGTGAAGGGGGCATGAAAAGGGTGTTTCATTTGAGGTTAGAAACCAAGTGGTAAACAGGGAGGATCGTTTCACGAGGTTGTAACACTGGGACTCCAGCCCACTGTGACCTGGAGCAGGACGATGGCCTGAAGATCGCTTTATCGTGAGGACGGTGCGGAGGCGGACGAGAGAGCCGTATGGGGAGACGCTGGGCGCGGTTTGCCGAGAAGTGCCGCAGGCAGTAAAATAAAGGGCGTACCCACCTGACGTAGGCGCGTAGCTCAGTTGGTTAGAGCGCTACCTTGACACGGTAGAGGTCAGGAGTTCGAGTCTCCTCGTGCCTACCATTCTTTTCAATCACTTGCAGCGATAATCTGGGAACACCGCCAATTGCGCGGGAACAGTATGGGAACACTTTCTTGCTCATGCTGAGGCCTCCGCCTGACCGCTTCTGCTGAAAAGCACGTCCACTGCCTTGCTCTGAGCGGCGCGCTTCCGTTCCATGCGGGCATGCGTGTAAATGTCCATCGTCGTGCTGACCTTGGCGTGTCGCATCAATTCCTGCACCACCTTCACATCGTTGGCGCTTTCCGACAGCAAAGAACTGTACGTGTGGCGGAATGTGTGCCAGCCGATTTGCTTTGTGATCCCCGCCTTGCGCGCAGCGGGCTGCAAAACCTTCCGGCGCGAGCTATCTGGCCAAATCGGCATTCTCCCGAATAGCCGTTCACTGCCGAACACCCAGTCGTCCGCCTTTGAATACAGACATACGGAGCGCCAAGCAGCAAGCTCCTCAAGCGCGACCCCGTCGACCGGCACCGCCTGTTGAGAAATCTCGCTCTTGCAGCGGCCCATACTCCCATCGACAAACGACCTCTGGACATTCGCAGTCTTTTGGCGGAAATCAATGTCTTCCCACTTCAGGCCCAATACTTCGCTGATTCTCATGCCTGTGGTTGCGCAAGCGGTTCCCATCGCCCGCTCCCGATCCGGAAGCTTCGAGAAGAGAGCCTGAAACTCCATTGCGGTAAGAACAACTGGGACACGTTTGCGTCTCGCGCTCACTCGAACCAGCGCGATGGGATTTTCGTGTTGCCCTAACCAACCCCATCGAATTGCATGACGGAAAATCGCACTCATTACATTCCGAAGCTTGGCTTTGGTCGACGGAGCAAGTTTCAGCGACTTCAACCAATCTTCAACCTCCACACTGTTGATGCGCCGCAGTGGATATCGACCCCAGCGCGGCAGAATGTGGCTATTCAGGTTGCTGTTGTACACGAGTTTTGTTCCTCTGGTCTTCCGCTCGTGCGAGTCCATCGGCATCTCCTTTAGCCTGTAATGTTCTACGAGCATCTCAAGGCTCGCAGGCAGGGCGTGATTCTCGACCGTTTGCTTATTGACGCTAAGGCGGAGAGCCTCCGCCGCCTGTTGCGCATCGGTGCGTGAACGCAACTCACGAACCGTGCCTACGATCTGTTTACGCAGTTGGCGCTTGCCACTCGCATCCGCCTCCCGCCACCGGTACACCCAAACATCCGGACCATTCTTGCGAGCTTCTTGATACAAACTACCGAACTGATAACGCGGCCGTCTCATCGAATCCCTTTCCTTTCTTGGAAACGGCCCTGGTCGCTGCCTAATCTTACAGCGGATTTCATCCATGAATCGAGTTCAGAAACGCGGAATTTCCACACTCTTCGTTGCCCGTCCCCAACTGGATGACCGGGTAGTTTTCCTTTACGCGCCATCGCCAGCAAGGTCTTGCGCGACATCGCAAGAAAAGTCGCCGCCCGCTCGGCGTCCACGAAAGGCTCGAATGTTTGTGAACTCGGATGCAAGTGCAAACCCTCCATAGAAGCACCTCAATATCCGCCAGCGCGCACAGACGACTGCTAGCTGCCGAGACAACTACAAGGTAGGCCAAGAATCTTTCGTCGATTTGTGCTTTCTTGAGTCGATTTATTCGAAATCGATATGAATCCTTGGCCATTTTCTGCGGCTAAACCGCCGCGTTTCGCCGAATTTAACT
>Ga0206952_10112_pt1 | contig 26177 bp, 19 predicted proteins | sample Alteio_BWOrgHeat_39_FD_152966 | JGI IMG/M metagenome (GOLD analysis project Ga0206952, IMG submission 152966) | Enriched cells from forest soil in Barre Woods Harvard Forest LTER site, Petersham, Massachusetts, United States -... | ecosystem: Environmental > Terrestrial > Soil > Temperate forest >... | reverse complement strand
TGCTAAAAAATTTTTTATTAATAATTTTTGTGCAGGTAACTATTTATTCTTCGGCTCAATTAAAAAATATTGATAGCCTGAAAAAAGTATTGCCCACTTTGCACGACAGTGCACGCATCGATTGCCTGAATGAAATTGTTTTTTATTATTTGAGCTTGAATAATGTTGATTCAATTAATCATTACTTAACCCCGGCTTATGAAGAATCAAAAAAGATAAATTATATTCATGGTATTGCACTATCTCTTTCACAAAAAGCCAGCATTGCAAATGATGATGGTTATAATCCCTACACACAAAAAACCATTACTGAATCTTTACAATGGTATCAATTAACTAATAATAAAAAATACATAGAAATTCCTTTTTACCAAATGGGTCGTGAGTTTTTTGCGCAAAGCAAATGGAATGAAGCTATCATTAATTTAAAGCAATGTTTTTATTGGGCAAAAAAATCAAATAAATATGATAGAATGCTTGGTGCAATTTCATTAATTGGCGAAGTTTATCGTGAAGGCAGCATGTATGATTCTGCATTTGAGGCATTTAAACAGGAACTTCAATTGGCGGAGCAATATAAAGACACCATTCGCATAGAAGGTGCGTTTTGCAACATCGGTGATTTATACAAGGCTATTGAAGATTATCCTACAGCTTTAACGTATTATGCAAAAGGCTTTAAAATTATAAAACCGCAGTATTTAACCATCTGGGATTATACCACGTATGCAGAATTATTCAGCCTCAATCATCAATACGATTCTGCATTATATTATTATAATTGTGTTGATTCAGCAAAAATAGAGATACACCTATTGCCGGTATATCTTGTGAGTAAGGGAGAATATTTTTTATTACAAAATGCGTATAATAATGCTTTAGATTATTTTTTGAAAGGGCTTGCATATTACCGCCAATTTAATAGCATCAATCAAATTAAACGTGCATTGCTTGATGTTGCAAAAGCTTATTTAGGAAAAAATGATAATACTAAGGCTTTGCAGTATGCAAGAGAAGGTTTAAATATATCATTACAAACAAAATCCAGGCAATACATCAGAGATGCATACCAAGTTCTTTATTCTGTTTATAACCGCCTGCATAAGACTGATAATGCCTATTTCTATTATCAGCAATATATAGTAATGAAGGATTTAGTATTGAGCGACCAGATAAAAGGAAAATTTGCAGCATATAGTTATGAACAAAAGATAGATGTTCTAAATAAAGAAGACCAATTGCAACAACATCAACTTAAACAAGCGAAGCAGCAAAAAATATTTCTGATAATCGGAATAGCAGGAATTCTATTATTTGGTGTTATTATTCTTCACAATACTCAATTAAAACGAAGAAATGAAAAAAATCTTCGGAAAATAGTTGAAAGCGAATTGCAGTTACAAAAGCTTGAAAGCGAAAAGAAACAAACTGAATTACAAAGCAAGGCATCGGAGCTTGAAATGCAGGCATTGCGCTCACAAATGAACCCGCATTTTATTTTCAATTCGCTTAATTCAATTAACCGCTTTATTCTCCAAAACGAAAGAGCACAGGCTTCAGAATACCTTACTAAATTTTCAAAGCTGGTACGGTTAATATTACTGAACTCACAATCTGCGTTAATACCATTAGAAAACGAATTGGAGTCATTAAGCTTGTATCTCAACCTTGAGTCGCTGCGATTTAATTACCATTTTGATTATAAAATTTCTGTTCCTAAAGATTTAGACATTTCAGCTTTACAGGTTCCACCACTTATTTTACAACCTTATGCAGAAAACGCAATATGGCATGGGTTAATGCACAAAGAAGAAAACGGGCAATTAGATATTGAAGTATCAGAGGAAAACAGTCAGCTGTATTTTAAAATAACAGACAATGGAATTGGAAGAGAAAAGTCAAAACTTTTGTCAAGCAAATCAGCTACTAAACATAAGTCAATGGGTTTGCATATTACAGAAAGCCGTATTGCAATTACGCAAAACATTGAAACAATTGGATCGCCTGTAACTATTAATGATTTAGTAAATGCTGATGGCAGCGCGGCCGGCACAGAAGTAATAATTAAATTACCTGTGATATATGATTAAAGCCATTATTGTTGATGATGAAGTTCATTGCCTTGACACGTTAACTATGCTGATAAGTGATTATTGTCCGCAGGTTGAAGTAACAGAACAATGCATGTCTGCAAAACAAGGAATAGAAGCTGTGGCAAAACACCATCCTTCATTAGTATTTCTTGATATTGAAATGCCCGTAATGAATGGTTTTGATTTTTTAGAACATTTTAAAGAAATTCCATTTGCTATAATTTTTACCACCAGTTACGATCAGTATGCCATTAAAGCCATAAGGTTTAGTGCACTGGATTATTTATTAAAACCTATTGACCCAAAAGAATTGATTGCTGCCGTACAAAAGGTTGAAGCTCAAAAATTTGTTCCATTAACAGAACAGTTTCAAATGTTGATAAAACAGATAAAAAATAAAGATGCCGACTTTAATAAAATTGCTATTCCAACATCAGAAGGTTTTGAATTAATTCCTGCCGATCAGTTAGTGAGGTGTGAAGCAGACGACAATTACACTCATATCTATTTAAAAAATAAAACAAAAATTATTGCATGCCGAAGCCTGAAAGAAATGGAAGAGCAACTAGAAAAATTTTCTTCATTCATAAGAGTGCATCATTCTTATATTGTCAACTTAAATGAAGTACAAAAATATATTCGTGGAGAAGGTGGTTATTTAGTAATGAATGATAACACAACCGTAAATGTTTCCCGCAGCCGCAAAGAAATGCTGATAAAAAAATTACAGCATTAAAATATTGAAAGAATTATAGTGATATATTTAAATTCTGTAAATAAGCAAGAGAGCTGTTTCTATAGCTCTCTTGCTTGCATATCCTTTAATGAATCCATGAATTCTTTTTACTTAATCAGTATCATTTGTTTTGTATCAATCAGTCGTCCATACACAATTAATGAATATTGATAAGCACCCGATGCAAGTGTTGAAGCATCAACTGTAACATTGCCTTTATTAACCGGTTATGTGGAAATTGCAGATGTGCAATTAACTGGAGATACTGCTTGGACACTAAATTATCTTCCAATGAGCTTTCACTGGGGTCAGTCGATGACACTTTGTTAATTTAGAAGTATCTTTTATACAATATGCAATTAACTTAGTCGGTGAGGCATTATTATAGTACTAATCAGATCACTAATTTCGCTGAAATTTGTATAAACACTGGCATAGTCACTTTCTGGAATAATTTCTAAAGATCGAAACAGTTTTAAAAATTAACCGATTTTTAATTGTACGGAAAATAACCGTACATTTGTAATTATAAAAGATTTATGAAAACAATTGAAAAGGCTCGATTTGATACTCGATTACCCAGAGAGCAAAAAGAATATTTTGAATATGCAGCCAACTTAGGTGGCTTTAGAAACTTAACTGAGTTTATTGTTTTTTCTGCTAATCAGCAAGCAACTAGAATTGTGGAAAGTCATAATACAGTGTTAGCATCAAAAAAAGATCAGGCTGTTTTTTTTGATGCGATCATGAATCCTCAAAAACCAAATATAAAGCTTAAAAAAGCTGCTTTGCGTTATAATAAAGCAACAGCAAACAAATGAGCTATTTAACTACTGCCTTAGATTCATCGCACGATAAGAAAAACTTTGCTTGCGGGAAAGAGCTTCTAGACAATTATCTACATACACAAGCAAGACAAGATGTAAAACGAAAACTATCAGCTTGTTTTATATTGAGTGAGGGAAAGGCAATAAAAGGATATTATACTTTATCAAGTACAACAATACAAAGAGATTTACTTCCTCAAGAAATTATTAAAAAACTTCCTCCATCGTATAAAGATTTACCAGCGACTTTGTTGGGAAGGTTAGCAATTGATATTCGCTATCATGGTCAAGGGCTTGGGGAACTTCTTTTAATAGATGCTTTAAAAAGAAGCTATGATACTTCTATAACTAGTATTGGTTCTATGGCAATAATTGTATATCCGATAGATGAAGATGCAGTTAAGTTCTATAAAAAATATGGATTTATTCTTTTACCTGATAGTGGCAAAATGTTCATTTCAATGGAAACGATTGCACAATTATTTTAAAAAAAGCTCACAGCACTACTTTTCCGAAGACCGGAATTAAGTCAAGAAAATAATGCTTAAGCCGCGGTTTTATTCACACCTTCTCGCACTTTCAAAATGAAAACTAAATTTCATTATGTTAGCTATAAAATGTCTAGCGATAGGGTATGTTTATAAATGATTCGAACTTGCTTTCAAATTCTGCGAAGCTAAAAACGGTTCTAAGTTTCCAATAAAGGTCGAAGTCTCGTTTCCAATTTGTTTTAATTTGTTTTTTAAAGTTTGAAGTTCACTGCTTAATCGTGGGGCTGATAACTTTTCCCAATCGCTCTCTAAAACATCAAAGACGGTTTGATAATATTCCGGCCAAGATAAAAGAAGTAAAATCACATCAAAATCAATTATATGAAGCATATCAAAATAACTTTTCATCAGCTCTGTTCGAAAGCCAATCTTAAGGAACAGGCACCTATTTATTACAGAATTTCTTTACAAGGCCAAAGTCCAATAAAAAGATCAACTGAACAAATAGATGGAATAAAGATGTGGAATGACAACCAAAAAGATAGTGAAGTCACAGCATCCAAAAGCCTATGAAATAAATAAAGCTTTATCAGATCTTCGTAACGAAATAGAATCTCTTTACATTCGGTCGAAAAAAGAAAGTAACGATGTTCGCATTTGTTTAATTCCTGAACTTGCTTTTGATTAATCGAAGTAATGCGTTTTGCCAACATGAAAGATAAAAATTTTATCAGCTTTTTATTTCTTCTGTTGTTTTTGTCACTTGGATCAAGTGCACAAAATTTTGTAACTGAAAAAAACAGCGGTGAAGATTTTCCAATCGTTACATCTTCAGGCGTTACTTCAATTTATGTTGATGAACATGACGACTGGCTGGTGCTTAAAGCAGCAGCGTTATTACAGAACGATATTAAATTAACAACAGGAAAGAAGCCTGAAGTTATCTCAATACTTCCATCCTATTCAAAAAATCTTATCATCATCGGAACTATCAATGGTTCGAAAACTATTGCTGAACTTATAAACCAGAAAAAATTAAATGTTGATAGCGTTCAAGACAAATGGGAAGCCTTTAAACTGCAAACAATAAGCAATCCAATCAAAGGCATAAAGAATGCATTGGTAATTGTTGGAAGTGATAAGCGCGGCGCAACTTATGGCACATTTACTTTATCAGAACAACTTGGTGTTTCGCCATGGTATTGGTGGTCTGATGTTCCTGTAAAAAAGAAAACCGAAGTGTATTTTAAGAATGGAGTTTATAATTATGGGTCACCTTCTGTAAAATATCGTGGCATATTTATTAATGATGAGGCTCCTGCTTTCACTGGCTGGGCGAAAGAAAAATTTGGCGGAGTAAATCATGTAGTATATGAACACATCTTTGAGTTATTGCTTCGCATGAAAGCAAATTATTTGTGGCCTGCCATGTGGGGCAATGCGTTTAATGATGACGATACACTGAATCCAATTCTTGCAAACAAATGGGGCATTGTAATGGGCACTTCGCATCATGAACCGATGTTGCGCGCACAGCAGGAATGGAAACGTTATGGAAAAGGCCAATGGAATTATGACAGCAATAAAGTAGTGTTGGATTCATTCTGGAAGAAAGGAATTGAAAACATGGATCATCATGAAAGTATTGTCACTATTGGAATGCGCGGTGATGGTGATATGCCAATGACACAAGGAACAGCTATTAATTTGCTTGAACGCATTGTTGCTGATCAACGAAAAATAATTGAAAATGTCACCGGCAAACCAGCCAGCGAAACTCCCCAAGATTGGGCTTTATATAAAGAAGTGCAGGACTATTATGATAAAGGCATGCGTGTGCCAGATGATGTTACCTTATTATTATGTGATGATAACTGGGGTAACATTCGCAGGTTGCCAAAACTTACAGATAAACCACGAAGCGGTGGTTACGGAATTTATTATCATTTTGATTATGTTGGCGATCCGCGAAATTATAAATGGATGAACACAAATAATATTGCAAGAGTTTGGGAACAGATGCATTTGGCCTATGAATATGATGTGCGACAAATCTGGATTGTAAATGTTGGTGACTTGAAACCGATGGAATTTTCGATCTCATTTTTTTTAGATTACGCATGGAATGTAAACAAGTGGAATGAAGATAATCTCAATGATTATTACACGCAGTGGTCATCAAAACAATTTGGATCAACTTATGCAAAAGATATTGGCAATATATTGAAAAAATATGCTCAATATGCATCAAGAAAAAAACCGGAACTTTTAGATGCAAATACATTCAGCATTGAGAATTATGATGAAGCAGATCGTGTTACAAACAACTGGAATAATCTCTTTAAAGAAGCTTCTAAAATTAATACTGAATTACCTGCCGAATATAAAGATGCTTATTTTGAGTTAGTATTACACCCAGTGGAAGCTTACGCCAATTTGCAAAATTTATATAGGGCTGTTGCGTGGAATAATTATTATGTGAAACAAAATAGTCCGCTAGCCAATAAGTATGCAGATGAAGCCAAACAATTCTACGTTAACGATTCAATAATTTCTGCTATCTATAATCATATAAATAATGGCAAGTGGAACCACATGATGGATCAAACGCACATTGGTTACACTTATTGGCAGCAGCCAGATCAACAAAAAATGCCGGAAGTAAACTATATTCAAACAGAAACAAAAACTTTGGATGATTCTTCTAAACATTATATAGTTGAAGACATAAGTTTAAGCGATACAATGCCAGGTACAGATATATCTTCTGAAAATATTATGAAAAACATTTTTCATGAATTGAATGGCTATGTTTCTATCGAAGCATCACACTATACAAATAAAAAAGATGCTCAAAACATTCATTGGAAAGTAATTCCAAACATCGGCAGAGATGGTAATGGCATAACAACATTTCCTGTAACTGCATCAACACTAGCAATTAATACAAACACGCCGCGTTTGGAATATGATTTTTTCACTTATGATTCAGGCACATTCAAACTAAATGCATACTTTTCGCCAACACTTAATTTTCATGGTGATTCAACCGGGTTGCAATATGCTATTTCAATTGATGATGAACAACCGCAAATTATTTCACTCAACAAAAATGATCATGATGTAAAAGCATGGAGCGATTGGGTGGCGAACGACATCATCATCAAAACAACCAATCATTCAATTAAAAAAAATGGAAAACATACAATCAAATATTGGATGATTAGCCCTGCAGTTGTATTGCAAAAAATCGTATTGGATTTTGGCCGATTAAAACAAAGTTATCTCGGTCCGCAGGAAACAATTTATGATTTCAAAACAAATAAATAGATGATAAGACAATTGTCAATTATACAAACTGTTTTCAGCATTTTATTGATGGCATTGATGTTAAACATTCAAACAGCCTCAGCACAAAACACAACACCATCTTTAAAAGAAACGTTTAAAGACGATTTCTTTATCGGCACTGCTATAAATGCACAACAAATACAAGAAAAAGATTCTGTTGTTGATAATATCATCAAACAACAATTCAATGCTGTTACTCCTGAAAATTGTATGAAGGCTGAAATCATCGAGCCATCATGGAATAATTTCAATTTTGATTTAACTGATAAACTGGTTGCTTTTGCTTCAAACAACAATATCAAAGTAAATGCACACAATCTTATTTGGCATAGCCAGTTGCCGGCATTCATGTACCACATGCAAAGTGCAGACTCGGTAAAACAATATTTCGAACATCATATTACAACTGTTGCAAGCCGTTACGATGGAAAAGTGTATTCATGGGATGTGGTGAATGAAGCATTGAATGAAGATGGCACTTTGCGCAATTCAATCTTCTTGCAAAAACTTGGCGATAATTATATAGTGGATGCATTTAGGCTTGCACAGAAAGCATCACCGCATTCAAAATTATATTACAACGATTACAACATTGAGCAACCTGCGAAACGTGCAGGCGCAATTGCACTAATTAAAAAGATACAAACGGCGGGTGTACGCATCGATGGTGTGGGAATTCAGGGTCATTGGAGATATGATAACGTGCCGATGCTTGACATTGAAAAAAGTATAAAAGAATTTTCTGCGTTAGGCATTGAAGTAATGTTTACAGAACTTGATTTGGGCGTTTTAAAAAATCCATGGGATAATAATACTGCTGATGTAAGTGCAACATCAAAAGCTGATTCAACCATGAATCCATATAAAAACGGTTTGCCTGATTCTGTTGCACAAAAACAAGCAAAAGCGTATGCAGATTTGTTTGCATTATTTTTAAAATACAAAAACGTTGTAAGCCGCATAACATTTTGGGGCGTTAATGATGGTGAATCCTGGTTGAATGGCTGGCCAATCCCTGGTCGTACAAATTACCCATTATTATTTGATAGAAATTTTCAACCAAAGCCTGCGTTTTATAGTGTTATCGCAACCAAACAATAAATCATTTTTAAAACAAAACATATGAGTGCTGACGAACTGATTTTACCTGGAGAAACTGACGCTGCAAGTGTCGCCAAACAAACCTCGCCACACAAATTATCAGTGCTCGAAAAAGTTGGCTATAGTCTCGGCGATCTTGCAGCCAATCTTGTATTTCAAACGTTGGTTACCTACCTCGCTTATTTCTACACAGATATTTATGGTCTAAAGCCAGAACACGCTTCTATATTAATTCTTACAGTTGGTCTTATAGCTGCATTTGGTTTTAACCCTATTATTGGTGCGCTTGCAGATAGAACGATTTCGCGCTGGGGCAAGTTTCGTCCATGGATTTTATTCACCGCAATTCCGCTTGGCGTAGTGGCATTGCTCGCATTCAGCACTCCGCATTTTTCGTATGAAGGCAAAGTTATTTACGCAGTTATTACTTATAGTTTATTATTGTTGTTATATGCTGCCAACAATCTTCCTTACTCTGCATTAAGCGGCGTTATTACCGGCGACATGGGCGAACGAAACAGTTTATCATCTTACCGTTTTGTAGCGGTAATGTTTGCTCAGTTTTTTGTACAGGTTTTTATGCTCGCCATCATTGAATCTGCAGGTCATGGAGATAAATCACAAGGCATCGAAAAAGTAATGACATGGCTTGCAATCATCGGTATCATCATGTTGTTAATTACTTTCTTAACAACAAAAGAACGCATCATTCCAAAACCTGAACAACATTCTACTTTAAAAGAAGATTTGAAAGATTTATTGAAGAATAGACCATGGATAATTATGCTTGTATTAACACTGCTTGTGTTTATCACGCTTGCCATGAAAGGTGGTTCTTATGTTTATTATTTCAACAACTATGTTGACAAACAAAGCCTCACAACTTTCGTAAGTCCGATTGTTCATTTTCTTTCTAACATTGGCTTGAATTTTTTTGGCGAAGACCCCGTTTCAGCAGGCTTTGGTTTATTTAATGCAGGCGGAATTATTTTCATGATTGTCGGCATTACACTATCAAAAAAGTTTGCAGATAAATATGGTAAACGTGATGTGTTTGGCATTTGTCTTTTCATATCAACATTGTTCGTTTTCGCTTTTATTTTTTATTCACCGCAAAGTGTTAGGCTCATGTTTGCATCGCAAATTTTGCATGGTTTTTTTTATGGCTTAACCATTCCATTATTGTGGGCTATGATTGCCGATGTTGCTGATTACAGTGAATGGAAAAATAACCGCCGTGCAACCGCAATTATTTTTTCTGCAATGATGGTTGGATTAAAAGCAGGGCTTACACTTGGCAGTTCAATTCTCACATGGATACTTGGTTTATATCATTACGTTCCAAACAGCACAACGCAATCTCCAGAAACAATCCAGGGCGTAAAAATGTTAGTGAGCGTGTATCCATCCATTCCTTTTTTAATTGGCGCAGCGTTATTGTTTTTTTATGTCATCAACAAAAAAATGGAAGTAAAAATTGAACATGATTTGAAACAAAAAAGAACAGCATAAACAACAAGTTGTTTAAAGATGAAAATAATTATGATACCAGCAAATGAACCCATAGCATCGTTCCTTGCGTCGCACACTTGTACTGCATCTTTTCATGGCAGCAAACGTTTTCAACTTACAACTTATCACTCATAACTTATAACTTAAACATGCCCGAAGACAGCATACAACATATCAACTTCGATGAGCTAAATCAAAAAGCAATATCGCAGCCATTAGTAAAACATATTTACACAGCAGATCCGTCTGCGCATGTATTCAATGGAAAAATTTATATCTATCCTTCACATGATATTGATACAGGTGAAGCCTTTGATGATTTAGGCAGTCATTTCGCAATGGAGGATTATCATGTTATCTCGATGGATTCACCAACAAGTGAAGCAAAGGATAATGATATTGCATTGCAGGTAAATGATGTACCATGGGCAGAGAAACAAATGTGGGCGCCAGATGCTGCGGAAAAAGACGGAAAATATTATCTCTTTTTTCCTGCAAAAGATTATGATGGAATTTTTAGAATTGGTGTAGCAATAAGTGATTCACCAACTGGTCCTTTCAAACCACAATCACAACCCATTCAAAAAAGTTTTTCAATTGATCCTGCTGTTTTCAAAGATGATGATGGAAGTTATTACATGTATTTCGGTGGCATTTGGGGCGGGCAGTTACAACGCTGGAGAACAGGAAAATTTAATACTGAAAATTCTGAAAGCCCATTTGCACATTTACCAAAAGATGTTGAGCCTGCATTATGCGCAAAAGTTGCAAAGCTTACTGATGATTTATTAGAGTTTGTTGAAGATGCAAAAGATGTCATCATCATTGATGAAAACGGGAAACCTTTACTGCAAGGTGATACAGAAAGAAGATTTTTCGAAGCATCCTGGATGCACAAATACAACGGCAAATATTACTTCTCTTATTCAACAGGTGAAACGCATTTTATTTGTTATGCGATTGCCGATAATCCTTACGGACCATTTATATATGCGGACAGAATTTTAAATCCTGTTGTTGGCTGGACATCGCATCATTCCATCCTTGAATTTAATGGTGAATGGTTTTTGTTTTATCACGACAGCAGTTTAAGCAAAGGTGTAACACATCTGCGCAGTATAAAAGTTACAAAGATTGAATATGATGAAAACGGACTTATCAAAACCATTAATCCATATAATGATTTAAAAGTATTGAGTTAACATTATGAAACATCTATTATTTCTAACATTGTTGTTTTTCTGTTCACTTACAACATTTGCGCAATCAAATGAAGTTGTAATTCCAGGTTCGCAAATAAAAAAATTCACTTCAAAAATAGTAAGCGGACAAGAATATGTTTTGCAAATTTCATTGCCTTCCGGTTATGATAAAAGCAACAAAAAATACCCAGTTGTTTTTCTCATGGATTCGCAATGGGATTTTCCCTTGTTAACTGCGTTGTACGGCGAACAATATTATGATGGCTTCATTCCCGAATTAATTATTGTTGGTATAACGTGGGGCGGTGAACATCCAAATCCTGATAGTTTACGGGCAAGAGATTATACTCCAACTACTGAAGCAAGATCACCACAAAGCGGCGGCGCAGATAAATTTTTATCGGTAATAAAAGACGAAGTTTTTCCAATTATTGAAAGCAATTATCGTGTTGATGTAAATGATAAAACATTAGTTGGTTGTTCTCTCGGCGGTTTGTTTACAATGTACACTTTGTTTACGCATTCTGAAATGTTCAACCGTTACGTTGCTGCAAGTCCTGCATTCATGTGGGGCGATAATGTGTTGAGCAATTATGAAACAAAATATTATTCGAACAAAAATAATCCGCCTGCAAAATTATTTATGTGTGTTGGCGGTGTTGAGTTAAGTGTTCCCGATTTTGAAAAGCTTACTGATTTTTTAAATAATCGTCATTACTCAAATCTAAAAATTGAAAGCAGGGTTTTGGAAAACACTGGTCATTCAGGAACAAAAGGAATTGGCTATGAAAAAGGTTTGCAGTATGTGTTTGAAAAAGATTCTTTGCAATTACCGGCATCTGTTTTAAATCAGTATACAGGCAATTATAAAACAAATGATGGAATGGCAATAACAATAAAAAATGAAAACAACACACTTGTTGCTTCAGCAATAAATAACAATTTTAAATTGATTGCTGCATCTGAAACTGATTTTTACATCAAATCATTTTTTTTAAAAATACATTTTATAAAAGATGATAAAGGCAATGTTTCAGGCTTTCAGTTAGACCAATATGGTTCAAGTGTGTTTGCTGAAAAGATTTAATAAGAAGTTAGCATGAATAGATTATTGTCCGTTTGTTTTTATTTGATTGTATCTATCGGAACACAAGCACAGATTAAACTTCCCCAAATAATTCGCGATAGCATGATTCTTCAGCGCAATGCAAAAATTAATATCTGGGGATGGGCATCTGTTGGCGAAAAAGTAAGCATACAATTCAATAGCAAAACATATCGAACAACAACAAATGATAGCGGCAAATGGATATTGCAATTAGCATCAATGAAAGCCGGCGGACCTTATTCAATGAATATATCAGGCAAGAACAAAATTGTATTGCATGATATATTGATTGGTGATGTTTGGTTATGTGCCGGTCAATCGAACATGGAACACCAAATGAAACTGCATCCCTTAAATTATGCAAATGAAATTGCCAACGCAAATAATGCGGAGATACGACAATTCAAACTTCCTTATGTAACAAATTTGGCTGATCCGCAAAACGATTTACAAGGTGGTTCATGGAAATGGGCAGATTCAACAAACGTAAAAGATTTTTCAGCCGTTGCTTATTTCTTTGCTAAAGCATTGTATGAAAAATATCATGTACCGATTGGCATTATCAATGCAAGCTGGGGCGGTATTCCTATTGAAGCCATGATGAGTGAAAAAAGTTTGCAATCATTTCCAGACATTCTTGCAACAGTAGAAAAAAATAAAGACACAGCCTATGTCAATGAAACAAATCGCAAAGCATTTGCTGCAATGCAATCAATGCCAAAACTAAATGATAAAGGCATAGATGAAAAGTGGTTTGATACTTCTTATCAACCCAAAGAATGGCGGCGCATTGCAGTTCCCGGTTATTGGGAAGACCAGGGTATAAAAGATTTGGATGGTGTCGTTTGGTATCGCAAAGAAATTGATGTACCAGCATCAATGATAAATGTTGGTGCTAAAGTTTTTCTTGGAAGAATTGTTGATGCAGATGAGTTATACATAAACGGAATCAAGATTGGCGCAACCGGCTATTTATATCCGCAACGTCGCTATGGAATTCCTGCTCATGTTCTAAAGGCTGGTAAAAACCTTTTGGTAGTTCGTGTAACTAACAACGCTGGCAAAGGCGGTTTCGTTCCGGATAAACCATATCAATTAATTGCTGCTAATGACACGATTGACTTAGCGGGCTACTGGCAATATAAAGTTGGTACAGTGTTTACTTCGAATGATTTACCAAAAACAATTGCATTGCAAAATCAGCCAACAGCTTTGTATAATTCTATGATTGCGCCGTTGGTTAATTATAATATTAAAGGGTTTGTTTGGTACCAGGGTGAATCAAATACAAGTCGGGCCGATGAATATGCAAAGCTGCAACCCGCTATGATTAATGATTGGCGCAGTAAATGGAAAGAAGGTGATATACCTTTTTTATTTGTGCAGTTGCCCGGTTTTATGGATTATAATTATTTACCATCAGAAAGCCAGTGGGCTGCGTTTAGAGAAGCACAGGCAAAATCATTATCGCTCTCCAACACTGCAATGGCTGTTGCCATTGATATTGGTGAATGGAATGATGTTCATCCCGACAGGAAAAAAGAAGTCGGCGACAGGCTTGCATTGGCAGCAGAAAAAATTGCTTATGACGAGAACATTGTTTATTCAGGACCAACATATCAACCACAAACTATTGATGGTAATAAAATAATTATTTCATTCACCAATACCGGCAACGGCTTAACTACAAACAATAATGAAGCACCTGCTGAATTTGCAATCGCCGGAGATGATAAAAAGTTTGTTTGGGCTGATGCAAAAATTGATGGCAATAAAATAATTGTATCAAGTGATGAAGTGCCTGCGCCAAAATATGTGCGCTACGCATGGGCAGATGCGCCGGTAGACCCAAATTTGATTAATAAAGAAGGCTTACCAGCAGCACCGTTTAGAACAGACGAATATTAATTGAAATAGTATGTGATGAAAACTTTAGTGTGTACAAAACCTGGAAGATTTGAATTTGCGGATGCGCCAATGCCAGAGTTAAAGCCGGGTAATGCCATCATAAAAATTAAGCGTATCGGTGTTTGCGGTACAGACATTCACGCATTTGAAGGAACGCAACCCTTCTTTAATTATCCACGCATATTAGGGCATGAATTAGCAGGCGAATTAATAGATTTTCAAAATGCTCCCGGATTTGAAAAGGGTGAAGCAGTCACATTCATTCCATACTTTAATTGCGGAACTTGTATTGCATGCCGCTCAGGCAAACCTAATTGTTGCACACAATTAAAAGTTTGTGGCGTTCATATTGATGGCGGAATGGTAGAGTATCTTTCTGTACCAACCTATTCTTTGGTTCATACCAATACCTTAAGTTTTGATGAAATAGCATTAGTTGAACCATTAGCTATAGGTGCACATGGTATAAGGCGGGCCAACGTTCAGCAGGGAGAATTTGTGCTTGTAATTGGCGCAGGGCCAATTGGACTTGCGGCTATAGAGTTTGCAAAAATTGCAGGTGCAAAAATTGTTGTTATTGATGTTAATGAATACCGTCTTCAGTTCTGCAAAAACAATTTAAAAATTGATCAAACTATAAACGCAATAAACGACAATGTAATTGAGCGGTTGAAACAAATTACGAACAACGATATGCCTTCAGCAGTAATAGATGCAACAGGAAATTTGAAAGCCATTAATGAAGCGTTTCAATTCATTTCTCACGGAGGACGCTTTGTATTAATTGGTTTACAAAAAGACAATATTTCATTCGGTCATCCTGAATTTCATAAAAGAGAAGGCACTTTAATGAGCAGCAGAAATGCAACAAGAGAGGATTTTGAACACGTAATATCGTGCATACAATCAAGGCAAATAGATCCGCTCAAGTACATTACTCATCGTGTGATTTTTAATGACGTTAAAGAAAAGTTTGAGAGTTTGTTTACAAAAGAGAACAATGTTATTAAAGCCATGATTGAGATGGTTTAAAATTCAGTTTCGCAACATTCAAATGGTAAAGTTGTATCAATACAAATGCACAAAACACTTGCACAATATGAAACACATATCTTTTCTTATTACTATTTTATTGCTTAGTTCAGCAACATTTTCGCAGGACATAGAAAAACATGCGCCGCAAGGTTTCGATTCAATGCAAGCAAATATTCCACATGGAAAAATTGATTCGGTAAACTATCATTCATCAACAGTCGGTACAACAAGAAGAACTTTAGTTTATACACCACCGGGTTATTCAAAAAAGAAAAAATATCCGGTATTGTATTTATTGCATGGCATTGGTGGCGATGAAAAAGAATGGCTCAATGGTGGTCATCCTGAAATTATTTTAGACAATTTATATGCGCAGGGAAAAGTTGAACCAATGATTGTTGTATTACCAAATGGAAGAGCGATGAAAGATGATCATGCTATAGGTAATATTTTCGACAGTGCGAGGGTTGCAGCATTTGCAACGTTTGAAAAAGATTTGCTGAATGATTTAATTCCATACATAGAAAAACATTATCCTGTTTATACTGATAGAGAACATCGTGCAATTGCGGGTTTATCAATGGGTGGCGGACAATCATTAAATTTTGGTTTAGGCAATCTTGATAAGTTCGCCTGGATCGGTGCTTTCTCTGCTGCGCCCAATACAAAAACGCCTGAACAATTAGTGCCTGATGCAGATAAAGCAAGACAACAAATAAAACTGCTTTGGATTAGTTGCGGCGATGCGGATGGCTTAATAAGTTTCAGCAAGCGCACACATGATTATCTTGTCGAACATAACGTGCCGCATATTTTTTATATTGAACCCGGCGTGCATGATTTCAAAGTTTGGAAGAACGGTTTATATATGTTCTCACAACTTATTTTCAAACCGGTTGATATTTCAAAATTTAATCAATATAGTTTGTTGGGAATGCCTGCATCAACCAATATCCGCAATGCAAAATATCCACAAATATTGCCTGATAACCGCGTCATCTTTCGTGTTAAAGCACCTGATGCGCAGAAGGTGCAAATTGATTTGATGAAGAAGTATGACATGCAGAAAGATACCGGTGGTTATTGGATCGTAACAACAGACTCTGTGAGCGAAGGCTTTCATTATTACTCTTTAATTATTGATGACGTTGCTGTTGCTGATCCTTCGAGCGAAACTTTTTATGGAATGGGAAGAATGGCAAGCGGCATTGAAATTCCGTTTGCAGGCGAAGATTATTACGCAATGAAAGACGTACCGCATGGTGATATCCGCATTAAAGATTACTTCTCTCCCATTACACGTTCGTGGCGGCAAATGTATGTTTATACGCCGCCGGGTTATGATTCAAACATAATTGTAAAATATCCTGTACTATATATTTTACATGGCGGCGGCGAAGATGAAAGAGGTTGGGCAACGCAGGGAAAAACAAATTTGATTCTTGATAATCTCATTGCTGCAGGCAAAGCAAAACCAATGCTGATTGTAATGCCTGATGCAAACATTGGAATGGGTGGCTTTAGCGCGAACGGCATTGAAAGTTCTATGAAAATGTTTGAAGCCGAAATGAAGCAAGCCATTATTCCTTTTGTTGAAAAAAATTATCGCGCATTAACTGATGCAAATAATCGTGCACTGGCTGGTTTATCGCTTGGTGGATTGCATACATTATATACCGGCATCAACAACACGGATATGTTTTCTTATCTCGGCGTGTTTAGTTCAGGATATATTTTGCCCATACAGGAAAAGTTTGCGAACGCACAATATGATTTTATGAAACCAAACGCTGATAGAATCAATACTAACTTAAAAGTATTCTGGTTATCACAAGGCGGTAAAGATGACATCGCTTATAACAATGGACAAATCATGTTGAGTAAGTTAGACGAACTAAAAATTAAACATACTTATTATGAATATCCCGGCGGGCATACGTGGCCTGTGTGGAGAAATGACTTATACAATTTTGCCCCGCTGTTGTTTAAAAATTAATAAGAGAAAATTAAAGTATAAGATATCATCATGAAAAAAATCTTGCTTGTTTTAATAATGTTAGCTTTCATTAGTACATCTTTTTCACAAGACACAATTGTCAATGGTGTTACTTATATTAAGCCTGTAAATTTTACGGCACAGCAAAACCAGGATAACATGATGCAGCAGCTCCGTATCATAAAACTCAGACCCGGGCCGAGCGGAAATGAGTTCGCACCAAATCATGCAAACTATGATACAACAAAAGCTGACCCTTGTCCGCAGTTGCCTGATATTCTTACATTAAAAAATGGAAAGAAAATAACTACTGCAGATATGTGGTGGAAAGAACGCCGCCCTGAAATTATTGAAGACTATGAACGTGAGGTGTATGGAAGAATCCCAAAAGATGTACCGAAAGTTACATGGACAGTTAAAGTAGTTGATCGCGAATTTATTTTCCCGGGTTTTATACCCGTGATTGCAAAACAAATTGTTGGTCATGTTGATAACAGCGCTTACCCGTTAGTAAATGTTGATATTAAAATGATATTGGTTGTTCCGATGAATGTGAAAGGGCCTGTGCCTGTGTTGATGATGTTTGGTCAACCAACATTTCCTGCTGCGGCGCAACCATCAGCAGACGATATGGAAACATTGAATGCAACGTTCAAAGACCTGATGATAAAAACAAATCCGACAGTAAAAAATATTTTTGATAAGTATCCTGCTTACTCTCCTATCACAAAACTTAATATAAACTTTTTTGCGCCGCCGCCTGTTGGTGATGCGCCACCAACAGAGCAATTACTTGCTGCAGGTTGGGGTTATTGCACACTCGATCCAACAAGTGTGCAGGCAGATAACGGTGCTGGTTTAACAAGCGGCATTATTGGTTTAGTGAACAAAGGTCAACCGCGCAAACCCGATGATTGGGGCGCATTGCGTGCATGGAGTTGGGGTGCTGCACGTGCATTGGATTATTTGGAAACAGATAGCTTAGTAGATGCAAAAAAAGTAGGTATTGAAGGTGTATCAAGGTATGGAAAAGCAGCATTAATAACGCTTGCATTTGAGCCGCGTTTTGCAACTGCATTAGTTGGTTCTCCGGGGAAAGGTGGTGCAACTTTATTGCGCCGCAATTTTGGTGAAGCCGTTGAAAGCCTTACTGGCGGCGGATTCTATTGGATGAATGGGAATTTTTTAAAGTATGGAGCAGAAGCATCAAAGTTTGGAAAAATGACTGGTTGTGATTTGCCCGTTGACTCACATGAATTAATTGCATTATGTGCGCCGCGACCAATGTTTTTAAGTTATGGCATCCCCGAAAAAGGTGATGCCAACTGGCTTGATCATCGTGGCAGTTATCAAGCCATCATCGCCGGAGGTGAAGTCTATAAATTTTTAGGCGCAAAAGATTTAGGTGTGTCGAATGATTATATGAAAGAACATATGCCGCCGGTTAATGTTGGTTTGTTAGACGGTCAGCTTGCATGGCGCCAGCATGATGGCGGACATACTGATGCACCAAATTTTAAATACTTTATACCATGGGCAAATAAAATGTTAGGGTATGAAAAGAAACCGCAATAACAATAAAACTTTAATAATTATGAGAACGCTTTTAGCTTCTGTTGCTATTTGTTTATGTATGCAATTGCATGCACAAAATATTATCGTATTACATCCTTCAGATGCAACGGACACCATCAATAAAAATATTTATGGTCATTTTGCTGAACATCTCGGCCGCTGTATTTACGGTGGTTTTTATGTAGGTGATAACAATAAAAAAATCCCAAACAAAGATGGTATCAGGCTGGATGTTGTGGAAGCATTACGCAAATTGAGAATACCCGTATTGCGTTGGCCGGGCGGATGTTTTGCGGATACTTATCATTGGAAAGACGGCGTTGGTCCAAAAAACGAACGGCCGTCAATGCTGAATGTTTGGTGGGGAAATGTAAAAGAAGATAATAGTTTCGGCACAAATGAATTTTTAAATATGTGCGAAATGCTCGGTGCAGAACCTTACCTCAGTGGTAATGTTGGAAGCGGTTCACCGCAAGAGTTATCAGACTGGGTTAAGTATACCACGCATCCGGCAGGCAGTAGTCCAATGCCGGATCTAAGAGCAAAGTATGGAAGGCCAAATCCGTGGCATGTAAAATATTGGGGATTGGGAAATGAAGCCTGGGGCTGCGGAGGAAACATGACGGCAGAACATTATGCTGATGTTTACCGTCAATATGCAACATTCATGAGCAACGGCGGCGATATTTTCAGAATTGCATCCGGCGCTTCCGATGATGATTATCACTGGACAGAAGTTTTAATGCAACAGCTTCCGCCAAACATGTTTAACGCATTAGGTTTGCATCATTATTCTGTTATTGATTGGAATAAAAAAAGTTCGTCTACCGATTTTTCAGAAAGCGAATATTTCACAACTATGCAAAAGGCCTTGTTTATGGAAGAATTGATTACAAAGCACAGTGCTATTATGGATAAATATGATCCAAAGAAAACAAAAGCTCTGGTTGTTGATGAATGGGGTGGATGGTATGATGTTGTTGAAGGAACAAACGGCGCATTTCTCTTTCAACAGAATACCATGCGTGATGCAATGATTGCGGGAAGCACGCTCAACATTTTCAACAATCATTGCGACCGTGTAAAAATGGCTAACCTCGCACAATGTATTAACGTGTTACAGGCTGTTATTTTAACTGATGAAGAAAAGATGGTGCTTACACCAACTTATCATGTAATGGAAATGTACAACGTTCATCAGAATGCACTAATGATTCCAACAACGTTGGTAACAAACAGCTATCAAATAGGTGATGATAAACTGAACGCATTATCTGCTTCCGCATCTAAAGATAAAGATGGCGTTGTGCACATATCTATTACAAATATTGATGCACATAATGCAGAGCCTGTTACTATTTATCTTAATGGCTTACCTGCAAAAACAGTAACTGGTCGCGTTTTAAAATCAGAAAAATTACAGGATCATAATACGTTTGATGACCCGAACAAAGTAGTGCCGCAGGCATTTACGGGTGCAACTTTAAATGGCGATAATATATCTCTCACTGCTCCCCCATTTTCCGTTATAGTTTTAGAAATAAAATAATTACAATGAAAAAGCAAATTGTTCTTGTATTAGCAATGTGTTTGTTTGCTTTTAATATCAATGCACAAACATCAACTATATGGAATGGAAAATCATGCGCCGTTGTGCTTACTTATGATGATGGTTTGAATGTTGATCTCAACAATGTAATTCCTGCACTGGATTCCGTTGGCTTAAAAGGAACGTTTTACATCTCTGATTATTTCGATGGATTGAAAGACCAGATTTTTAAATGGAGAAAAGCCGCCGCAGAAGGTCACGAGTTGGGCAATCATACCGTATGGCATCCATGCGAAGGCGGAAAACCGGGAAGAGAATTTGTAAAGCCTGACGTTGATTTGAATAACTACACTGTTAGCCGCATGATAAAAGAAATAAGAACAATGAATAATATTTTAGAAGCAATTGATGGTAAAACAGAAAGAACATTTGCTTATCCATGTGGTGATATGAAAATTCATGATACGGCTTATCTCGATAGAATGAAAAATGATTTTATTGCAGCAAGAGGTGTAGCACCTGCCATGCAAACAATAGATAAGGTTGATTTGATGAACGTAGATTGTTATGGCATTAACGGTGAAAGTGGCGATCAGTTAATTGATCTTGTAAAACAGGCGATGAATACACATACGTTATTGGTATTTCTTTTTCATGGTGTGGGTGGTGAACATTCATTAACTGTTTCATTAGACGCACACAGTCAGTTGTTACATTTTTTACAACAGAATGAAAGAGATATTTGGATCGCACCGATGATTGATGTTGCAAAATATATTCAGCAATATCAGCAGAAAAAATAAGAGATGAATAATAATATTGCCTTATAAATCTGAGAATAGTGATGAAAAAAATATTATTCATCTTATCATTTTTTATTTCAACAATTTGTTTTTCGCAAAGCAAACAAAATTTAAAGCTTTGGTATAATAAACCATCTGGCACCACATGGGAAAATGCATTACCAGTTGGTGACGGCAAATTAGGTGCAATGATTTACGGAAATGTAGATACAGAAACTGTGCAGTTAAATGAATGTACCGTTTGGAGTGGAAGCCTGAATAGAAATGATAATGATTTGTGTTTGGATTCTTTAGCAGAAATAAGAAAATTGATTTTCGATGGTAAACAAAAAGAAGCAGAGCAAATAGCGAATCGTGTTATTGTATCTAAAACCTCGCAAGGACAAATGTTTGAACCTGTTGGCAGTTTACGATTGATGTTTGAAAAGCATGATGATTATAAAAATTACTATCGCGAATTAGATATTGAACGTGCTGTTCAAAAAACAACTTATACAATTGATGATATTAAGTACACAAGAGAAGTTATTGCATCTTTTCCTGATAAAGTAATCGTGATGCATTTAACAGCAAGCAAAGCAAAAAGTATTTCATTTACTGCTTTTTATTCAACACCGCAACCGAAAGCAATAACCAAAGCATCATCAAACGAATTAACTATTACAGGCACAACGATAGATCATGAAAGTATTGAAGGAAAAATAAAATTTGAAGGCATTTCGAAATTTAAATTAAACGGCGGAAGCATTACTATAAACGATACATCACTCATGATCAAAAATGCAAATGAAGTAACCGTTTATATTTCGATTGCAACCAATTTTAATAATTATCATGATATAAGTGGCGATGAAAATGCGATAGCTAATTCTTATTTGAACAAAGCATATTCAAAATCATTTCAACAAATATTGTCGGCGCATATTGCAGCGTATCAAAAATATTTTAATCGTGTACAACTCGATTTAGGAACAACAGATGCAGCAAAACTTCCCACTGATGAAAGATTAAAAAATTTCAATTCAACCAATGACCCGCAGTTTGCTGTTTTATATTTTCAGTATGGAAGATATTTATTGATTTCATCATCGCAACCTGGTGGCCAACCAGCAACATTGCAGGGTATTTGGAATAAAGATTTGTATGGTGCATGGGATAGCAAGTACACAATCAACATCAACACAGAAATGAATTATTGGCCGGCGGAAAAGACGAATTTATCTGAAATGGCTGAACCATTAATTCAAATGGTGAAAGAGTTATCGTTAACTGGAGAAAAAACAGCCCATGATATGTATGATGCACGTGGATGGATGGCGCATCATAACACTGATATTTGGCGCATTAACGGCGCTGTTGATGGTGCGTTCTGGGGCTTATTTCCCAATGGTGGCGCATGGTTAAGTCAGCATTTATGGGAACATTATTTGTATGGCGGTGACAAAAAATATCTTGCTTCAATTTACCCTGTGCTAATAGGTGCAGCGATGTTTTATAATGATTATTTAATTGAACATCCAAAGTATCATTGGCTGGTTTTATGTCCTGATGAATCGCCTGAAAATGCGCCTGCTGCACATGAAGGTTCGTCGTTGGATGCAGGTGTTACGATGAGCAATCAAATTATTTTCGACGTATTTACCAATGCAATTAATGCAGCAAAGGTTTTAGATAAAGGTGAAGCGTTTGCTGATACATTAATACAAAAACGCAATCGGCTTGCACCAATGCAGATCGGTAAATATGGACAACTGCAGGAATGGTTAGATGATGTTGATGATCCAAATGATCATCACAGGCATATATCACATCTATACGGATTATTTCCTTCCAATCAAATTTCTCCTTATCGTACGCCTGAATTATATAGTGCAGCAAAAAATACATTGATTCAACGCGGCGATGTATCAACTGGTTGGAGTATGGGTTGGAAAGTAAACTGGTGGGCAAAAATGTTAGATGGAAATCATGCATATAAACTTATACAAAATCAATTAACGCCTGTTGGAACAAATGAAAGTGGTGGTGGCACATACAATAATTTATTTGATGCACATCCACCATTTCAGATTGATGGAAATTTTGGTTGTGCTTCAGGCATTACAGAAATGCTGATGCAAAGTGAAGATGGGTTTTTGAATTTATTACCTGCATTGCCTGAAGTTTGGAAAAATGGAAGCATAACCGGTTTACGTGCAAGAGGTGGTTTTGATATTATTAATATGCAATGGAAAGATGGAAAACTTGTTAAAGCAATTATCAAATCTAATCTTGGTGGTAATCTTCGTTTGCGTGTTCCGAATGAAATGAAGATGAGCAATGATGGCATGCTAAAAGAAGCAACAGGTAATAACACAAACACATTTTATCAAACAGAAAAAACAGCCACTCCGATTATATCAGACAAGGCAACTATTATTTTACCGCAATTAAAAGAAACGTGGTTATATGATTTAAAAACGCAGCCAGGTAAAATTATTGCGTGTATTACAAGACAGAACATATGAAGTGCTTGGCAGCAGCAGAACAAAAACTGTAGATGTGCGTGTGGTAAGCGCAACAAATCGAAACTTGGATGAGATGGTTGCTGACGGAACTTTCAGGGAAGATCTGTTATATCGAATTAATCTAATTACAATTAAACTTCCGGCATTACGTGAAAGGCCAAAAGATATTCCGCTGCTTGTAAATTTTTTCATCAATAATTTAAAAGAAATTTATAATCGTCCTTCTCTTAGTGTAACGAAAGATGGAATGAAATGGCTGCAACAATTGCCTTTGCCTGGTAATATCCGTCAGTTAAAAAATTTGGTTGAGCGTTCTGTACTGGTAAGCAGAAAAGATGTACTCGATGTAGAATTACTCAGTTCACAATTGGAATTATCGCCTACCAAAAAAGGAAGTATGCAATTACCCGATGTTGGTGCTTTAACTTTAGATGAAATAGAAGTGCTGATGATAAAAAGAGCGTTGGAACATCATAATAATAAAGTTTCAAAAGCTGCAACATCATTAGGCCTTACACGCAGTTCTTTATATCGTCGCCTCGAAAAATACAACATACCTTACGACGATGAAGTTGCGGACTAAATACATTTTATTTGTTGTGATCATACACGTCGCAGCACTCGTGTTGTCGTACTTCGTCTTTAAAAATTCACCACTCATTTTTATTTCATGCGAAGCATTGATACTTGTTTCCATCATCATGGCTATACAACTTTACCGGCAACTCATTCAACCTTTAAAAATGCTTGCTGACGGGACAGAAGCAATTAAAGACAAGGATTTTAGTGTGAAGTTTTTGACGACAGGGAAGCACGAAATGGATGAATTAATAAATGTGTACAATCAAATGATTGACCAGTTAAGAACAGAAAGAACGAAACAGGAAGAGCAACATTTCTTTCTCGAAAAACTTATTCAAACATCACCAACTGGTATTGTTATTCTTGATTATGAAGACAACATTCAGCAGGTAAATCCGAAGGCACTTGAATTATTGAATGCACAGGAAAATGATGTGATTAAAAAATCAGTATATGATATTTCGAATCCTGTCATTCAGCAAATAGCTCAACTAAAATCTGGAGAAGCAAAAACAGTAACACTAAACGGAACATCAACGTATAAAATTCAGAAATCACATTTTATTGATAAGGGATTTCCACGACATTTTATAATGATAGAAGAGCTTACTGCAGAAATTCTTGCGGCAGAAAAAAAAGCCTACGGAAAAGTTATTCGTATGATGGCACACGAAGTGAATAATACAATCGGTCCTGTAAATTCTATTCTTCAATCCGCACTAAAAAAAGAAAACCTTTGGAAGGGAAATGAAAATTTATTGATACAGCATTCCATGAAAATTGCCGTTGACCGTAATCAGAACCTGAATATTTTTATGCGCAATTTTGCAGATGTTGTACGCCTTCCTGAACCAAAAAGAAAACAATTAGACCTTCACAAGCTTATACAAGCCGTTGCAAAATTGATGGAACTAAAAGCACAGGAAAAGCAGGTAGAATTTCAATATGCATTTGACCAAAATGATTTTTATATTTTGGCTGATGAACAACAAATGGAGCAGGTGCTTATCAACATAACAAAAAATGCAATTGAAGCCATCGGCGAAAAAGGTACAATCATTTTCAGAACAGATATTTTGGCAAGACAACTTACTGTTGTTGATTCAGGAAAAGGAATTGAAGATAACGTTGCAGAACAATTATTCAGTCCATTCTTTAGCACAAAAAAAGACGGGCAGGGAATTGGTTTAACCATCGTGAGAGAAATACTGTTAAATCATGGATTTGATTTTTTTTTAAAAAGTTTTGCAGAGGGAAAAACAGAATTTATGATTAAGTTTTAATACAACTTATTTAAGCTTTTAGCCATTTACTACATGAAATGCTTGACCTGCTTTACAATGTTGGTAAAGGGTTTCAGCGATGGTAAAAAAAGAAATTCCCGCACGAATGCGGGAAAGCCTGAAGTGGTGACCTCGTCAGGATCAAACAATACCGGTTTCTCCTGCAATTTGCACACCATGTGAACAACCATTTAACAACGATTGTAAAAAAAATGATTCGCCAGTGTAAATTGAGCATTGACTATTTCAACTCGTTAAAACTTAGACTTTATTTTTTCAAGCCTGTTTTCAAGATTTACATTTACGTAATAGAATAGAATAATGCCGATAAGTTAGAATGAAATAAAATCAAGAGCAGTTGCTTTTAGTAAAGAATGGGAATTGGAGAGCAACGAACACGCAGAAGCTAAAAGTTTTTGGGATGACTTCTACAATAAGATACTCACTTATTCAACATAAAATTTAAGTAGAATAAAGTTGACTTTGGACATTTAAAAAAACGCTCAATCATACCAATA